>ERZ1034920.115-NODE-115-length-60467-cov-64.386513_pt1 | contig 60467 bp, 56 predicted proteins | sample MGYA00520688_ERZ1034920 | MGnify/ENA primary metagenome ERZ1034920 (study PRJEB33766, sample SAMN09781785) | gut metagenome | biome: gut microbiome | host: Homo sapiens | place: Madagascar | study: EMG produced TPA metagenomics assembly of the PRJNA485056 data... | reverse complement strand
ACCTCCTAATTTTTAGTATTTTATTCATATATACACTTGTTTACGAACACTTTTTATATATATGTTGTTTTTTCTACCTCCATTCCTTATATGTATTGATATTTCATAGAATTAACCAAATTTATTTAAATTTTTTCTTTTTATAAACATTCCTCCTTGTGATCTATATTTTTAAAATATGAATATACATCCATATTGCTTTCCTTCAATTTTTCTGGATACACCGTATACCACCAACCTGCTTCCGCAAAGAATTCACCTGGCGAAGTTTTTCCATATTCGGTGACACTGTCACCACCGTGTAAATATAATTCTTGAAACTCTTGAGAATCTGAATTTCCATGATTAAAGTCATAGATATGCCATAGTTCATGAACTAAAGCACTCTTGTCTAAGTTAGATTGGTATTGCACATGTGCATGCATATTTCTTTCTAATGCATAGCCAATTATCTCCTCCTTATCTTTATTCGAAACATCCCCTTCTTTTTCACCGACCATATAAGTCTTAATCAATTGATCATGACCTACAAAATGAATCGCCTTACAATCTTGTAAAAGATATGAAGGAAGCTTATTTAAATAAGTTTTTATTCTATTCACATCGTTATTTATCTTCTTATTTTCAGTTTCAACAAATATTGCTGGTATCTTAACATCTTGAGACTTCAAGCTTTCTCCCTCTAATGCGACTGGGCGAATCTTACATAGTTCAAGATCGACAAATCCGTAATTTGCGAATATTTGAAGATTTAATAAGCAACAAAAGACAATATAGCTACAATAAATGACTTTAATCACATTTTTCATAAATAAACTCCCATTTTTATCTAGTAAGCAACATAGATATCAGGCTGACTATAAGTCTTACAAATCCAGTCACGACTGAACCCAACATAAACCAGCCAAGAAAAAACATGACAGAATACAATAGCGTATAGCCAATCGGATGACCATCCGTTATTGCAGAGCCATATGTATATATTGCGTATGCCTGTACGCAAGTAATAAGAATCGCTAAAGCAAAACCTGTCTTGAAATTTTTAATCATTGTTTCCATTGTTTTCCTCCTATTTTTAATGATGGTGAGAGTACCATCGATACTCTTCTTCTTGACGTTGCAACTCCTCCGCTTGATTGTTCACGTAGTTTGTTGCGACATTGGTGATAGAACCTCCTAAACCACTAAGAACAACCACAACTCCAATAGCTGCAATAACTCCTATCAAAACGGGTCCTCCATAGACAAACAACATGAGAACAATCTTATTCTCAATGAGTTGTAACCATTTTGTTTGTGGCAAAAAGAAGAACAATGTATTACTCATTGCCTGCAATTCTTGATACACTTCTGCCTGACTATCATCTAATTTCATGTCAAAGTATTTGACATCGATATATCTCATGGCAAAGTACAAAGCTAGTGCAACAACCATAGTTCCAATCAATCCAATCACTGCTTCAACAACATAATCTTTCTTTTCCATTTCTTTTCCTCCTAATACTCTTTTCGGTAATCAAATCTTGATTTGCCTTTGCGAGTATATTTCTTTTTATTTCTATAAATATTTCCACCTTGTCTACATGCATCTAAATGATACAAGTTTGGCAATTTTAAACTTCTTTCTTCAAATCTATATGTTTTCTTTTTCATTTTCATTTCCTCCTGTTTGATTACATATTAAATTTATCACTCATTTTGGGTTTAAAACATGTTCAATAATCTATTATATAAATACACTTATTAAATCTTATTTAACTATATTCACACATTATAAAACATTTTATCAAACACTTTTTATAATCAGAATACAAAAAAAAGATGACATTTTTTCAATATCACCTTTTCATTTCACTTAAATTTGTTTCTCAATTCTCTCTTTGATTATTTTGTCGATTTCTTCTTGAGTTATTTTGTTGATTTCTTCTTCGATTATTTGCTTCAGCACATATTGGCACTACATTTTTTAAGAATCGATTCAACAAAATTATATATAACTCAATCCATTTTTCAATCACTTCTCTAGACACAGACTCGCCATTTTCTCTTAATGCATGTGCCACTGTATTTCTATATTTCTTTAAACATTTATATATATACATAAGCACATATAAATCTTCTAAATGTTGATTATTATTACTTTTCAAAACTTCGTTCACTGGAATAGATGCACATCTTTTATAACAAGTACCTTGTCTATAGTAATATCGGTTTGAATCTTGATCATATACTTTTACATATACGCACAAACGATTATCACCATGCTCATTACCCATAACATAATACTTTTTCAAATCCCAATCATCGGTTTTTAATTCTTTAATTTTTTCAACAACTACATTTATATCTTCATACACATCAATATTGTTAAAATATGGAATATATCGCCCATAATATGAATATTTAACATTTGGCAATATGTCGATTCCATCTGGAACATCACGTTCATCAAAGTCAAACCTTAGTTGTTTAGGGAATTGATTTGTTGCTCTTTCAGAATATAAATATTTAACATCTTCAGCTTCGTTTTCACATAAGCTGAATTTTACCCAGTTTCCAAAAAATGGATAGTCTCTTTTTCGTCCCGGATTACCAGAGATGATTCTATTACTATATAATACAGGAGCTGTTTTACTTTCAATCAAAACTAATGCTTGTTGTAAAAGTTTTTTTTCTAAGCACCATTGTAACTGTGCAGGCAAATAGTCTGAATCATCTTCCAACAGATTATAAGTGTTATTTTCAATTTTAACCTTATAATTGTTTAGCACTAAGTCTTTCACTACACCATAATATCCATTGATTTGTCCATTATTAGCTAAAGCTGTAGATAAGTCTTTTAAATTTGACGTGAAATTCTCCATTCGATTCAAAAGAATGCTATCCGAAATTTTATTAATCGCATTCGTTATATTTTTTCCATCTTCATTTGAAACATTATCATTGAATTGAACCAAGCCATTTGATCTTCCAAATGATAAGAATTCCTTCATACCACTTACAAAATCATAAACATTAGACACATCTTTAACAGACCTAACTATTCCAAAATGCGCTTGGTTATCATAGCCAATTGTATACATATCCTTAAGTTCAATATTATCAATATCTTTAATCAAGATTAAGATGGCATTCAACACAGTTGCAGAATCTCGAAAACCACCATGAAAGTCAACATATAGATTAATTTTCTCAGCCGATCCTTGTCCACTCAACATATTCTTCAATCTATTTGTTACTTCATATAATGCTTGTTCAACACCATCACTAATAGAAATACTTTTGATTTTTTTAGGTTCCACAAACTTACCACAACGTTCTTTAAAATAAGTAAAAGCAGTATACTTCTCACCTTTTTCATCAACGTCTTTGTGTGTGTTTGTAAATGGGATCAATTTTTTTAACAATTTCTCTTTAATACATTCGTTTTCTGTTTCAGATGTATTTAAAACATAAATCGAATCTAGCTGATCCCCTTGTGCATTCAACATACCTGCTAACATTTTAGGAACAGGTTCTAATTGTGAAATATAGTAGCCCTGATCTTCAACACCTTCAACCATACTTTCATATTTTGAAACATTTACTGAATTCAAAGTACTCAACGGAAGTAATAGAACGTTCCTCTCTTTACGATCCTTTCTTGCTTTCTTTTTAGCTTCACCAAGTTCTTCTTCTTTTTTTTGAATGCTTTTAAACTTTTTTTCATCCGTCGAACAAAGCTCTTCAGAAATATCATTCAAAGCTGTAAATTTAGTTTCAACACATTGAATGGCTTCACTTAAAGATTTTGTATTAAGTACAGTCTCAGCTAACTCATGCAAAACTGAATCATCCACTTTAACATTTTTCTGTTCGCAAATATATGCTATTAACCTTTCACTCGATTCTTTTGTATGATTCAACAAATTAAAGTTAAAATTAAATGTATCACTAATTCCAAACTCGTCCAATCGACTGTTTAATTCGGATGTTTTAACCTTATTGTACAAAACAAAAACTAAATCATTTGTAAAATCTTTTGACATTTGTTTTAAATTCATTAAGACACTAGCATAAGATTCATTGGTATTTTCAAATTCATTAAAATCCTCAACAAAAATCACACCATGTAAATCATCAAATTTATCAATCTCTAATAAATCATCCATTAAAACAGTATGAACATATTTAGACGATGTAATCCTATACTCTTTTGAATTCAATAATCTTGCATAATATTTTGCGAATCGTTTCGCCTCATCCTCACGATCAGACGAAACAACAATATTAAATCCTAGATTATCCGAAACATTTTTATCAATTAAAGCAAAGAAATCATCCAAATCCGAACTCCACAACAGCGTTAGATCATTCAACATTTCATTCTTTACATCATTCACAGAATCTCTATGCCAATATTGCGGAATGGTATTCGCATCAAATTTATAAGGATGCCCCAAAAATTTAGACTGTTTAATTAACCGCTCTTTAAGTCCAACTACAAACTCTTTCCCTGTTTTATCCGCTCTATCATATACCGTATCAATCCATTCATCTAAAGCAGGATAAAAATCTTCACTTACTTCAATTTCTCCAAATTCAGCCCACTTACCAAAACACTTATGTGCACCACTAATAATATCTTGAATTTCATAAGGCTTAAGTTCAATTCGAGTTACAAAATACTTATAAAAATCTTCCTTATAGTATTCCTTATACTGCTTAGCTCTTTCTTTAGTTGTATAAAAGATATTCACTAATTTTAAACGCTCATCAAATGCTGATCTCTTAACTCTTTTTTCAACTCTATCCAATTCAACCTTTGTTGCAGGACGATCATCAAAATCATCTACAAGCACACAGTCAAATTCTTTTCCAATTGCACTCTCCCATAAGAATGATGGACGATTTAAATAAGTAGAAATTATTTTCTGTTCTTTTAAAATTTTTGCGACCCCTTGCGAAAACAACGCTGCCTGCTCTTCATCCTTTGCGACCACCAACATAGTTGGATAGACCTTTTTCATGTCATCGTCTAAATCGTTTTTAACATAAACAATAAATTCTTCTAATTCTTTTATTACGGATTCAGGTTTAATAAAGCCCTCAAAGACTTTCAAATTATCTACATTCATGTCTAACTCCTTTATTTATAATCAAATATAACCAAATTATATTCTATTCATTAAATAATTTATAGCCATTCCCAATAAATATAATAGTAATCCTATAAAAGTGTAACAAAAATTAAAAAGCCTGCTTAAATAAACAGACTTTTTAATTAAATTTCAATCCACTATCTAACCATCCTTTATAAGTATCATATTTCCCTATGAGCAATAGAACATATTTAGTATTTAAACAATAGTGTCGATTCTTTATAAGTATCATATTTCCCTGTAATGGCAACCATAGAGTTCATCAAGAACATTGTGTGTCGATCCTTTATAAGTATCATATTTCCCCAATATATAGTTCGTACAAATCGTCTGGAATCCAATGAGTGTCGATCCTTTATAAGTATCATATTTCCCAAAAAAGAAGAAGCTCCTGATGTTCTTGGGATAGAAGAAGGGTGTCGATCCTTTATAAGTATCATATTTCCCTCACTAAATATAGCACATTTTGGACTTTAATTGCTGAAAATGTTGAAAAAAGGTCGATTTTGACATATATTTTTCGATCACCTCCTGTTTTTTGACTATTTTCAGTGCTTAAATTAGCTCAAATTAAGGTGATGGTCGAAAATTCATACTTTTTGATTTTCGTTTTTATAACCATATACAGTATTTTTTTATTCTTAATGTCAGAGTTCTATTTAGATGTTGAACCCGCATCAAAGAAACCACAATCTTCTAATATGCTTTCTATATACTTAATATCATCTGAACACATATTTCTTTCATCTGCAATTTTCTCTTCTTTCCTTTTCTGAATAGCCTTTTTTCTATTCTTCTCTATTATAATTTCTCGAATAAATGAAGAGATCTGCGTAACAGTAAATATCATTTCAGTAATCATTGAACATATCATCATATGTCCTGGAAACATAAAGAATACTGTAGAAAAATCTAATCCTCCATTTCCTAAAGCCCATGTTATTATGGATACTACAATGGCTTCTACAAAGCCAAAGCCATATGCATAAACTATTTCGTACAAATTCGAAAATTCAAACACTTCTATAGTTGGAAAGAAATCGAGTGTATCCGCCAATTCTCTTAATCCAAATAACACAAATGCTAAGATGGTTAAGATTGGATATCCAAAAACATAAATAACTCGCATGTAATTGGTGAATATCTTATTCCAAAGAGCACCAGATGGTATTCTATACATCACTTGTATATCCATTAATGTTTTTAAATCTTCTTCATTTAAATTGTTTGAAATAAATCGATTGTATTCAGCACAACTTTTACCTGGATAACGAGATGCAATACCCTGTCCAAAATATACAGTTACTTTATAAATCAAGTATGCCGAAGCAAACATCACCAATAATACACTTACACTTTTTAAAATTCTTACAATTTGTTCTTTATTCATTTTATTTCTCCTCTTTTTCTTTTCGCTCGCTTCTTTTCGACACCGTACATCTCATAACCCAAATTTTTTTACAATTCATTTGTTTTTAATGTCAGCATCACCTTCACTTTTGGAAAGACTAAATCCTCAATTTCTTTTCGTACATCCATACACAATGGATTAATCACATAATCCTTGATTGTATATCCATTGGCATCTTTCACAAATTCACCATTCTTTTTACGATAAGTAAAAGGAAAATCTAAATAGATTTCCCCACTTCTTCTTTTACGTACACTAATGTTATTAATTCTTAAGCCTTTATAAAGTACTGTTGCAAACGCAACAACACCATTAGACTTCCCTTTATATAATTCCACATATGCTTTATTTTCCAACATAATCCTCTCCTTCATATTTATGAAATACCACTTCAGATGAGCCGCCCTCATATTTTTCTTGTAGTCTTATACGCTCCTTATCTATCCCTTCAATAACCTGCATCATAATACCTAATTCTCTATAATAATTACGAAGACTTAGACCCATCAAAAATCCAACTACCAATAAAATCACAATCACAATTTGATAAAACAAAATAATGTTACTCATAATTTCTTTTCCTCCTTACATTTAACCTTTTATATAAACTACAGCTATGTCATCTCTACCTTCTTTGACAAACTAGCTTTAGCACACAAATTCTCAAATTTTGACTCAATTTCAGCTTTTCTTTTCAGCGCATCATCCAGTCGAGTCATCGCATCATACATATTCTTTGTAGCTTTCATCCATTCAGATAAATCCGTATTATTCTTTCCAATCGAATTGAATAATCCCCTTGAAAACTTCACAAGCCACTTATTTTCTTCAACCTCTGCATTAACCTTATTCCACGCATCCACAATATTCCCTACATCATTCGATGCTCCATTACACACACTATCATTTTCAATCACATCTTCCTCTTCCTTTTCTTTGCATGTATGTTTCTGAACCACCTTTACAAGTGCAACCACCACATTACAAGCTACAAGACCTGTAACTAATGTTTTTAATAATGTTTTCATAAATTTATTTCCTCTTTCTTTCTATAAGTTTTGCTTTCCATTTTCCTATATACCTGAAAGCTAGGATCCTATTAGGTGAGACTTTTGCCTAAAGCCTCTCATTGGAGTTCCATTGACCTTTTCAGATCAATGGCTTACCAGCCCATCTTACGTTTGGACCTACCGCTAGAAGTATCATCATCCTTATGCATCGTCATGGCACAATTGGCTAGATTGCTTGTCATTCTAAAGTTGTATCGCTCCCGTATTTCTACGATCATGGCGCAGTAGTGAACTAGCTCAACACATAAGGTCAAGACCTAATAGTTGATATTCATTTGTCAAAGAACAGTTAAGAGGCTCATGCTTGAACCTCTTATATAATAATTCGAATCCATGTTTTCAACGATGTTCAATATCGTCAAATACAGATACCCTTTCACATACTATTTCATAGTATTTAACAACTATTTAAGTTTATTTACGAACACTTTTTATATGAGCACGACTCTTTTTTCTGCCTCCAACCCTTATATGTCTTGATATTTCATTGAATTAACCAAGAATTTAAAAAACATGAATTTAGACAAACAAAAAATGCTACCTAATCAATCTAGATAGCATTTTTAATTACAATCACAATTGTTCATTTAACAAAAAAATCTATAAACCCACGTTCTTACTGACATCATTACAACACAACACTCTTCTGCACATAAAACAGCATATATTTCATCACTAAAATAAATTCACATAAAACAATAATAAAAAATTGGAGGCCAAGTCTCCAAAATTCACTCTTTATAAGTATCATATTTCCCCATGAAAAAAGTTTTATTATCTCTTACTACAATGATTGTGTCGATCCTTTATAAGTATCATATTCCCCTCAGAAAGTTCCATATTACTTTGACAGCTATGTACAGTGTCGATCCTTTATAAGTATCATATTTCCCAAAGACGTAGAGAAAGGTAAAAAAATGAAAACATTAAACTGTGTCGATCCTTTATAAGTATCATATTTCCCCTGAGTAGTTCGACCGCCTACAATGCACGACCCAAACGGTGTCGATCCTTTATAAGTATCATATTTCCCAAGACAAAACATTGTCTAAAGATGATTTTGTTAAATACGTGTCGATCCTTTATAAGTATCATTTTTCCCCGGGTAAGAAGGAGGAGTTTTATGAAATTATTTTTGTGTCGATCCTTTATAAGTATCATTTTTCCCCGGGTAAGAAGGAGGAGTTTTATGAAATTATTTTTGTGTCGATCCTTTATAAGTATCATATTTCCCACGTAGAATTTCTCTATGAAGAAGCTTTTTCAAAATTGTGTCGATCCTTTATAAGTATCATATTTCCCTACAATTGAATCTAGAAAAAAGGGAATATATGACGGTGTCGATCCTTTATAAGTATCATATTTCCCTTACTAAATATAGCACATTTTGGACTTTGATTGATAAAAATATTGAAAAATAGCTGATTTTGGCATATATTTTTCGACCACCTCCTGTTTTTTGACTATTTTTTATGCTTAAATCAGCTCGAATTTGGGGGATGGTCGAAAATTTAGTCATATTCTGGTTGTGAATATATAACCATGTATTAATATTTTAAACTCTTGTTTGAATTATATAAGAATATTGTTTACACTTTAAATATAAGTAATCACAAGGAGGTACCTAGTATGGCAACAATAAAATGTCCTTATTGTTCTAGTAAAATTAAACTTGAACGGTTTCAATATAAAGATATTATTGATAGTGAATTGAATGATAAATATGTAGAGGAAAAACAGAATCCACAAAATTACTATAGTGGAAATGACACCACAAATATATATGTAGATGAAGAGATGTGTAAGAAGTTGGATCAGGATGCGGTTGAATTTGGATTTGTTCGAAACAAAAATGGAAATGCACATTCTCCAAATAGAAACGCCTTTATTTCTGCAATCATGACAAATTATTATGATGAATTCAATGTAGAAGAAGAACAAAAGAAGAATGTCATTGTTGATACTTTAAAACAGAATATTCCACTTCTTAAAGATGTATCCACAAATCGAATTGCTTCTTGTATTATGGCTGGTATGGATACTTTAGCTAGCGAAAAGATTCGAAATAAAAAGATTATCATCAAACTTAAGAAAACGAATATGAATGAAAATATTTATGATGATATTCAATATAATAAATTCTTTAATAACTCTATATCATCCATTAGTGAATTCTATTATTCTATGTTCCAATCTTTCTTTAAACTTCCTCAATACCTTCGTGAACAAATCATATTTAAAAAGAAGTTCAAAGATTTAAGAAAATATATTGAATATGGTAAAACCATTCACATGAAATATAAGAAGGATAAGAACTATCGAAATGTATTCCCATACAAAATTGTTCAATCTGTTGAAGAAAGCCATAACTACTTGTTGTGTGTTGAAAAAACAGAAGATAGAAACAATCCAGGTAATATCATCACAATGTGCATTTCTTATCGTATTGATAATATTGGAGATACCATCAAACTTTCAAATTCACCATTTGAAATCACCGAAATACAAAAACAAGCTTTGGATGAATCTATTTCAAACAGCCCTTCATCTGCTCAACAAGAACCTGGTGAACATATACTTGTAGCTTTAACTTCAACTGGAGTTGGCTTATTAGATGCAATCTATACTTTTAAACCTACACACATTGAACCAATCAAACAAATTCGTGAATATACAATTTATAAAGTATATGGATCAAAATTCCAAAGCTACACATATTTCAAACGTTTTGGAGAACATGCGATTATTTTAAATGACAATAGTTTTAAACAATCGCAACTCATCTCTGCTCAAAAAATAATCAATAACTATAATTCAATAATTTCACAATTAGAAGAAGAGTTAAAACAATAACTCTTCTTTTTACATTTCATCAAAATTAAAAATTGTTTTTAAAAATTTCATTGGATCCTTTTCTTCAAATCTAGAAATACTTTCAATTAAGTTATTCAACAAAAATAAACTTGTGACATCCACAATTGGATGCACATAATTCTCATCCATTCCAAAAGTATAATGTGCATATACAACATCACATATTTTAAGTCCAGGTATGAATTTTTGTGCATAATTACAAGATACAAATACAGTCATCGGTGTTGGTTTAAGTCCAAACGTAATATCAAAATAAACTTGATCATTTTCTTTAAATGTTTCATATAAACGCATAAACGTTTGAATCTGTGATTTTTGTTCATGTTCAAAATGAGCATTCACATAATGAAATTCAAAACTGTTATTAAAAGACTCTTGCAATTCCTCTTTTAATAATTCCACATTCTTATGACTATCCATTGTATCAAATGAATCTACTGCCACTACTTCAAACTTTTCACCTTCTTTAATCACAGTCGAAATATGGGCAGTAATAGGAAACATGCACTTTAAAGTCATATTTTTATGACCATAATTCACCTTTCCAATATGTTGTTGACCAATAATTGTATAAAATTTTTTCATTTCAATTCCTCCATTCTATCGCCATTGTTTTAGGCGTTCTTTTAACAATTGTGCGAAATACGCATCATACTTCGCAATCTTTTTAGAAATCGCAGCACCAGAAATATGCATAGTTTCAGCTATCTCTTTTCCTTTCTTGATTTTTTTATGGTTTTCAAGCACTTCCAAATATCTCTCACGAATAAAGATTTCATCTTCCGGATGATTTTCAATATGTGCATATAAAATATCTAGAAATTCTAAGATGACATCATCCAATAATTCTGCCTCTTCTACTCGTTGTTCCGCCTTTTCGTCCCTTAAAAAAGAAGCATTTGTCGGTATATCATCTTTTTTAGAATCCTTATCCGATTTCATACGCTCTTCAAAAACAAGCGTTTGTGCTGGATTACTATATTTAAAACCATCTTTTTCAGCTTGTCTTGCCGCATTATTTAAATTACCTGCAATCAAAGCCTTCACATAACGAATCATCTTTGCCTCTGCATATTCATCGGCAACTTTAATCTTATGCTCAACAAGCTTTTTCAAGAATGTTTCAACCGCTTTATGAATGCATTCCTGCATACAACCAATCGAATCCACTACATCCTTTGAATGCATACAAACGGTGGCATCTGTAGTCACAAACTTCTTTCCAGAAGCTTCATCTGACTTACTCGTTTCAACATAACGAATCGTTTCAGAACATAGTTGTGCCAACAAATATACTTGTTCCCAAAGAAACATATATATTTTTTGTTTCTCTAATTCATCTTTTGAATCATAATAATTCATCACTCCCTCACATACTTTTTTCGCCAAATCTAAAAGTGTTTTATATTTTTTGTTCATAATCATTTCCTCCTAAGCCTTGCGGCCTTTCTTTATCTAAGAAAAGTTTATCAACAAATTATTCCATTGTAAGTTCCTTATATCAGTTACTTTACGAACACTTTTAATAGTCTATTTAACATTTATATAGATGTTATAATACCTTTATTTGTACTCTTTTTATTCATTTTAATATCAGCTCCTTTCATTTATCTTCACTACTAATTGTCAAAAAACACAAAATTATTAACTTAAAAGTAAAAAAAGATACTTGCATCGCACAAATACAAGTATCTTATTCATTTAACCATTAAAAATTATTCCAAATATAATACAACCTCTTGTTCCTTCAAAGATTTCTTCATATCAATCACTCTTTGATTTCTTGAACCACGAAACGCCAATGTGATATCTTTTTCTTCTTCCTTAAATGGACCATCTACTAAAACATCTAATAAAGATAACATTTCATCTGTGACTTCACAATGTTTTCTTCCTCCATCTAACAAGTCTTGATCCAAAATAAATCCAGTAAACGACCAAATATTCTTTTCAGGTAATTCTTTACGTACACGACGAAGAAGTTTCACAAGTTCCCTTTGATTTTCTGGTTCAAACGGTTCGCCACCAAGCAACGTCAATCCTGCGATATGACTTGGTTTTAAAGCTTCAATAATTTCATCTTCCGTTTCCTTTGTATAAGGCTTACCATAATCAAAGTTCCATGTTTCTGGCTGGAAACAATTCTTACAATGATTTGTACACCCTGATACAAATAGTGTTACACGTACACCTTTACCATTTGCGATATCATTCTTTTTTATATTTCCGTAGTACATTTAAATGCCTCCTAAAAAGTTCATATAGTGTAAGCAATCAATTCAAAATTGTAAATATCACAAAAAATTCTTTTGACTTTTTAAAGCCAAAAATTTTCTGTTGTAATATCAGAATCATTCTTTCTATTTTCTAAAATCACATGATACAATATATCTGAGAGTAGACAATGGGATGGCTTAAAAAAGCCTAAAGGTAGTTCTCCTAGGGACGAGCTGTATTAATCGTTATTAATACCGTCACAGGGGCTTTAAGCTACGAAAACGCTCGAGTTCCAATAGCCCCAAGGAGGTGATATTGTGCATGGATATTTAATATTTATTGCAATATTCTTATCGATTTTGCTAGTGATTGTCCACAAATTAGTTCAGATTGCTGAAGCAATTTTAAAACTACTTCATATAATTGAAGATATGGACAAACAAATACATAAGTTGAAAAGACATAAGAAAAAACTACCTCGATATTCCGGCAAGAAATTAAAGTAGTTTTTTCATAACTATACATTTTCCCAAGGAGAACCCTTTATTGGATACTCTCTTTTCATTTACATTCTACCACATCAAACCGTTTTATCCAACAAAAATCTATTATAAGTGTAGTACTCTTTCTTTGATTTCTTGTGTTCTTCCTTGGTTCCAGAACTGAGTTCCAATATATCCACAAGTACGACGAGCCACATTCATTTTTTCTTGGTCACGATTGCCACAATTTGGACATTCCCAAACTAATTTGTGGTTCTCATCCTCTACAATTTTAATTTCACCTGTATATCCACATACTTGGCAATAATCCGATTTTGTATTCAATTCCGCATACATAATGTGATTATAAATATGTTTCATAATTGCCAATACTGCATCAATATTATTTTCCATATTTGGAACTTCTACATAACTAATAGCTCCACCTGGAGAAAGTTTTTGGAATTGCGATTCAAATGATAATTTCGTAAACGCATCAATTTCTTCTGTAACATGCACATGATAACTATTTGTGATGTAGTTTTTATCTGTTACATGAGGAATAATTCCAAAACGTTCTTGTAGATGTTTCGAGAATTTAAATGTAGTTGACTCCATTGGAGTTCCATATAATGAGAAATCAATATTTTCTTCAGCCTTCCATTTAGCACATGCATCATTTAAATATTGCATAACTTTTAAACCAAATGAAGTTCCTGGCTCCTCAGTATGAGGGTGTCCAGTCATATAATATACACATTCACATAATCCGGCATACCCTAATGAAATCGTAGAATATCCACCAAACAATAATTTATCGATTGGTTCGCCTTTTTTCAAACGAGCCAATGCCCCATTTTGCCATAAAATAGGAGCTACATCACTCGGTGTTCCAAGTAATCTTTCATGACGGCACATCAATGCTTTTTTACATAAAGCTAATCTTTCGTCCATGATTCGCCAGAATGCTTCTTCATTCTGTTTGCTTGAACAAGCCACATCCACTAAGTTCAATGTAACAACACCTTGGTTGAAACGACCATAGTATTTTGGTTTTCCATTTTCATCTAAATATGTAGTTAAGAATGAACGACATCCCATACATGGATAACAATGACCTTCACCATTCGCATCCACTTTCAATTCCAACATTTTCTTTTCAGAAATATAATCTGGAACCATACGCTTAGCTGTACATCTTGCAGCTAATTCTGTTAAATACCAATATTTTGAACCTTCTTCAATATTATTTTCTTCAAGAACATAAATCAATTTAGGGAATGCTGGTGTGATCCAAATACCCTTTTCGTTTTTAACACCCTTGATTCTTTGTTTCAACATCTCTTCAATAATGATAGCCAAATCATCACGAGTTTGTCCTTCAGGTACTTCATTCAAATACATAAACACAGTTACAAAAGGAGCTTGTCCATTTGTCGTCATCAATGTGATCACCTGATATTGAATCATCTGTACACCTTTTTCAATTTCTTTACGAACACGCATCTCTGCCATTTTATTTACTGTATCTTCAGAAGAATCTAGATTTAATGATTCCAATTCCTCTTTTACTTCACGACGCGCTTTTTCTCTTGAAACCTGTACAAAAGGCGCTAAATGAGAAAGTGTAATACTTTGTCCTCCATATTGAGAACTTGCGACTTGCGCAATAATTTGTGTAGCCACATTACATGCAGTTGAGAAACTATGTGGTTTTTCAATCATAGTTTCAGAGATAACTGTTCCATTTTGAAGCATATCCTCCAAATTTACTAAACAACAATTGTGCATGTGTTGTGCAAAATAATCCGAATCATGGAAATGAATGATTCCTTGTTCATGAGCTTCCATAACATCTTGAGGCAACAAGAAACGTTTTGTGATATCCTTTGACACTTCACCCGCCATATAATCACGCTGAACACTATTCACCAATGGGTTTTTATTTGAGTTTTCCTGTTTTACTTCTTCATTATTACGCTCAAGTAAAGACATGATTTGTTTATCGGTTGAATTTGCCTTACGAACCAATGCGCGTTCATAACGATACGTAATATAGTTGTGAGCCACCGCAAAACAACGATGCTCCATCAATTCACCCTCAACCATATCCTGAATTTCTTCAACATTTGGACTTCTCTTTAAATTTTCACATTTATCAATAACACTCTGTGTCACAGAACGAATTAATTCATCAGACATTTGATTATGTGTAGTTGCTTTATTGGCTTTTTTGATCGCATTTTCAATTTTCGATGCATCAAAAACGACTTCTTCTCCACTTCTTTTAATTACATTCATACTATTCCTCCTAAAATAGTTGAACCTTCAACTATTTTTAATGACTATCTTAAGTATACTTATATTTTTTTCTAAAACAAGACTTTACATTCCTACAAAATAATGCTTAAGCGATACATAAAGCAAACCGGTTTCTTTATTTTTTAAACTTGACTAATTTGTATAAATTTTTCATTTCCTTGACTATTTTGTGCAACCCTCCTTTATCCATAAGATACCTCTTATACAGACATCATTTATGTCAGTTTTATTTTTTTCAATATTTCATGTTAAATTCACATACACTTGATACAATAGAAGAAAGAAAAGGAGATCATATTATGGATTACAAAATCAAAGGGGATTCCGACTGCCCTATCGTTGAAATCAATTTACAGAATAATGAAACGATAAAAATCGAAAGAGGCTCGATGGCCTACATGTCTAATGTTACAATCGAAGGTAAAATGAACAGCAACAAGAAAGGTCTAGGCGGTGTATTAGGAGCCATCGGACGAAGTCTTACAAGTGGTGAAAGCATGTTTATCACAGAAGCCACTGGTACAAGTCATGATGGTTTACTTGGTATTGCACCTTCCATTCCAGGAAAAATTGTATGTTTAGAAGTCAATTCACAAAATCACTACTATTTAAACAACGGAGCTTTTCTAGCCTGCGATAATAGCGTAAGCTACGAAATGAAAACTCAAAGTGTAGGAAAAGCATTGTTTGGTGGAACAGGTGGATTCTTTGTCATGCATACATTTGGTCAAGGAGATCTTTTAATCAATGCGTATGGAGATATCATGGAAATTGATGTAGACGATGCACACCCAATCACAATCGACAATGAACATGTTGTCGCATGGGATGATTCTTTAGATTATGAAATCAAGATTGCTTCTGGAACATTTGGATTTACTACTGGTGAAGGTTTAGTCAATGCATTCCACGGCAACGGAAAAGTATACATTCAATCTCGTAACCTTCATTCACTTGCCGATGCATTGACCCCATTCATTCCTCAAAGCAAAGACTAAAAAAGCGTGATTTTCACGCCTTTTTATTTACAGCCATCACCCTTACAATCAATGCAAGATCGAACGCATTTATTGCCCTTTAATTTTTTGAAGCTTTCTTCACTAATTGTATGTTCCATTCGACAAGCTTCTTCTTCTGCAAGAATCGGTTCTACACCCGCATGCAGCAATTGATTTTTAAAATAAACATGTCTTTCATACACTTGAGTTGCCTGTAGTTGACCTTGTTCTGTAAAAAAGATATATCCCGTTTTATCTGTATAAATCAATTCTTTTTCTTTCAAGTCCTTTAAAGCATGTGAAACACTCGGTTTAGAAAAACCTAAAGCCGCAGCTACATCAATAGCACGAACATGGTCTTGTTGAGACTTTAATACATATATTGTTTCTAAATAATCTTCCTGAGATTGTGTTAGTTGCATTTCTATCCCTCCGGTTAGCTTAAACTTACCATAAAAGTATAACAAAATTTCACATAAGATTCAAAACTTTTGCACAAAAATTAAAGTTAATATACACTTATAACGTATTAGAAAATAAAAGGAGAACAAAATATGTTTAAATGTAATAAATTATTAGGCGCATCCCTTGCAGTTGTAATGGGTGTTTCAGCTTGTGCCACAAATGTATTCGCAATCGATACATCTGTCATTGATGAAAAGTGGGGTAAGCCAACCGTTGTATATGGTGGTGGTTTAACCAATGATCAAATTCAAAGTACACGCAATCTATTCGATATTGAAGATACAAATAACGTATATGAAACAAGTGTAGATGCCAATGATCTATATAACTACCTTGGAATTGCTGGCGGCGATACATCTAGCTTGATTTCAAGTGTTATGGTACAAAAACAAGATGCTGGAAAAGGCGTCAAAGTAAAGATCATCACAGAAGATAACATCACAAAAATCACTTCAAACCAATATGCCAATGCCGCCATCACAGCTGGTGTTAGCGATGTTGAAATTGATGTAGCTTCGGTTTCAAAAGTAACGGGTGAATCTGCATTAACTGGTGTTTATAAAGCTTTAGAAGCCAATGGCGAAACATTAGATTTAGACCGTACTCAAGTTGCCCAAGATGAACTTGAAACGACAAATGAAATTGCCGAAAATAATGCAGATAATCCAAATTTTGATTCTGGACGCTTAGATCAAGCTATGGTTGAAATCAAACAAGAACTTGCCGAAATCAAAAAAAATCAAGGAAGTGCTGCAACAGCTGAACAAGTCGAACAAGTTGTAACAGACGCTTTAAAGAAATTTAATTTAAGCGACATCATCTCACAAGATGATATCGATAAATTAATTGCGTTTGCCAAGAAGTACCAAAATACTTCAGCCATCGATTCGCAAGAAGTATTGGAACAATTAAACAAATTGTCTGGTAATTTGAAAAATCAATTATCTGGACTTATCAACAAAGCACAATCTGAAGGTTGGTTCGATAAAATCATCAACTTTATCAAAAGTCTGTTTAACTAAAACAAGGAAGTCTTAAGCGACTTCCTTTTCATTTGCCATACGATAAATTTCAAGCATATCTGTTTCATCCAATTCTTTAAATTTTCCAATTGTTCGCGTATGTTCAAAACTACACTTATATGTTAATTCGTACAATTCTTGTTCCGTACATTTACGTTTCAACAATTCCTGAATACTTGTAGGCATGCCAATCGATTTAAAAAACTCTTCCATCTTTTCAATTGTATTCAAAGCACAAGACAAAGTATCTGAATCATCCAAGCCAAACACACGATGTCCAAGTTTGGCAAATCGCGTTGGATTTTCCATATATACATGGTTTGCCCAACTATCCCAAATTGCAGCAAGTCCTGCTCCATGTGCCACATTAAACATACCACTCAATTCATGTTCCAATTGATGGCAAGCCCAATCCCCTAAAGAACGATCTCCTGTCATATCATTATGCGATACACTGCCTGCCCACATAATTTCAGCTCGAGCCTTTTCATTTGTAGGATCTTCTAAAAGAATCTTTGCGTTTTTGATTACTGTACGAACAACACTTTCTGCCATTTGATCCACCAAATCCAAAGTATCATAGGGTGTAAAATATCTTTCAAACGTATGCATAATTATATCTGTACATCCACACATTGTTTGATACTTAGATACTGTATATGTTAATTCTGGATTTAAAACAGAAAATTTAAAATATCCATATTCACTACTCAATCCACGTTTTAAATTTCCATCCTCATTCGTAATAACACTCGAATTACTCATTTCACTGCCCGTAGCCGCAAGCGTTAATATACAGCCCATTGGTAAAGCACCCTTTACCTTTTTCTTTCTTGCATAATAATCCCAGACATCACCCTCATTATAAACACCATACGCAATGCCCTTACTTGAATCTAACACACTTCCACCACCAACAGCTAAAATGAAGTCAACACCTTCTTCTTTACAAATTTGAATGCCTTCATTTACCTTTGAAAGTAATGGATTGGCAACTACACCACCACATAAACAATACGCAATATTTTCTTCATCCAGCGCCTTTTTTACTCGATCCAAAAGACCAGATTTAATAGCACTTTGTCCACCATAATGAATCAACACTTTCTTTGGACAAAATTCCTTTAAAATCTTTCCAACCCTTTTTTCTTCATCTTTACCAAAATACACTTTTGTAGGTGCATAAAACTTAAAATTTTCCATAATTACCCCTTAAATTCTTTTCATTGAAACAACTTCAATCAACAAGCTAATACCTGCCACAATGAGATAGGCAGCTAAAATATAATTGATGACTAAAGCACTTTGGAAAGGCATCACCATAAAGATAATACCCAATAGCAAATTGACCCAACCTGTTAAACTTAAATAATTGGTATTGATCACTCTAAAAAAACTTAACCGAGAACCCCAAGTAATTTTTTGAATTCCATTCACCAATAAAACAAACGCAAACAAGAACGTCAAAGTACTTACTGTAATCGTGACTGGCATCGTACATAATAAACAACCTAACAAGATGTTTAAGATTCCACTAGCCAACCACATCGCATCTCTAAAGAAGAAAGTTGTCGTGATATACGAATAGATTTCACAAGCACCCCAAACAATCAATCCAATAGCTGCAATAATTTGAATCGTTGTGAATACTTTTTCTGGAAATGCAAAACATAAAATACCAATTAAAATCAAAACCACACTTAATATTATACCTATTCTTTTAATCTTTTTATACCTTTCATTCCATTGTGTTGTGAATTCATCAATATAATCATAATCAGAATCGAACCATTTCATATGTAACATCTCCTTTATGACTTCAGTATAGCACTATTTTTAGCACTTTCAACATCACAGTGCTAGACATATTACAATATCTGTCTAATATTGTAAAATCATGTCATCAATGATAAACTTTTACTTGTCGAAAAAAGGAGACTTGTATGTTAAAAAAATACTTAATTGTGTTTTTGGTATCAATGGTACCACTCATTGAACTTCGTGGAGCCATTCCTATTGCCGCTGGAATGGGATTGCCATTTGTACAATATTATATTATTGCGATTATTGGAAATATGATTCCTGTTCCATTTATCTATTTCTTTGCCAGAAAGATTCTTGTTTGGGGAGCTTGCAAACCTGTTATTGGAAACTTTTTTACTTGGTGTTTAGAAAAGGGTGAAAAAGGCGGAAAAAAACTACAAGAAACGGCCGGAAAAGGATTGTTTGTTGCCCTACTATTATTTGTAGGCATTCCATTACCTGGAACAGGTGCTTGGACTGGAACACTTGCCGCAAGTATTTTAGATATGGATTTTAAATCAAGCGTACTCGCTGTTATGTTAGGCGTCATTCTTGCAGGTATTATTATGGCTTTAGCAAGTATGGGCTTATTTGGAGCACTTGGAGCACTATTTTAAGTAGTGCTTTTTTCTTTTGTCTAAAAGAAAAAGGTTTGAAAAAATCAAACCCTACTTAAACATATTATGTCTAAAAAAGTATACGGTCGCAACCACACAGGCCAAAATAGCCACAAAGCTTGGGAACCATACAAATGGAAATGGCAACCGCACATTCATTCCGTAGAAACCGAAAATAATATTGGGGATGGCCATTACGATTGTGATTACAGTTAATTTGTTCATGACAATATTCATATTGTTAGAAATGATACTTGCGAATGTATCCATAGTTCCTGCCATTGTATTTGAATAAATATTACACATTTCAATGGCCTGATGAATTTCAATCATGACGTCCTCTAACAAATCCTCATCTTCTTCATACAATTGAATTTGTTTTCCACGCATAATTTTATTTAATGTTACTTCATCCGACTTTAACGAAGTCGAAAAATAAACCAATGATTTTTCTAAACCTAACATTTCAATCAACTCATCATTTTCTACCGATTGATGTAACCGCGTCTCAGCACGACTTGATAGACGATCAATTTGGCGTAGACAAATCAAAAATCTTTGTGAAATACGCAAAGCTAAAAGTAAGAAGAACCTCGTTTTTAAACGCGTATCCATACCTTTGATTCTTCCTTGTGACATTTCTAAAATACTCCAGTTTTCATACAAACTAATTGTGACTACATATCCTTTTAAAATCACAATACCAATTGGCAATGTGGAATAAGTTGAATCAATCGAATCATCATCTTCATTTTCCGCACTTGGATAGTCAAAAATAATCAACAACTGTCTAAAATCATCGTCATAGTCCATATGCGAGCTTTCTTCTTCATCCAGTGAAGATTTGACAAATTCAGGTAAAACACCAATTTGTTCAATCAAATAATTTCTTTCTTCTTCTGTAGGTGCAATCGCATTAATCCAACAGCCTGGTTCTGGTTCTTGAATTTTGCGTGTTCCATCTTCAAATGTTTTATAAAACTCTAACACAATTTGTCCTCCTTATATCTTAAACGAAGACAAATCCCATGTCTCCGAACATATATACATTTTTATTATTAAAATAACTCGGGTCTGGAGACATGTTTCCACCTACTTTCTACTAGAGAATATTGTATCATATTCATGTCATTTTCTTGTAAATTTTCACAAAAAAAGACTAGCAAAAACTAGTCATAAGGTTTATATTCCACTGTTTCTTTGTCAAAATCAATAAACAATTGGAATGCATTACGATCTTTGTCTTCATCCCAGATTTCAACAAACTTAGGTGTAACTTCAATTAGAATTTCTGTATCTACATGTGAATATGCATTGTAGCTTTGCCACAAGAATTCTTTGTATTTCTTTTCAAAAATACGGCCTGGCTCATCAATAACCAATCCTAAATTTTTAGCTGTACCTTCAACTTGCACACCATTAAAGCACATAGCTACTCTATCATTTTTAAATAATTGTTGCGTTTTTCTAAAGTTTTTATCTGTCTTAAAATAAATTTTGTCATTGTAGAAAACACAACTTACATTTCTTACCATAGGATAATCATCAACACAGCTTGCCAAAGCCATGATTTTATAATCCCCTAATTTTTCATCCATAATTTTTTTTGCTTCTAAAAGTTCCATTTTTCTTTTAACCTTTCATTACTAATATTAAAACAACAATTGACACAATAATAAATGCACTCACAATTCCAACATCTTTTGTAAGAGTTTCATTTGTGTTCGATTGAGGAACAAATTGTGTATTTCTCAATGCGTTTACAAGTGGTTTGTAGATCAACATTGCACATGCAGCATTCAATGTACACTTAATAATATTGAATGGAACAATACCTGGAAGTAACATACTAACGACTGCACTTCTTGGCATTTGATAATAAATTGGAGTAATAATATAGTTCCATAAAGTCATACTCAATGTGCAACATACAGTTCCTAATACCAAACCTGCAATGGCTCCTTTTTTAGAATGTTTATATTTGTAGATGCAGGCAGCCACACAAGCGAATGTACAAGTAGAAATCACATTCATCAAAACATCTAATAAGTTTCCTCCACGGAATACAATTTCTAAAAATGAACACAATAGACTCATAATAAAGGATGTCATAGGACCATAGATAAATCCTGCAATCACAATAATGATATCTTTTGGATCATAGCTTAGAAAAGATACGGCTGGTACAATTGGAAATTGTATCAATAAATTTAAAACCATTGCCATCGCACTTAAGATTGCAATTGTTGTTAGTTTCTTTGTTGAACTCATAAATCATCAATCCCTTCATATATCAACTAAAAAACGTGCCTAAAGAAAATCCTCTAGGCGCGTTTAAATATACAAAAGAATATATAAAAACATCTTCTTCCATCCAGACTATACTGTCGCCACTGGAATTTCACCAGTTCCTGCAAAATGCTCGCGGGGTTTACCGCCGATAGGGAATTTCACCCAACCCTGAAGATTTAATTTATGCAAATTAAGTATACACTTGTTTTAGATAAAAAAAAAGAGCAAACTTTTTTGCTCTTTATGGTTTCTTAAATCATAAGCCATGTTCTGTTCCATTTACGTGGTGACAGTCATTTATCTATAGCAATGCTATCCAGCTTTCCTTTCGTTTCATTCCAGCCGGTTCCCCTACCAAATTTGGGTTTCTCGCTTGTGGGGTTTACCCGTTCCACCCTATACGTTTCCATATAGATTCGTCTCTGTGGCACTTTTAAAGTTTGTTTACATAGTTTCCCTTAGCAAACAAAACAGCCGTCAAGTAAAAACTTGCCTAGACTTATTTATTCATCTAGCACAAACACTACAATCATCACAGATTGTGCGAGCATGGACTTTCCTCTAACTATCTAAGTAGCCAGCGACTGTCGATTTAATACCTATTCTTCACTTTGATTGAATACAGCTTTTTCCAAACGTGCAATACGTTTTAAGATATCCACTGTGTTGCTACTTCCATTCACAAAATCAGAATTTACTTTTTCATTCAAGTTTTCATTCTCACTTTGTAGTGCAAACAATTGTTGCTGCAACTCTTTAATTTTTTCTTCATAACGAGTCACTGCAGCACCTAATTCTTCTACTTTTTCATCGTATTTCTGATAGTCTTCAATGACCATATCTAGAAATTCATCTACTTCAGCAGGGGCATATCCCTTCAAGTCTACATGAAATTCTTTTTCATAAATTTCTTGCGCTGTCAAATTCATATCTGTTGCCATATATATAGTCCCCCTATATCCACTTAGATATTATGAAGGTTTTAACAGAAAAAATCAACTCTGAGTTTTGAGTTTCATTGAATGTTCACTCTTTTTCATATATAATGTTCCTGATGAGCACTATTAAATATCCGAATGGAATTTCGACCATAAATACAATGCAATCAAAGAGTTATAGTTCAAGAGGTATGCGCCTTGAGAATGATATAAATGACTCCAATAAATATTATCGGGAACTTGATAAAGCTTTGATTTATAAAAAGCCTACGCCGGTTCAAGTTGTTCATGTTGATTATCCGAAAAGGCAACGTGCAAAAATTACTGAGGCTTATTATAAAACGCCATCTACAACCGATTATAATGGTGTATATCGAGGTAAATATATTGATTTTGAAGCAAAGGAAACCAAAAACAAAACGAGTTTCCCACTCTTTATGATTCATCCTCACCAAATCAAACACCTAAAAAAAGTTGTATTTCATGGAGGTATTGGTTTTTTTATCATTCGATTCAATTACCATAATGAAACCTATCTTGTAGATTCAAAGATGCTCATAGATAAAATCGAAAATATAGATAAAAGTTCCATACCTTATACTTGGTTTCAAAATCATGGAACTCTTATTCAAGAAGGATTATATCCTAGGTTAGCGTATTTAAAAGTTTTAGATGAACTCTATTTTAAGGAGGATAAGTAAATGGCCCAACCACAAAATGAACAAAAAAAGCCAACAGCGCCAAAGACAAACAGAAGAAAATTAGATATATGGAATAAACTTGCCGTAAGTATCCTATCTATATTCTTAGTTGGATGTATATCTGTATTCTTTGTACTTGTGAATATTATTAATGATCCAGATGGCATGCGTTTTTCACAAGACGGCTTAACAACATTGTCCAATTCAAGATTATATGACTCTTCAGGAAATTTATTCTATGAACTCGGTGATGAAATCCGTGAAGACGTTACATATTCACAGATTCCACAATCGGTAGTGGATGCCTTCCTTTCTATCGAAGATTCACGTTTCTTTGATCACAACGGATTTGACTTGCCACGATTCTTAAAATCCGCAATGGCAAACTTAAAATCTGGTAGTTTTTCACAAGGTGGTTCAACCCTAACGATGCAGATGATTGATAATGCATTTACGAAAAACCAAGAAAAAAAGATTGAAACAGAACAAGGCTCTGTTTCAACAGTTCAAAAGTTAAAATTAAAAGTACAAGAAATCTACTTATCTTTAATTGCTGAACAAAGTATCAACAAAGAACAAATATTTGAATATTATGTAAACCGAATTTGGTTTGGTTCCGGAAACAATACGCGTGGTATTCAAAAAGCAGCACAATACTTCTTTAATAAAGACGTATCCCAATTAAACTTAGGTGAAGCTGCATTCTTAGCTGGTTGTATCAATGCGCCAGACACATATAACCCATTAAACAATTTAAACGAAGCCAATACGACAACAGATCACTTGAAAGCAGCTCAAAATCGACGTAATGTGACTTTGGAATTAATGATGCAACATGGATATATTACAGAAGAAGAATATAATCTTGCTTCAAATCAAGACATATCTTTCTCTTTACAATATATTGAAAGAACAAGTGATGATCCAAACCAAGCTTATATTACCCAAACACTTAGTGAAGTTATGGAATTGACCGGACAAGATCCTGCCATTATTCCAATGGATATCTATACCGCATTAAATCAAGATGCTCAAAAACAAGCCGATGAAATCTGTAACGGTAATATCGTACAATATCCAGATGAAGCATTTGATGTAGGTTTCTCAATGATTGAAAATGATACAGGAGAAATCATTGCGGTAGGACCTGGACGCCGTTACCACTCTGACTCTGTTAAAATTGATAACTCAACAGATTCAAAACAACCTGGTTCAACAATGAAACCATTGCTTGCCTATTCAAGTACATTTGATATTCTTGGCTGGTCTACTGTTCACCAGGTAAATGATAAGAAAAAGGATTATTGGAAAAATGGTTCATATGCACCAGTAAACTCAGATGGTAAATACAATGGTAAAATGAGTTTACAAGACGCATTAGGCGTATCAAAAAATACAACAGCCGCGCAAGCTATGATTGATTTAGTAACAGCCAAAGGCTATGATTACTGGATCGATTTCTGTAAAAAGCTTGGTTATGATGAAGATGTAGCTAATGCATTCAATGAACAATATGCGATTGGTGGTTCTGGAATGTATGCGAGCACTGTCCAACAAGCAAGTGCCTACTCTATGCTTGCCAATGGTGGTAAACGCGTAGATGCCCATAGAATTCGTAAAGTTATTCGTAGATCTGATAAAAAAGAATTTGAAACAAAAGCTCAAACACATGAATTAATTAGTGAACAAGCCGCTTGGATGATGTCGCAATTGCTTGAAAAAGTTGTTAGTGGTGGCTACAACAACTACAACAACATCTTAATGAGCAATTATACAGTTTATGGTAAATCAGGAACTTCCGATTGGCAAAACGAAGGTGCTCAATATGGTATTCCTGCTGGTACCGCAAAAGATGAATGGTCTTTAGGTTATACAAACAAATATACGATTGCTTGCTGGAGTGGATATACAACAGAATATATTCAACAAGGCTACTACATTACAATCTATGATTTAAATGTTGCGACTGCATTCCATATTTCTCACTATATGTTAGATTACATGCAAAAATATGCGACATATTCAGCTATTGAAAGGCCAAGTGGTATTTCCGATTATAAGAACGGATATATCAAAGATGAGTTTAAATCAAAAGGTGATACAGCTTCTGAAAGCACAGACGCACAAGAAGCATGTGTTGCCGATGGTGGTGAATGGGATGAAGAAGCTGGAACTTGTAAGAAAGCTGACGATGAAGAAAAAGAAGCATGTGTAGCCGATGGCGGAACTTGGGATGGAACTACTTGTAAAAAAGAAGATACAGAAACCAACGATGCAGAAACAACATGTGTAAATAATGGTGGTACTTGGGATGGAAGTGCTTGTACATATCCAACTACACCAGATCCTGAACCAACACCAGATCCTGAACCAACACCAACACCAGATCCTGAAAATCCAACAGGATATGTCTGGTATGATCGAAGAAGTTTATATAACATATTTGATAGACTTTAGTAAAAGTGCTCAATTGAGCACTTTTTTTGTGTCAAGAAAAAAACAGGGACATCATTTCCCTGTTTCAAGTATTGTATTCGCAATTTGAAGTTGTTTATCACTTGGCGATGGTATTCCTTCTAAAGGATAGTCTAGACCTAATTCCTTCCATTTATAAGCACCTAACGTATGGTATGGAAGTACTTCTACTCTTTCTACATTTTTTAATTGAACAATAAATTGATGCAGTCTTTCTAAATATACTTCATCCGTGTTGATAGTTGGCACTAATACATGACGAATCCATACCGGCTTTTGAATATCCGATAAATATTTAGCGAATTCTAAAATATTTTGATTGGTATGCCCAGTTAATTCTTTATGTGCCTTTTCATCAATATGTTTAATATCTAATAGAACTAGATCTGTAACTTGCATAAGTTGTTTAAATTTAGAAAAAAATGGTTCTTCAAACGTAAAGGGTTGTCCACAAGTATCTAAAGTTGTATGGACTCCTTCTTTTTTTGCCTGTGTAAAAAGCTCAATCAAAAAATCAATTTGTAGAAGTGGTTCTCCACCACTGACAGTAATACCGCCATTCTCTTTCCAGTAAGGACGATATCGCAAAGCTTTCTTTAAAACGGTTTCTACATTTTGATCGGGTTCTTTTACTTTCCAAGTATCCGCATTGTGACAAAACTTACAACGCATATGGCACCCTTGCATAAAAATGACATATCTTACGCCTGGCCCATCTACAAGGCCAAATGTTTCAATTGAATGAATAGCTCCTAACATCCTGTCCTCCTAACTAGAAAGAGCCTTATTAAAGGCTCTTATGACATGTACGACTAATAACATCTAATTGTTGTTCACGAGTTAAATCAATAAATTTAACAGCATAACCAGAAACACGAATAGTAAAGTTAGCATATTCCTCTTTTTCTGGATGTTCCATCGCATCTTTTAATTTTTCTACACCAAATACGTTCACATTCAAGTGGTGAGCACCCTGATCAAAGTATCCATCTAATACATTGACTAAGTTATTCACTCTTTCCTCTTCACTATGACCCAACGCATCCGGATTGATTGTTTGCGTATTACTAATTCCATCTAATGCATATTCATAAGGAAGTTTTGCGACAGAATTTAATGAAGCAAGCAATCCATTTTGTTCTGCACCATAAGCAGGGTTAGCACCTGGTGATAATGGCTCTCCAGCTTTTCTTCCATCAGGCAAAGCACCAGTAGCTTTACCATATACAACATTTGAAGTAATTGTAAGAATTGAAGTTGTTGGTTCACTATCACGATATGTGTGGTGTTTTTCAATCTTACGCATAAATGTCTTTAATAACCATACGGCAATTTCATCCGCACGATCATCATCATTTCCATAGCGAGGGAAATCCCCTTCAATTTCATAGTCAATAACCAATCCATCTTCATCACGAATTGTCTTAACCTTTGCGTATTTAATGGCACTCAATGAATCCACTACATGTGAGAATCCGGCAATACCTGTTGCGAAAGTTCTACGAACATCTGTATCAATTAAAGCCATTTGACTTGCTTCATAATAATATTTATCATGCATATACTGAATTAAGTTCAAGATATTTACATATAAACCTGATAACCAATCCATCATAATATCGTACTTATGCATAACTTCATCATAATCCAAATATTCACTTGTGATTGGTTTATATTCTGGACCCACTTGAACTTTTGTCTTTTCATCTACACCACCATTGATCGCATATAATAAACATTTAGCTAAGTTTGCACGAGCCCCAAAGAACTGCATTTCTTTACCCGTTTGCGTTGCACTTACACAGCAACAAACCGCATAATCATCGCCCCATACAGGACGCATTACATCATCATTCTCATATTGAACACTACTTGTATCAATACTTACTTTTGAAGCATATTTCTTAAATGGTTCTGGTAAATTTGAAGAATATAATACAGTCAAGTTTGGTTCTGGACTAGGTCCCATGTTTTCAAGTGTATGTAAGAAACGGAAACATGTTTTAGTAACCATGCTTCTTCCATCCATACCTAAACCACCAATATCTAGCGTTGCCCAAACTGGATCGCCCGAAAATAATTGGTTGTAGCTTGGAATTCTGGCAAATTTAACCATTCTAAATTTCATAGTTATATGGTCAACGATTTCTTGGATTTCACTTTCTGTAAAGACACCATTTTCTAAATCTCTTTCAAAATAAATGTCTAAGAAAGTCGAAATACGACCAACAGACATAGCTGCACCATTTTGTGTTTTAATAGCTGCTAAATATCCAAAATATAGCCATTGTACAGCTTCTAAAGAGTTTTTAGCAGGTTGAGAAATATCATATCCATAGCTTGCTGCCATGATTTTCATTTCTTTTAACGCCTTGATTTGTTCCGCCAATTCTTCACGCTGACGAATCACATCATCGCTCATTGTTCCATCGCCACAATATGCGAAATCTTTTTGTTTCTGTTCAATTAAATAATCAATACCATAAAGTGCAACACGACGATAATCACCAACGATACGTCCACGACCATATGTATCTGGTAAACCAGTCACAATCTTATTACGACGTGCTAAACGCATTTCTGGTGTGTATGCACTAAACACAGCATCATTGTGAGTTTTATGATATTTTGTGAATATTTCATGTAATTTTTCACTTGGTTTATATCCATAAGTTTCGCATGCCTCTTCACTCATACGAATACCGCCATAAGGCATAAATGCACGTTTTAATGGTTTATCTGTTTGTAAACCAACTACCTTTTCTAAATCTTTATCTAAATATCCAGGGCCATAAGCTGTTAGACTCGAAACCACTTCAGTTTCCATATCCAATACGCCACCTTTGGCACGCTCTTCTTTTTGTAGTTTTTGAAGTTTTTCCCACAAAGTATTTGTCGATTCTGTTGGACCTTCTAAAAAGCTTTCATCCCCATCATAAGGTTTGTAGTTATTTTGAATAAAATCACGAACATCTACTTCGTCTTGCCATTTACTGCCTTTAAATCCTTGCCATTGTTCTTTCATAATTACCTCCTTTTAATGACAGTTAGTTATAACTAACACTTGATTAAAGTTTACTATGATTCCTTCGAGTAGTCAAATAAAAAGACCCACCAAAAAGACAAAGTAAACTTGCCCAGACGGTCGGCCTATAATATCATACTTCATGTGGTAACTCCACTTCCGTCAGTCATATGATATTCAAATCATAACAAAGAACTATCAATTACGCAAGCGTTTTCATCATGGACATGAATTTAGCTTTGCGCTTCTCCTATATTTGTCATTTTAAACCCCTCTCCATGCACTTCATGCGATTCGACAACCACAAAGAAAGATTCTGGATCCGCTTCTTGTACAGCCTTTCGAACTTGATACATTTCTTTACTATTACAAGCACACATTACCACTTGCATATCATCTTGTTTATATCCACCTTGTGCATTTAAAATCGTACTTCCCCTTTGACTTGTTTCATCAATCACCTGACAAATTCTTTTTCCCTGTTTTGTGACAATAAAAGCCACTTTACCTGAATTCAAGCCATAAATCATTTTATCCACTACAACCGCAAATAATAAATTGACAATCATACCATAAATCATTCCATCTACATCTTTAAATAGAATACCACCCACTAAAATAATGCCCACATCCGATAAAAAGGCAATATTTCCTAAAGACAAATGCGGTCTTAATGCCTTTACAGCCATAATAATAAAATCAGATCCTCCTGTAGATGAATTTCTTGTATAAATCATCGCGTAGCCAATTCCACCAAAAACTCCCGTACATAGGGCAGCTAATAATCAATCTCCTTGGTAAACTGGAAATAATGGAGCTACATAGTCAATGATCAACGAAGATACAATCATACAGCGAATGGAACTGATAAAAAACTTCTTTCCTAATAATTTGTAGCATAATATCGCAACAGGTATATTCAATAGAATCGTTGAAAAACCAATAGGAATATGAAAGAGTCGATAAAAAATAATTGAAATCCCTGAAAATCCTGTCATAGGAAACTTAGCTTGTACGGCAAAATTATAAATTCCAATCGCAACAAAGATACTGCCAACTAATTCCCACATCATTTGTACCAATAATTCTTTTGTCTTATTCATAAATACCCCCAAAAAAAGAAGCGCCTAAGACCAAATCTTACAGTGAAATCACTGCACCTACGATTTGATCCTAGACGCTTTAACCACTCATCCGGTGAAGAGTGAACGTTATTTTTAATGCACCAATCTATTGTATGGAACATGATCATTTAAGTCAAGAAGAATCAGCTAATTCGCCATTTGTGGTATGTTCAATCTATACTAGAAATAGTAATATTTTAGATGAAAGGAGGCTAATTATGGACACTAAAAAGATAGGAGCCTTTATCGCAATGAATCGCAAGAAAAAAGGATATACACAAGAGCAGTTAGCTGAAAAATTAGGCGTGACAAATAAAACCATTTCACGATGGGAAAATGGTCATTATATGCCAGATTTATCTTTACTTGAACCACTCAGTAAAGAATTAGATATCACATTAAATGAACTTTTAGCTGGAGAAGAGATCATTAAAGAAGAAGCCATGGAGTATTCTGAACAAAACCTAATCCAAACAATTGATTATACAGACAAGAAAATCAAGAATGAACATAAGAAAATATCATTATTCATTATTGGCGTAGGTATTTTCACATCCCTTTGTGCATTTACTGTTTTCCCTTCTGAAAGCAGCTGGGGCAGTATCTATTCTATGATTGGATTGTTTTTATTTGTAGTTAGAATATTTAGAGAATTAAAGATCACTTCCCTACTTAAGAAAGGATTGATTTCAACAATTTTATTCATTTTACTTTTAGGCATTTTCTTTATTTTCGACTATGCCAGTGTAAGCCAATTTAAACAACCACCCATCTATCGACTGACTACAACTACTGTATTTAGTGATGATGGAAATAAAATGATTGAATACCAAAATCCATTCTACAATGTATTTCGCATCAATGCCGATACACCCAATGAATATTACTTAATTGACAACAAGAAACAGTATACCATTGATACCGTTCCAACAAGTCCTTTTAATGTGGATAAAAGTTCATTTGAACAACTAAAAAAATATAAAAGTAAATATATTGGAGACAACAGTAATACTTCCCATTTACTAAATGCTTTACCCCTATCGGAATATGGCTATGTATTTGAAATTGATTCTGAAAACTATGGACTTACAATAAACTATAATTGTACAGATTGGTACAACAACGAAAACTTATATATACATAAAGCTCTAGTGTACAATTCTGTATCTCTATTCAAATGGATTGATAACCTTGAATACATCACATTTAATTTTAGTGGAAGTAGCTATACAATTACACGAGAACATTGTCCACTCAACAAGAATATTGAACAAAAAATCAATGATAATGAATTTGTATCCGATAGGATGAAATTATTTGAAACAAATTAAAAAAACGCAAACGCGTTTTTTTATTTATGAATAATTTCTTCTGCACGATCTAGTGCAGCACTGATACTATGCTGGAAGTTAACTTTACCAACAAGCTCAATAAAGCCTGCCTTTTCCATGACTTTCATTGGTTGATCATTCACATGTGAGAACACAATCGTGATTCCTTTTGACTTGCAAACCTGAACTAAATCTTTTAATGCGTTTAGTGCCGTACTATCTAATGCAGGAACACTGCGCATACGAAGAACTAGACACTTTGTAAAATCTTTGACGGCAATTTCTTCAATTACACTAGCTGCCCCAAAGAACAAGGGTCCTGAAATCTCATAAACACGAATCTGAAGTGGAAGCTTTTGAAGATGTTCATCAACATCGGGTGTATCCTCATCTACATATGTCCAGCCATTGACTTTTGTTTCTTCACTCATACGTTTAATGAATAATAAACAAGCAAGTACCATTCCTACTTCAATGGCTACAACCAAATCAAAGATTACCGTTAGCACAAATGAAGTGACTAAAACAATAACATCACTCTTAGGTGCTGTTTTAACTAAGTTCACAAAAGTACGCCATTGGCACATATTATAGGCAACAATAAATAGAATCGCTGCAATGGTAGGCATTGGAATCATTCCAGCATATGGCATCAAAACAACTAATACAATGACCAATGTGATGGAGTGTACCATACCGGCAATTGGTGTTTTTCCTCCATTTTTAATATTGGCAGCCGTTCTTGCGATAGCACCTGTTGCAGGAATTCCTCCAAATAAAGCGGATGCGATATTTCCAGCACCCTGCGCAACAAGTTCCATATCCGAACGATGTTTCCCATTGATCATGCCATCGGCAACAACACAAGAAAGTAATGATTCAATGGCAGCCAACACGGCTATGGTTAGTGCATTCGGTAATGCATTTTGAATCCTGTTTAATGATAAGCTTGGAAAATGTAAAGTAGGTAATGCATTACTGATTGTATAAAGATTTCCAATTGTATTTACCTTTAAAGGCAAGAATTGAACCATCAAAATTCCTGCAATGACAGCCAAAAGTGAGCCTGGAATTCTTTTAAAGATATATGGAGCAATAATCAAGATAGCTAAAGATACTCCACCTACTATGACGGCATCCATATTGATTGTAGAAAAATTGTTAATCACAGCTTCAAATTTTTCAACCGTCTCAATAGGCTTTACTCCATTTGGATAGGTTAATCCAAAGAAATCTTTTAATTGTCCAATCACAATCGTAACGGCAATACCCGAAGTAAAACCTGTCGTAATGGTAAATGGAATAAACTTGATTAGACTTCCAAAATGACAAAGTCCCATCAAAATCAAAAAGATACCCGCAAGAATAGTGGCAACAATAAGTCCATCCATTCCATCATGGGCTACAATTCCAGCAACAATCGTCGCAAATGCAGCAGTCGGTCCTGCAATTTGTACACTGCTTCCGCCTAGTGCTGAAATGACAAAGCCTGCCACAATTGCAGTAAATATTCCGGCTTCCGGTCCAACACCAGAAGCAAGTGCCAATGCGATTGATAATGGTAATGCGATAATAGCGACAATAATTCCAGCTGTCACATCTTTGACAAACTGAGACTTATCATAGCTTTTCAGCGATGAAAGTAACATCGGTTTTAGTGAATTCATTTGTTAATATCCCTCTCTTTTTAACAACCTTTAAAGTATACCATAATTTAAGGATTTTTAAGGATATTTCTATAATACTATTTGATATACTGAATATATAACGATAATAAATCAGGAGAACACTATGAACAAAAAGACTAAAATTATAATTTTAATCTCACTATGCATTTTAATTGCCATTATAGGCATCTATTTCTTATTTCCAAAAGGAAGCAACACCCAAAACATCTATGTTCAAAAAGTATCTACAATCATTGGTTCTTCTTATACGGAAAACCGATATTCAGGTGTAGTAGAATCCTCAGAAACTGTAGATATCAATTCTGATGGAAATAAATCCATTACTGAAATGTATGTTGAAGCTGGTCAAAAAGTAAGAAAAGGCGATAAATTATTTTCTTATGACACGACTGAAGCATCCAATTCCATCGCCCAAAAGAAATTGGATATTGAAGCACAGAACAATGAAATCGCTGCTCAAAATAATACAATTGAAGATTATAAGGCTGAACTTAATAAAGGTGCAGATAAAGTTGAGATTCAAGCTCGAATCAACGATGCTAGTTTCGCGATTCGCCAGGCTCAAAACACAATCAAGGCCACACAGACTGAAATTGATCAGTTGAACAAACAAATCGAAAATTCGACCGTTCTTTCGACAATTGATGGAATTATTAAAGAAGTCAATAGAGATGGTGGAACGAATGAAAATGGAAATCAAAAGCCATTGGTGTCAATTACACAAACTTCAGACTTTAGAGTAAAAGGCTCTATTAGTGAAATGGGATCTATTTCTGAGGGAACAAATGTTATTGTAAGAAGTCGTATAAATGAAGATCAAATTTATAAAGGTACAGTTACCAAAGTGGAAACAGAACCTCAATCCAATTCTAACAATAACGTTTATGGAAATGATTCAAATGAATCTGCATCCAAATATCCTTTCTATGTCACTTTAGACAATAATAAAGGCTTAAAACTTGGACAACACGTCTATATTGAAGTGGATAATGGACAATCCACAAAGAAAAAAGGAATTTGGTTAGATGCGAGTTTTATTGTTTCGGATGACAATGGAAATTCATATGTATGGGTTTCTGAAAAAGGTAAATTAAAGAAAAGAAAAGTAGAACTTGGTAAAACGGATGAAAAAACATCTACCACAAAAATCAAGTCAGGACTAAGCGAGGATGACTATATCGCATGGGCCGATGATACATATAAGGAAGGTATGAAGACAACGACGGAATATCAAACGGAAACGGATGGTGATGCGAATGCTTCTTAATCTTAAAAACATTTATAAAAATTATGGAAAAGAACCATTGATCGTTCCAGTTTTAAAAGATGTGAGTCTTGAAGTTGTACAAGGTGACTATGTTGCGATTATGGGACCAAGTGGTTCTGGTAAAACAACACTTATGAATATCATTGGATGTTTAGATCGAGCAAGTTTGGGTACATACCTATTTGAAGATGAAGATATTTCTGAAATGAATGATGATGCATTAAGTGATTTAAGATTAAATAAAATCGGTTTTGTCTTTCAAAACTTCAATCTTCTAAGTTCGGAAACCGCTCAAGAAAATGTAGCTTTACCCTTAATTTATGCAGGAATCCATAAAGAAGAAAGAAATCATAGGGCTGATGTTGCCTTAAGTAAAGTTGGTTTACAAGATCGTACAACTTTTAAACCAAGCCAATTGTCCGGTGGACAAAAACAACGTGTTGCGATTGCCCGCGCCCTTATCAATCATCCTAGAATTCTACTTGCGGATGAGCCTACAGGAGCACTTGATCAAGCAAGTGGTAAACAAGTTATGGAATTGTTTAAAGCTTTAAATGATGAAGGTGTGACAATCATTATGATTACGCATGATGCAAGTGTGGCAAGTCATGCCAAAAAAATTCTTCATATCATTGATGGAGAAATCATGGAAAATAAACAAGGAGGTGCAGCATGAAGCCTTCTATAAAAAAAGGAATTATTATTACTTCTATATGCGCATTTACCTTAGTTGGAATTAAGTTTTACTTAAACTCATCCAATACTATTGAGGTTCATTCTGTATCCAGCTTAAATACAGGCTATTGGGATAATCCATCCACTTCAACAGGCCTTGTATCTAATAGTGATACGCAATCCGTACTATATGATTCTTCTAAAACAATCACACAAGTCTTTGTCAAAGAAGGGCAACAAGTAAGTGTAGGCGATCCATTGTTATCTTATGATTTAACTACACTTCAAAGTGCAGTGGATACAAGTCAATTGGAAGTGGAAAAAGCACAAAATGCGATTACACTTGCCAATCATGAATTAAAGAAATTATTAAATACAACGCCTGTTCCAGATGTAACGCCTGAGCCAGATGTACCAGATCCTACACCTGCACCGTTGCCTAGTGTTCCTACAAAAAATGGAAATGGCTTATATCCATATATTCTTTCTTTATCCCAAGCCGAAAAGAATTTTACGGACTATAAAATTTATTATACAAATACAGAAAGTGAAGCCCCTGAAAAAGGACCTAAAGAAGATGTAAATGCATGGAAAGAAGAAAGAATTAAAAAAACATCGGATCATACATGTTGGTATTGGATTGAATATACATATACAGATGGTTCAAACAATGCGTATGATTCAAAGGATGTTGTAGAGTATTATAGTGACAAACAAAAGGTTCCTTATGAAGACATTTCTACAGTTGGAACCAAAAAGAATCCTTATGTGTTTAAGTTAAGTGAAGACCAGGGATTTGTGTACGGAAAACTATTTTTAGACAACAAGAATCTGAATTCATATTTTCGATTTGATGTGTATACAAATGATGGTGAAATCAGTTCTTCATGGCTTGTTCGTTGTGACAAGTTTGCCACTAAACAATCTATGAATGAAGGCGATATGTATTCGGTGATTTCACATACGAAAGAAGAACAAAAGTATATAGAGACCGAACAAAATCAAAGTCCAGATAATACATCAGGTTATACAGAAATAGAACTTGCGAAAGCCATTCGTGATAAGAAGCAGGAATTGAAGACGTTAGATTTAGATTTAAGAAAGGCAAAGCTTTCCTTAAGTGAAAATAAAGCTTTATTAAATGACGGCATCGTTCGTGCAAAGCACAGTGGTATTGTGCGTAATATAAAAGATCTATCAAATCCTATTCAAGATGGCAGTGCCTTTTTAGAAGTGGCAACCGGCCAAGGAACTTATATTAAAGGAAGCATTAGTGAATTGATGTTAAACCAAATAAAAGTTGGCGATACCATTTCAGCTTATTGTTGGACAAATGGTGAAACATTTGATGCGAAGATTCAAAGTATAGACACAGTTCCTTCTTCTAGCAGCAACTATAATGGTTCAGGTAATCCAAATGTGAGCTACTATGGTTTTGAAGCAATCGCCAAAGATGCCTCAAATATTGCGGTTGGTGAATATTTAGAATTAACTTTTCATTCAAATACAGATACAACGAGTTCGATTTGGCTTTCAAAAGCTTATGTCAAACAAGAAGGAAATAAATATTATGTTCTTAAAGAAAATCATGGAAGATTGAAGAAGCAATATGTAACGGTTGGAAAGATTGTCTGGGGGGATACAGTCGAAATTAAAGAAGGTCTAAAAGACACGGATTCTATTGCGTTTGCGTATAGTAAAAATGCCAAAGAAGGCGTTAAGACAAAGAATATGTCGGAGGATGCATCATGATTGAAAATATAAGATTATCCTTTCGAGGCATTTTTGCCCACAAAATGCGATCCTTCTTAACAATGCTTGGAATCATCATTGGCATTGCCTCCATTATTGCGATTGTTTCTACAATTAAGGGAACAAATGATCAAATTGAAAAGAATCTAATTGGTTCCGGAAATAACACGGTAAAAGTAGCTTTATATCAAGAGGATTGGGAATATTCTTTTGAGGCAGGCATTCCCGATGGTGTACCTACCGTTTCAAAAGATACACTTGAATCTTTAAAAAATATTGAGCATGTCCAAGGCGCTACGCTTTATCGTTCAAGACAAAGTTATCAAGCTATATTTCGTAATAACACTTCTTTAGATGGTGGATACATCATGGGTGTGAGTCAAGACTACTTCTCAATTGCTGGACTCACCATCAAACAAGGAAGAGGCATTACAGAAGATGACAACAAGAAATATAGGCAAGTTGCCGTATTAGATGAAACAAGCGCAAAACTTTTATTTGGTGAAGAAAATCCGATTGGTAAAACGATTGAGATTTCTTCAACACCATTCACAATCGTTGGTGTTTGTGCAGATAAAGAAACTTTTGAGCCTACAATGGAAAGCATTGATGATTATCATACATATAATCAGTCTACAGGTTCTAAAGTCTATGTTCCAAGTGAATCTTGGCCAATCTTCTATCAGTTTGATGAACCGCAAAATGCATTACTAAAGGTGGATGCCACTTCGAATATGACTCGTGTTGGAAAAGAAGCAGCTACTATCTTAAATACAAATGTTTCTTCTTCCAGTGTTCAATATAAAGCACAAGATTTATTAAAGCAGGCTAAAGACATTCAAAATCTTTCTAAATCCACAAATGCCATGTTGATCTGGATTGCCGGTATTTCCTTACTAGTCGGTGGTATTGGTGTTATGAACATCATGCTTGTAACAGTAACCGAAAGAACGAAAGAAATTGGTCTTAAAAAAGCTATTGGTGCTAGAAAAAAAGCCATTCTATTCCAGTTCTTGACAGAAGCTGTCGTACTTACTTCGATTGGAGGTATTGTAGGTGTATTAACAGGTATTGGTTTAGCTAAATTAATATCAATATTCAATGGTACTCCTGTATCCATTAGTATTCCAGCCATGTTGTTATCCGTATTATTCTCTATGGCAATCGGAATTATTTTTGGATTACTTCCTAGCTATAAAGCTGCAAATCTAGATCCAATTGAAGCTTTAAGGCATGAATAAAAGCTGTAACTTATGTTGCAGTTTTTTTATTTGAATTCCATCACTGCATATGTATAATAAATGGTTCCACATTCTGTTTGGAATGTATATACATCATATTTTCCACTAAACCATCCTTCCGCAATCATTCTTTCATTAAGTTCAGCTTGTGCAGCCGCATTCACTTCACCCCAAGATGTATATCCACCATATGGAATGGTATCATCACATGCGGGTACTTGTGGTTGTGGTTGTTCAACAACTGGTTCACTGCTTGGTGTATTATCGACGGGTTGTGGATCATAAACAATCGTTTCACTTTCAGTTTGTGGTTGATCTATATATTCTGTCACTTCATTATTTTCAGTTATTGTTGATAAGTTGTTATCTTCAACTTTTTCATCCTGAACTTTTGGATTCTCATTGATGTCATTTACTTCATTTTCTGCAATATTATTACTAGCACATCCTACTAAAATCATTGCGAACATTAATAATTTAATCATCAAGCTTTTATTTAACATATAGTAACACCTACTTTCCTTCTTGTAACAACCCTTCAATTTGTTCATTAAAAGATTTAACAAATTCTCTAAAATATTCAGGATCTTTCATGGCATCCTTTTTAATATCTGCCAATTCCTTGTCTGAAATCTCCAAATAATGGTCTATCATTAACATTTCATCTTCCACCCAATCGGCATATGTCGCATAATTTTCTTCTTTTATAAAGGATGGTTTTTCATAATTAATTTCTTTATTGGCACATCCTGTAAAGCAAAGTAACACAAACATCAATCCTAATACTTTTTTCATTTACTATTCCTTCTTTCTAATACATTTGATAAATACGATTCATAAAATTATAAATATCCATATTGATCCACATCAATTCTTTTGGATTATTCACATACATAGCGCCTGCCTCCGCAAAAAATTCATCCGAACCAGAAGCACCGTACTCTCCTAAACAAGACGCGTAATTTTGATACAAATATTGCCATTCTGAACTATCTGAAATACCATGTACGACATATCCATTTCCAGAAGCATAATCGAATAGATGTGTTAGTTCATGAGTGACTGCACTTTTTTGATCTTTATATATATTTGGATCCACCTGCAAAGTAATGGAATCATCACAATAAGATGCATATGCGTACACTGTGCCTAGTTCATCCGAGTATGTCATTCCATTTGAAGTCACAACACTTTCAAAATTTGTCGGATCACAAATATGAATGATTTGACAATTATTTAATAAAAACTGTGGTTGCGTTCTAATATATTGATCCACATACTTTTGTACATCTCCCACCTTTAGACTATTCCCTGGAATAATATGAATGGTTGGTAATCCTTCATAATATAAATATTCTTCTTCAACAATTTGGTTATAAGCCTCTTCTTGTTGTCTTAATACCTCATTATATTGTTCTTTAGCCAAAACATAATCCGAATAGGTTGGATTTAATACAATTGTTAAAGCCAATACAATAGCACTTAAGAAACCAAGCTTCGCAAATTTATTTGTCTTTACCTTATTTTGATTCACATAATTTGTACATTCTAATAATTGTTGGTACGTAAAATCATTAAAATGAATTTCATACGCAACTCTTCTTTCTTCCTCACTCAATCCATCAATTCTTGCTGCTTCTTCATCACTTAATTGATTACGAATATATTCAAATCGATAGCAATCTAAATCATCCTCTTTGCGATAGAGCAAAACATAGACAAATAGTGCAATTAGAATGGCGACTGTAAAACACAACTCAAAACTAAACGCATTGATCAACACTTGATCTAGTACACTTGGATTTGGCTTAACCAACATATCTTGATATCCATACATCAATGAAAATACAACCACAAATACAATCATCGAAAACATCATTTTATTTTTACTCATAATCAATTTATCCTTCTACTTAACAATAATTTAAAAGTTCTTTCTTATAATCGAACTTACGCTTTCCCTTTCGCGTATACTTCTTCTTATTCTTGTAAATATTTCCACCCTGAATACACGCATCCAAATGCATAAAATTAGGAATTCTTAATCCTCGTACTTCATATCTATAAACATGTTTTTTCATTTTCTTTTCCTCCTGTTTGTTTACACTCTTACTATAATATCCATATTGTTCTTTCATAATGGTTTTAGTTCATAATTACATGTACACTTTTTAAGCTTTATTAACCAATTAATCAAATTTATACAAATTATTTTTAAACACTATTTATAGACCGTATACAAAAAAAAGATGATCATTTTTCAACAATCATCTTTCCTTGGATATTATTTTTTTAATAATACTTTCGCATCTCTTAAAATTCGATCTAATTGTCCAATATACAATTCAATCCACATTTCAAGTTTCTTTATACTAAGTTGTTTAGCCGATGAACTATCTAATGCATGTGCAACCGTATTTCTATATTTTTTTAGTCCTTTATGAATAAACAATAAAATATATAGATTCTCAATAAATTCTTCATTATCAAATAGTTCTTTATTGATAGGGATATCACATTGAACATACCCTTTACTTCTATTACTTCTATAATAGATAATATCACAATCATAATCTCGATTTTCTAACTCAGACCATACAAATATTTTTGTATAATCCTCTAAATCCGTTTTTTGTTGTCGAATACTTTCTAGAACATCGTTTTGACTCTTTTTATTATCATAACCAACTCTTCCAAAATAACCATCATTCACATTACTTTTAAAATATGTAACTGCTTCCCTTTTATCTAACCATCTTTCACGTTGTCCTTTTTTCTTGATATTTAATTTTTTATCATAAGAACATTGGTGATCATCATTCCAGCCACATTTTATATCTGAATCCCAAAGTGAATATCTTACCCAATTATCAAAGCATTCTTTATCCTTCTTATTTTTATAACGTTCAATTTTAGCATCATCTAAATCTTCTGGCATGTCTTGTTCATTGTTTTCATTGTAAAAAATCCCATTCGACCTTAATGTTGGGCACGCTTCACTTTCTATCAACGTCAAAGCTTGCTGCAACAACCCTTTATCCAAACACCATTTCAATTGTGCTGGTAAATAGTCCATCGCATCTGTTAAAAGGTTATATTGAATACTTTCACTTCCGTTACTCTCAATCTTTTTAAGATCCACAATATAATTATTTACAATTAATTCTTTAACTGTATCAAAATATCCCTTGTTAGACTCTTCAACACCATTTGTATTCTCTGAGGATTCCTTTATCTTTAATTTATCCGCTAATTTTTTTAGATTATTCGTAAAATACTCAACTTTATTTAAAGAAATACCATCTGAAAAAGTATTAATAGCTTCTACAAGGCTACGATTATTTTTCTGTACTATTCCATTTGATTCACTCAATCTTGAACGAGTATAATTCTCTAATCCATTTGAGTGCCCAAATGATAAGAATTCATGCATGCCTCCGACAAAATCATAAATAGTATATTCATCTTTAACAGATACGACTTCATAATCAGTCTTTACATCCGTTTGTTTCACTGAATACATATCCACTAAATTTACGTTATACATATTCTTCATTAACATTAAAACAGAATCCACTACGGTAAAAGAATCTCGTAATCCACCATGGATATCTACATAAAGGTTAATTGTTGAATCTTTCGTAAGTTCAATCAACTGATTGGTGAAATCATATAAAGCTTGACTTACCTCTACTTTATCTTTTACCTTTTCCAAGGATATATTGATTATATTTTCATTATCAATAAGCGATGCACATCTTTCATTAAAATATTCAAAAGCTGTATATTCTTTTTATTCATTAGAATAATAAACATTCTTGCTTTCATCATTGCTCACAAATAACTTTTTATTTTCAGTTAGCCACGAATTCAAAACATAAATATAATCTAATTTTTTACCATCTTTACTTAATACTTCAGCCAACATTTTAGGAACTGGTTCCAATTGACACAAATAATACCCGTCAATATTTGAATTCTTTTCAGAATATTTTGTAACTCCCTTTTTAAAAGGTAACGTACTCATCGCCAATAATAAAACATTCTTTTCATTTGGATTACTCTTAATATCCTTTACCAATTCATGCAATTGATTTTCTTTTTCTTGCACCTTTAAAAAGTCTGGGTGCATTATAGGATCTAACTTTTCTTCAACTTGTTTTTCAACTTCTTTGACATTAATGCTACCTGTTTTTGTCGTAACACGATTTCTTGAATCTACAATTTCTACTTTGTAGTTTAATTCACCACCATGCTCAAGTGGATCTGTAATAAATTCTTCCCCAAAATAAGTCTTTCCTTCTAAACTAGTTTGAATGGATTTAATGGTTGCACCACAAGATCCATTCACATGAATCTTGAATTTTAATCGATCTTCATTTGGCTTAAATTCATCTAATTTTGAACCATCTTCCTTCACAACTTCAACCAATTCAATAACTGATTTATAAGTTTCTGGAATAATAACACGAATATTTGAAGTAGTATCCGAGCCAATAAATTCACCATTATAATATGTATCTAATCTAAAGGATACCTTTCCTTCAGTTTGATTCGGTAAATCATTCGCAAAACTCAATGGAATTGTATATGCATATTCAAAAGAAGTTTTTCCACTATCAACAGAAGCAATCTTTTCATCTTTTCCATTCCAATTCACATAGATTTCATGCGAAAACTCATTTGATTGACTTTTACCTAAAATTGTGATGATTTCATTTATATCACATTCTTGTTTATCCACATTGATTTTTGAAGGTGCTTTTTCAATGAATTTAAATGATTCCAACTTATCCTTAATACAATCCAATTTTGTATTCACAATCCACACAAGATCATTTTTTGAATTTGAAATGTTTTCCAACAAACAATCCAAAGCAGCCTTTGAAGTAGAATCTTCTAAATCCAAATCATCTAGTCCTTTGACAACAATCAATCCATGTTGATTTTGAAGATTATCCATTTCAATTAGTTTTCTAACATCCACTTCTTCGACAAACGTTGAATAAATAACATCATAATTTTGAGAATTTAAAAGTCTTGCGTAATCTCTCGCAAAAGCTTTAACCAAAGAATCATTGTTTGTTTCAATACATAAGTTATACGTATTTCTTGAAGCATCATGCTCTTTATTTGTCTTGGCAAGATTCAAAATTGTTTTAATACTCGTATACTTCGAATATTTATCTTCAATATCCTTTTGAACATCTTCGCTCAATTCTCTTTTCCAATATACTGGAATCGATTCAGGCGTCACATTTCCATCTTGATTCAATTTCATAGATTGACGAATCAAACGTTTTATTATGCCTTCTACAAAAGCTTCTCCTTGTAAGTCTGCCCTATGATAAACGGTACGAATCCATTCTTCATAAGCTGGTAAAAAAGTCTTTTCATCATATGTTAATCCACTATTTTCTAAAGCATATTCAGCTCCTGAAATAATTTCAAAAATTGAATACGGTTTTAATCGAATCACAAAATCAAACGTATTAAAGAAATCGTTCGAATATTGTCTGCGCAATACATCCCCATTTTCTTTCGTTGTTAAAAAAATTGTAAAGATATGTGAATCCTTTAAATTTGATTTCAATAATTCCCACTTGTCCTTATTGATTTCATTCTCTTCAATCGCATCAATCACAACACAATTTATAGTTTTCGTCATCAAATATTGTTTTAAAAATAAAGACAATGGTCTTCTTGCAGGATAAGAAATTAGATTCATCCCCTTTAAAAGTTCAATGACATTTTTAGAAAACTCCTCCAGTTTCAACACATCATCCGATTCAATATATAGACTCATCTGATTTGTTCCACTATTTCTTAATAAATTTTCAAGTTCGACAACTTGTTCATGAACTTCTGGATTCAACATGCCCTTAAATACTGAATCCACCATATTATTTTCCATACATATAAACTCCTTTGATACTAAATTTATTATAATCTTTCTATTCCAACAGAAACAAGATTATATTGAAAAATCTAACCATTTTAATATAATCCCATCCAATTATTCATATAAAAAAATAACGATTCATTCTTAGACTTTAACTCATCCGGAAAATTCACATAGTAATCCCCTGCGTCCGCAAAGAATTCAGCCGGATCATGCGAACTATATTCCCTAAACAACATTGGATTTTCATTGAAATAATTCATAAAATCCTGACGAACAGAAACTCCCATATACGATGTATATCCATTGGCCATAGAATAATCAAAAATATGTGTCAATTCATGTGTAACTGTTTCTTGATCATAATCCGTTAAATTTAATGGAACAAATATATTCATATCATCACTGCTCGCAAAGGCATACGCATCATCATCCAAAGACATATCATGTGTTTGTTTAAAATAATTCATATTATTTTCATCACAAAGATTGATCATAGCACATCGATTTAATAAAACAGCCGGCTGACTACGAACATACGTATCAATATATGTATTGACATCTCCTGTTTTAAATGTATTACCAGAAACTACATTAATAGGTGGTAATCCCTCTAAATATAGAACCTGGTCTTGAAAAGGTGCATTATAAGCAGCCTCTGCCTCTTTTGCACGCTGTTCTTCTAGTGCAAGTTGTTCATTATATAAAGTTAAACCTTCATCATACGCCAATTTTACTGGTTGACTTACAAATATTGCACTTAAAACAATTCCAACAACCAAACAAAGCTTTAAAGGCTTCTTCATCCCCTTATGACTATCCACATAATCAAGCATCGATCTATATTCAACATTCGAAAGATCTTCCTCACTTTCAAATCCATTCTGATCTAAATATTCCTTTCTCAACTTTTGAATACACTTTTCTGACTTACCATAAGAAAACACTAAATATAACCCAACTGCCAATAAAGCCATAATAAAACCATACTTGGGATCCATTTGTGTTATGATAGCACGATCCATTAAACTCAAGTTATTTTCACCAACTAACTCTCCATAGTTTGTGATAAAACCATAAACTAATCCAAATAATGCACTTGAAACAAAAAGCTTTTTAAACATATTCTATCCACCTATCCCTTCTAACAATTCTGGATAATTCTTTTTATAAAACGCAAACAAATCATAAATTACCATATTCAAATCAATCCCATATGCCTTGATCACTCGACATAATTCCACAGGCTTAACTCGAACCTGATTCTTCTCCATCACAAACGAATTTAAACTATCCAAACCGTATAAAACTTCTTCTGCACCCACACTCACATCACTAGCCGATGGAAACACAACCAATCCGTTAATGGGTACAGAAATCCTTCTTTTCTTATTCATTCCAAACAAAATTCTCTTCTGATTACGCATCTGCAAAATAGGATTACGCATAGTTCTTTCAAATCCATTATTTTTATATTGTTTCCAAACACGATTACCACAATTCCCCTCAATTAAACCCTTATGATTCTTTACCTCCACAACATACATTCCATAAGGACTCATCACTAAAGCATCTACCTCCGAACGATTCTCACCATAAGAAACAGGAACATTTGTCGCCACAACATATTCATCCGGCAATTGACGCAACGTATCAAACACCCTATTTTCTCCACTGACTCCACTAGCCAAAATTCCAGCCTCATTCATTACATTTCCATGTTTATACATTAAATACACTAAGCTCAATACACCAAATCCAATCACACAAAATGACATCAAAGAAAATGGAACCACCATCACACAAACAATCAAACCCAAAGTCAACAAAATACCCATATTACGAATCCAACGAGCTTCTTTTACAAATTCATCATATTTATCTTTATTTTCATTTCGATTATGAAATACATAAGCCATTACTTATCACTCCTTTACTACTATTACATGTAGAAAAAAAGCAATAAATTAACCAACAAACATAAAATAAAGCATAAAAAAAAGAATACTATTTCTAGTATTCAGTAAGGTAAAGCAATCCTTTATAAGTATCATATTTCCCCAAAAGGAAAACGCAAGGGATTACGTATTCGTATGCCAGTGTCGATCCTTTATAAGTATCATATTTCCCAAGATTCAAACAATGTCTATGAGACAACGCTATGCTGGTGTCGATCCTTTATAAGTATCATATTTCCCTAATGGAAAGTGGAAACGTGGGTATTCTATGGCACTCGGGTGTCGATCCTTAATAAGTATCATATTTCCCAAAATAATAATACTGAAATTGATGTTGATAACTCTTTCATGTGTCGATCCTTTATAAGTATCATATTTCCCACGAATATCAAAGAGCATAAAGGAGAAAACAAATGATAGTGTCGATCCTTTATAAGTATCATATTTCCCGACGAAAAAATGGAGCAATATTGTCGTGAAAACGGCGTGTCGATCCTTTATAAGTATCATATTTCCCTAAATCAACAGGGGAAAAAGGTAGTAAACCATTATTAGTGTCGATCCTTTATAAGTATCATATTTCCCATACGTGCCAATATTTCATAAAAGTAAGCGCCCAAACGGTGTCGATCCTTTATAAGTATCATATTTCCCTTACTAAATATAGCACATTTTTGGCTTTAGTTGATAAAATTGTTGAAAAATAGCCAAAATTAGCCTATTTTTTTCGACCACCTCGGTATTTTGTGGTGTTTTTTGTGCTCAAAACCCTTCAAAATAGGTCGATGGTCGAAAAATATAGGTTTTTGTTAATTGTAAATAGGTTTTAAAATCATAAAGCCTAGTCTTTGTATTTCTATATTTGTATAGATTTTATCATTATTGATAATGTTTATAAACTCATTTTGCATTGGCAATGTTGTATTGAGAGTATACTCTTTTGTGTTGACTACGATATAGAGTGTTTCATTTTCATTAGCTCGTTTCATAATTAATAATTCATTATGATGGATCCATTCAATGTTTCCTTCATTAGCTAATACTGGATGTTCTTTTCTAAGTTTTATCAATAATTGAGTCATATAATAAACGTCTTCATAAGACTCTTCTGGTTCTTTCCAATTTGTTGGTCTACGATTATCTGGGTCTGAACCACCTTCCATATATCTTTCCGTACCATAATAGATGGATGGTGTACCATAGAATGTTAGTAACAACAACAAGCATAGTTTCACTTTATCTTTATCATTTTGACAAATGTTACGAATACGTGGTGTATCGTGTGAATCTAATAGTGGCATAGATGATTTTAGTTGTTTTAAAGTATAAGCATGCATTAATTCATCTATACTACTTCTGTATTTCCAAATATCATGATTTGGATCACACACAAACGCAAGTATAGCTCTAGAAACAGCGTAGTTTGTAACTCCATCTAATGCATTATTACTAATCCATTCTGTCGCATTATGCCATATTTCTCCAACGATATATGTTTCTTCTTTATAATTATGAATATAATTATTCAATCTTAATAACATACCATCACTGATTTCATTGGCAACATCAAGTCTCCATGCATCTACGCCTAGTTCCATCCATTTCTTAACAACTTTATTAATAAAATAATCCGCTGTTTTAAAGTTTTCTGTTTCAAACTTAGGCATAGAGCGAATCATTCCAAACATCTCATATCTTAAATGACCCTGTTTATCTTCTTCAATTTTAAACATAGGCCAATATTCAGATTGCTTTCTCTTTTCTATGGCATCTTTAAACATTTCATTTTCATTACTACAATGCGTAAATGAAATATCCAACATAACCTTCATACCCAAATCATGAGCTTTGTCACACAACTCTTTAAAATCTATTTCTGTGCCTAGCTCTGGATCCACCTTCATATAGTCAATCACATCATACTTATGATAGGAGTGTGCGTAATAAATGGGATTTAAATATAAACCATTAATACCAAGTTCATGTAAATAATCCAATTTATCAATTACACCCCTCAAGTTTTTATTGAATCGTGTTGGCATAATTTGATACCAAACTACATTTCCAACCCACTTAGGCTCCTTAAAAATATTAGACTCCGTAATATACGGAATGAAGAACATAGAAAGATCATCATCCCGATAATTCTTTGTGAATCCACTTTCACTAAACTGCAAACATTCATAGTCATCATAGATTTTAAAATAATACTTTAACCTATGAGATTCACAAGGAAGTACAACACTAAAGTAATACGAATCAAACGTTTCTCCCGTACGTTCCATATCCACTACATAATTTGGCCAAACTAAACCATCTGAACCTTCATAACGAATATATGGATCATTATATACAACTTCAACTCTTCGAATATCTTTTCCCGTTTTTAAACGAACACAAACATGACATTGATCAATCAAATCACAATCAATCTTTTTATAACGCCCATTAATATGAACAATTTCATTCGTTCTCATATCTAGTACTCCATAAATTTAATAAACTCAAATTCACTTTCACGACGCGTATTCTTATTTTCATCCACAAACTCAATAGTTCTTCTATCACTTTGAGCTGCAACAACACGAATACCATGCTTCTTCAATAATACAATCATTCTATATGTGAAGATAAATTCCCCTTGTACCATCACAACCACATCTGAATATTGTTGAATCTTATTAAAATATTCTTCAACCAATTCATCCAATTCTTCACTAGAAATATGTGGAGAAACAGCCGGAAAAGGTATATCCACTATTTCTCCATATTGTCTTGCCGCTTCTTTTTGTGCTTCAGACCATCTTGTAGATGTATGATTCGATAAGTTAATAAACATTATGATTCTCCCTCTTTATGCATTTAGAATTTCTAGTTATTCCAATTCTTATACTTTCTGTTGCCATTATTATGAAAATTATTATTACGAGAATTGTTTCTATTTTTTCTTTCCACTTTAGTCTGTGGTAACGAAATATCATTGTCTAATATTTTTGGCAATGCCAGTTTAATCTTCATTTCTTCACGTGATCTAGCTATCTTGCTATTATGATTAGTTTGGAACCATTCAAATCCATGATCATTATCACTCGTTGTCTTAGGATAACAAATTTCATATTGTTTAGGCACAGCCTTTAATCCTGCAATCTTTTCAAATTCTTTCTTTACATAAAGACTTAAACCAGCACTTTCATAAGTAACATTCGAATAATCATAAGAAGAAACACCATAATTTAATTGACTATCTTCTAATACAATTTTCCTTTCTTCAACACTACTTACACTACAAGTAACACTACCTAACCCTAACGGTTTCCCCATACCTAGTTTTAAACCAAGGCCATCTTTTCCCGTATTTAAAATATAAATCAATTGATTCAATTGTTTCTTGGAAATACCATCAAAATATAATTCACCTTTAAATGTGACTCCTTCTTTAACCGGGCGAATTGTTTTATTTAATTTTGTTTTTTCCACATTACTATTAAATCTCACAGATTCAGGATGATGATGCCAATAATACTTTCTACCTCTTAAAATACCTGTATATGCATATACTTTATTATTTGACACATAATAGTCATAAGTCCAAAAAGTCGCATTTTTAGGTCTCTCTAAGTAAAAATCCACATTTGAAATTTTTGGAGAACTTAAGTTATCAATTGTTACAAAATCTTTTACATAATAAGATTTATTTGAATCATGTTTTTCAACATACATATCAGAAAAACGAATACGCGAACCCTTCGCATTATCCCCAATCTTTCCAAACAAATCACAAGCTGGGCATAGTGAATCTTTACAAGGTGCAAATACCCCTGCGTAATCAGCTACGCTTTTACTTGAAACTTCTTTTGAGAATGTTGCAGGTGTAATACTCAAAAGGCCTTTTACTTTGTCACTATAATTAACAGGAAAATACTTTTCTCTTTTACCTTCCAAAAACAACTCAAATTGTTTTTTATAGGCTTCATATGCTTTGGCATCATCAGGTTTTACAGTAGGTTGTTCCAAATAAGAAGTTACTATAGAATTCATCTTATTTTTGATTTCATTTTTTGATAAGCCATTCCGTACTATATCACCACTTAGTTTAAATGCATGATAATTATTTTTTGCATTTTTCATACGTCGATTAATAAAAAAGCCCCATTTCAACACATAACCATGATCATTGAAATTATTTTTGTTTTTATCAAAACTATGGATTTTCCCATTTACTTTTCCTTCTGGTTTTGGTGTATCAAAATAAATTAAATCACCATCTTTATATCTATCTATTTTTTTGGGATTATAAATATCATCATCTATTCTAAATGAATCAGCCTTTAACAACGATAAACTTCCATCTTCTTCAATACGTAATAATCCAGGATTAAAAGCTACACTAATTCTTTTTACAGGATAATCATCATTTAAAATTCCCATACAAGAATCCGTTAAAGTTTCATATACATTACGAATCAACCCACGCATTTCACTACCAGGAACAACTGGTTCTTGATATTTTCCACTTACGTTTTTTTCATTCGATAAATCTGTATATGAGAAGAAATCATAAGACTTATGATCTGCTTCTTTACATGCGAACACATTATCATTTGATGAATTTGGAATAAATAAAGGTGTTTTAGTTGTGATTGAATAATGAATCACGCCATAATGTTTATCCTCATCCAAATAGGCTTTTGCCTTTTTGTTTGGAAGAGAAATAAAGTTATATGGATTTACGAAACGATTACTATCTGCCATTATGATTTCACCTCCTGTAAACGATAATTTGTGATTGTTAATAAATCTTCATCATTATATTGAATATAATTCACTACATTGACTCGATTTGATGAAGATGTCACTTCTTCATCTAAATCAGATTGAATATATGTTGTTTCTACATACTTATCCTCATGTTCAATGGAATCATCAATCACACATTCAATTTCTTTTAATCTTGACTTGATATAACGATACTCTTTGTTTTCATCAAACAAGTGCATCTCTAATAATTTATCTTCTAAATACGCATCCTTTGTCAATTGATCTTTTGTATATTCCTGAAATACCATTCGATCAATATATAAAGCGTACATTATCCCTTTTTCAGGCGCTAAATTAATGTTCATAATCCATCTCCTTATATTTCACGATAGATGATGCAATGTAAGCATCCTCTTTACTTTCTTCACCATCAATTGTCAATGGTCCATTTGCTTCAAAAATACCTCTACCAATGGAAGTCTGTCCCCCAACAGCTAAGAATCCATTCTGTAAATCTTTAACTGCCAATAAAAGAATTCCAATAATCCAATCCATATTTGGATTTTCTTTATTTATAGAAAGTTTTAATGTGAAAGTCCCATTCACGTATGTCTTTTCCTTATATAAAGCTCCATTACGAGCTGAATTTTCAAAACGAGAAATACCCGTTCTAGTCATCTCCAAAGCTTTTGCTCCTTCAATTACCATTTCATCCACAATAACACCTGAAATATGTGCATCTTTACCACTCACAAATCCAAACATTTCATCAATCATCTTATTCGCATTTACTTCAGTTGAACTATTTATATTTAACTCTTTAATAATTTCTTTAATTCGATGACGCAAAGCACCCATGATACTTGTTCCTGGAATAACTGGACTACCATGATCTGTAATATGCTCAAAATCAGGAGCCCCTTTTCTTACCGCATACTTACGAATAGAAATACCACCCTTTAAACGTAACGGAACTTCAATACTTACCATGTGACCTTTTGTTGAATAATCCAAATCATACGCTTTAACATTTTTCCAGAATGTTTCTTTGTAGCAATCTTTATATTTTAAGAAATTATTCTTTGTGAATTCAAGCATCTTAATTTGGTCAATATCAATAATTCCATAACCCCTTGTTTTATTGCTTCCCAAACGAATCTCTTTTAAATGAATACCATTAAAGATTTCATTTAATGCACCTACCAACAACTCTTCATTATCCTTTTCACGAATCGTTAGTTCAATATAGAAATAGCCTTTTGAATTACCCTGAAGAACTTCAAAATCAAATTTAGCTCCTTCTTTTGTAATCTTGTTATCATCCAAAGCTACACTGTCTCGAATATCATTTTCTACCTTATTGAATTTCAAATCCGAAATGAACACTGGACTCATTTTACCATCTTCATCATTCGCAAAACCAAAGATGTCATTTCCATTATTTTTAGATTGAACATACGCTCTAAATGCACCCGCAATTGAACTTCCTGAAATAAATGGTTTTCCATCATAATCACGAAGCACATCACTATCTGTCATTCCTTCTTGTCCTGAAGAAACATTCACAGGAGAAACAAACAACAGTTCAACTCTATATACAATTCTTTTTATTACTGAATTCATTTCCTACTCCCCCGTCTTCACTCTATATTTCAATTCACGAATATATGAAGAATACAACTTATCAAACTTCTTAGTTTTACTCCAAGAAAGTTTAAAATCGGCATATTCTTTATCTCGAATTTCTTCTTCAATATCATCTAAAACATCCATTGGAAGTTTTTCCATCAAAGAAACACACTTATCTTTGTTTGCACTTTCCAATTGTTTAAATTCATTTATCATCTCATCATAATCCAATTTTGTTCTAAACAATAAACGCATCTTTGATAGAGCTGGATTTAATTGATCAGAACTCATATGATTATTCGAAACCACTTCACGAACTCTTTCATCCATGATTTCTTCAAATTCTTTTTCTAACAAAGAATTGATTACTGTCAAATCCACATTTGAATTCTTAATATTCTTATGACCAAACGGTTTATATACACAAACACAATCCGTATCTTTTGTCTTTTCTAAAACAACTTCTCCAAAACCTTCAGAAACTCTTTCACCCACAAAATAAGAATGATTGTAGCTAGCCTTAAAACCAGTATCCGAATGAATTTTCATACAAGAAGATTTAGATAAGGCTGAAAAGATTTGTTTCTTTCTTCTCCAAGTCACATTAAATCCACCAATCGCATTATAAGATAAGAATGGACTTTCAATTTCAATATCATCCACGCCAAAATAGGCATTTAAATAATCCTTCAATACATTTACATCGGCCACCAACATACCATTGTCGTTGTATAAAATCACGTCGGAAGCCAATAATAAATCCGCATCATGAATCAATGTCTCTTTATTTCTTGCATCTTCGACAGAATCTAAAGTGAAATCAATCTGTCCAAATTCACTATTTCTTCCATATCCCATACGAACTTGTCCAAGTTTTGAAACAGAATCCATAATTTGTTTGGCTGTTTCCCGATTTGCGTAAATAAAGCCTTTAAAAGTCTGTGCCTCACAAATACTAGCCAATTGATAGAATTGTCCTTCCCTACTTGTAGCACGACCAATCGACTTATCACTAGGACGTTGGTGATGGTATGAAATCTGTTTTTCAACCGACAACACTTCATTCTGATCTGACATATAGTCAATATTCGCTGGAGTACGTTGCTCTTTATCATTATCATTCTTGAAATACATCATATCTACGATTTCCATCTTGCCATCCACATAAGACTGATTCTTGATTTTCTGTAAAGAATTTCTTCCCGGAAGTGAACGATTATCATTCAATGAAACATAGGCATTGGAAACCACAATATCATTCATAACCTTTTGGTAGGCATCATTTCCCATACTTCGTGCAATCAATCCTAAAACCTTACTTCCCACAATATAGTCTTCTGTTTTTGCCTGATTCCCTTGAGCTGATTTACAAATCAATGGAGAATGTAAATGAATCGTATATGAAATCTTATTTTCATCCTTCAATTCATTTTCTTTAAATAAAACATGATCTACAGATGTAGCTAAACTATTTTCAACCTTGAGTTCAACCAAACCCAAACCACGAGTTCTAGATACACCCATGTGTTTTACCATGGAAACTGCATTCTTGAATTCTTCAGCATAATCATTATTTTTTAAATCCACATCTGCATGGAAAATTAAACCTTTTTTCAAGACACGCAACGTTCTTAAACTATTCTCAATAGCCGTACCCGTATTTGTATCTACAGCGGTTTGTGTTCTTAAATATGTAAAAAGCGATAATACTTTTTGTTGATTCACAAAATCAGCATCTTTAAATTGATTCAATCCATTCACGATTTCCTCATAATTCTTCAATTTCGCATTTGAAATTGTGAAGGCCGACGCATCGCTTCCTTCTTTTCCAAAAATCGCATTATAATGTGGCAACAAACCCATTTCATATAGTTCTAAAGCTGCTTCACGAATACATCCCTTAAGTCGCTTGGCAGGAATATATGGAAGTCCATAATCATCATAAACCACATCTGTATCTACGGTTGTATTGTATACTTCACCTGAGTAGCAACATAAATCACTCAGTAATTTAATTGAAATTTTCATAACCTTAACCCTTTCTATAACTGAAGATCCATCAATTCACACGCATCATACCATACGTCTTTTTCTTCTTCTAAACGATCAAATTCATTATGTTTACGACTCTTTAAGAAAGCCACTTCCTTTTTGATTTCATTATTACCCTGCGGAATCACATTACGAATTTCTTTACCCAAACTTCTAGGAAAGTCCGGACTGCATAATATACTCAACTTTTCTTCAAGATTTGAAACAGAATATTTTTCATTCTTCTTATTCAAACCTTTATCATTTTCAACACTCACATAATAAGGACGCTGAATAAAAGATTCATTGTCTACTACATAATGTTTATCCCTATAATCATCTAGATTCGAAGCATTCACATTTGTACACAACTGAAAATCAAAGAAGTTTCCTACAATCTGATCTGTGCCGCTGATTGAACACTCCTTGCTCTTTGCCCTTTTCTTTGCACTATCACAACATGCTTCAGCCACCATATATGCATCTGAGAATGGGAAGTGTGAATTAAAGAAGGCGATACCTGCACATGCGGTAAAAATTGGATTCTTATCTTCTTCTGTTTGAATAAAATCCGTTTTCTTTTCATTTAACTTTTCCAAGAAATATTTCACAGCCGGAATAGCTAACCTTGCATTACATACAAATGTAATATCATCACCAGCCACAACAATCTTTCGATATTTCATCGTATCCGTTTTAAATTTATCTTGTTGACTATCCATCCAACTTGTCATTTCATCAAACGTATCTTTAAAAGTCTTATCAATACCACTTGATAAACGGCGCATTTTTTGAATAGCTGACTTATAATCCTTTACATCACGCATTAAGTTCATAATACGCTTTCCTAATGAGTTACCATCAATGTGAATCAAGGCAAGTGTACTATTATCACCCTTTTGTGTAACCATATTATCAAAGATTTTTTCTACATTCTTTTCATCAACAGAAGCACGCTTTAATAAAGATTCTGTACAATGATATTCCTTATCTGCCATACCCGTAATTGGCATACCCGTAACTGTATCTGTTGCCGTAAATGAGAAAGCTCCAACAGGCTTTGAGATTGGCATATGCGCTTTGATTCTACGCATTTCAATATTGATCTTTCGATAATCCTCTTTATAAGAATCCGTCTTTTCAATCACCGCAATTGCCACATTTAATGAATATGTTTTTTCTAAAACATACTTACCCAAATATTTATTTACAGCTGAACAAATCGAACCATTTCTAAACAAAACATAGGCATTTCCACCACCGACAAACATAACCTGCATTAATACTTTAGAATCATTTTTAATAAACGCATCGGCAGTCGCTTCATTATGCCAATCCACTAAATACAAGTCTCTTTCTTCTGTTAATACACGATCCTTTACATAACTCTTTAATCCATTGATGATAATATCATCCACTAACTTAGAAGCTCCGATAATTTCTTTTACCGCATTCGTTTTAAAAATATAGCTTTGAATCCCACGAATGTCATACATTGCCAAAACTTCTTTTCCTAATAATTCTTCTCTCATTGTGTTCTCCTCTCTTCAATTATGTTTAAATCCCTTGAATCATTTCCCAATTTATCTTTATAGATTTGTTTATTGTTATAACAATAATAAAATTGAACACTATCCTCACTCAAAATAATCTTCTTTACCTTTTCCTGAAGTTCCTTCATTTGATGGGGTGTAAGCTCTCCTTCAAATACCGATTTCTGTACATGAAACAAGTATTGTCTTAATAGCTTTTTCAACTTGTCACAACGCTTCTCATTCACATCATATGTACATATCACATACATAATCATTCCTACCAATTCATAAGAAACGGATTAAATTCCGTACTCTTCTCTCTAATATAATTTGATAATTCATGCACTTCTTTGGAAATCAATCTTTTATAAGAATAGTCAACTTTCTGAATTTGTATTGTCTTATTTAATTGTTTATCAAATTCCTTCACAAAAAATGAAGCTCCTTCTTTATTTAAATAACAACTTCCATCTATACCATATTCAAACATATCCTTACGTATTTGATTTTTTCGAATCAATCTAAAAATCAATCGATCTACCAAAACAGGTTTTAATATATCTGCCAAATCATATTGTAAAGAATCCTTTGACTTACTAAGACTATGAATAAAGCTGATAGAAGGTAATAAGCTGCTTCTATATAACACAGATAAATAGTGTGAATATAACAGTGCATATCCATAACTCATCATCGCATTCATTTCATTCTTTGGTGGGCAAACCATTCTTTTTTCAAATACAAAATCCTTATTCTTTGTGATCTCATCAAATCCATGATAATAAAATTGTTTCGCTCTAGCCTCCATAAGCAACAATTCACTAATTGATTCTTTAGATTTAATTCCCCTTATAATCTTTTCAATCTCATTTATCTCATAAACTACATTTCTACCCTTTTTCTGATAATACTTTAAAACAGAAAGACAATTATGAAGACTTACATACGTCATTTGTTTTGCGATATATAAACGTGTTTCTTCATTTTCATACGCATGTACCTGTTTTACTAAACAACTACCATCATAATGTTGTTTTGGAAGAAATTGACCAATATAGTTCGCATTATGTGTAAAGAAAAATATAGAAATACCATACGCATTCAATAATTTCAGAACTCTTTTATTCATTGTAATTTCAGAAAAACAAATAATCAAATCTACTTGCCTTATGGGAATGGGAATCGTTTCATCCTTAGTTACACATGCCAAAGAAAAATCTTTTCTTTTTAGTGTTCCACTCTTATATAGATAGATCGTTTTTTTCATGGCACACCTCAATCATGCCAAAGCCACAAGAGCCCTTTGAAGAAATTCCTGAATTATAAATCAAATGTAGTAAATTTGGTGAAACTTCTATTTTCATCTTCAAATGATAAGCTTTGTAGAAACAATCCTTATACTTAACCATTCTTTCCTTTACATTCTTTACTTCTAGAATTTCAAATACTTCCTGCTGATAATTCAAATCATACGCATACACTTTATTTAATAGATTCCGTCGTATCAATTGTTCAAACTCCTTTTGGATTGGAGAATAATACGTTGTGAAATCATCTTGTGTAGAATATACACTAATCGGTGATAAAGTTTTGATCCAAACCTTTTCTACACCTTGTATACGATTTTCTTTAAGAATATGAATATCTTTGATCATGACCTTTTGATTCAACATAGTTAAATATTTGTGTGAAGAACAATATTCATAAATTCGTTCAATAAAATAATCATCCATGGCACTCACATAGAAACTGAAATGATCTTTAAAAATCATAGATTTATTTTGAATTGTATAACTTCCAACTAAGTTACTAAAGACAAACATCTTATAGATTTTATCATCTACTTGATAACCCACATCATGATAAAAAGCACCATCACTATCATAATTCAACATATTATAAATTGTTCCTTGAAGAATATGATTATAGCCAATGGGAATACTAAAATTCTCTTTGTATAAATCTATCTTTAACCTCATACTATAACCCTCTAAATACTGATTTAATTATAACCCATGCCCTATGAAAATCAATAATCCACAAAGTCAATAAACTCAAAAATACTATGCTTATGGATCACATTATTCTCATCCTTGAATTCCTGACACACACGCTCACTACGAGCTGAAACAACCCTTACACCACTCACCTTTAATTTGCACACTAACCTATATGTAAAGATAAACTCACCTTGAACCATCACAACATCCGGACAAAGGCCCATAATTCTTTCATAATACAATTCAACCAATTCATCATACTTATTACTATCATAATCCTTATGAATTGCAGGAAAAGCAACATCTACAATATCACCATAACAAGAAGCACACTCTTTTTGTTTTTCTAACCACAATTCACTTGGATGATTTGAAACATTCACAAACATCTTATCCCCTCCTTCACTTCTTATATGTCTTAACATCTCAATTAATTAACCTAAAACTAAATAAATTAAAAAGAACATCATTTAGATGTCCTCTTCAACCAATCAAATTACACCAATTCAAATCAAAAGCATATTACACCAAACACATAATCCTTTATAAGTATCATATTTCCCAAGATGATCATGTGAATAATTGTTCTTGCGAAGCTAATTCAGTGTCGATTTTTTATAAGTATCATATTTCCCGAATCATTCAACTCAAAGAGCTTCATTGAAGCTGTGTGTCGATCCTTTATAAGTATCATATTTCCCCGGGAGGATGGAGTAAGTCATTACTTCAGGTTAATTGTGTCGATCCTTTATAAGTATCATATTTCCCGATATGTTGGAATGTATGGTAACAAGTCCCGCAGTAATGCGTGTCGATCCTTTATAAGTATCATATTTCCCTTCTAGCCATTGCTGACAACGGCTTTACCACGTCAAAGGTGTCGATCCTTTATAAGTATCATATTTCCCGTAATCGCCTATGTTTTATGGATGCTAAAGGGAAAATCGTGTCGATCCTTTATAAGTATCATATTTCCCTAGATTTTCATCGCATATACCGCCAAAAGGCGAAGAGAAAGTGTCGATCCTTTATAAGTATCATATTTCCCTGTTTGGATTGTGTTCGGAATGCGGTTCAACCGTATTGTGTCGATCCTTTATAAGTATCATATTTCCCTCGCAATGATGGATAATGCCGCTGCAAATGATGCTAACAAGTGTCGATCCTTTATAAGTATCATATTTCCCGGTTGGTAAAAACTAAAAAGAAGAGGGTCTAGCATAGTGTCGATCCTTTATAAGTATCATATTTCCCTTACTAAATATAGCACATTTTGGACTTTGATTGAGAAAAATATTGAAAAATAGCTGTTTTTGGCGTATTTTTTTCGACCACCTCGCTTTTTTTACTGATTTTCTATGCTTGAAAGTGCTCATTTTAGGGGGATGGTCGAAAATTTAAGTATATTTTATATAATATTGATTCAAACACGTGGTTTAAAAATATAATAACCTTCTAGAAACAAAACAGTTTAAAGCCATTCACAAACATGCAATGCATCTTCGTAAGGAGCAAAACTTATACAATGTAGAACCCCTGTTCTACAAGTGATCGATGCTGAACAGTGATCACTTAATCTGGTAGCTACAGCTGGCTGATTTTCCATCATGCCTGGAAGCAACGACTTCCACTTCTCTTCTGTTGTTTCTGGAGTGATTTCATCGTATAAATGCTCGGGATCCCAATCACACTGGTCATATCCCAAATTATATGTTATTCTGAA
>ERZ1034920.113-NODE-113-length-60973-cov-47.097902_pt1 | contig 60973 bp, 107 predicted proteins | sample MGYA00520688_ERZ1034920 | MGnify/ENA primary metagenome ERZ1034920 (study PRJEB33766, sample SAMN09781785) | gut metagenome | biome: gut microbiome | host: Homo sapiens | place: Madagascar | study: EMG produced TPA metagenomics assembly of the PRJNA485056 data... | reverse complement strand
CAGCCGTGTCCGCTTTGGCATTGCTTTCTGCCGTGTCTGCATAACTTTTGGCGGTATTTAGCTTTTCCGTTGCACTCTCTTTTGTCTCATAGGTCTTGGATGCATTGGTTTCTATTCTTTCAGCGGTCTGTGTAATCTTTGTATCCAGTCCGTTCTCTACATCCTTGATTTCAGACCGGGTCTCTTCGACATTCCGCTCCAACTCATTAGTCTTGCCACGGAGTTGAATTATACTTTTGTTAATTCCATTTACCTGTTCACTGTACTTTGGTGCTTTTCCGATGGCAGATATGGTGTCTATCGGCTGTTGGATTCCTTTGTAAGTTCTACTCAATACATAGCTTTCTATATCCACATACTTTGTATAGATTTTGATTGCTTCACCGAGTTTCAAACAAGGATTCCCAATTTTTTCGCAGTTATAAGGTCGATAATTAATAACCTTTATAACTTCATACAGATTTCTAGCAACCGTCTCTAGCGCATCTGCTGTCATTCCATAAACAAGGAAATTATCTTGCAAAATATAACTGTTGTCGTTGTCGGTAATCTCTGTATCTGGGTAAACTGCACCAATATCATTTTCTGATTGTCTTATCTGAACTTTTGTAACTTTTTGGCAGACAAAATCTTCATATTTAATTGATTTGTATTTTCCACCAGTAACCTTTTCTTTTTCAGAACCTTTTCTAGGGTATAATCCTTTCTGCGGATATAATCCTTTCTGTGGATATAAACCGGATATTATTTCTTTAAGGAAAACATATTCAAATTTTCCATCATGGTTAATGTGACCAAAGCATCCATTTATTGAGCAGATTGCTTCCATGACCGTCTGGCCAGAAAGTTCGCTTGGTTTGATTGTTTCTGCCACTTCCATGTTGTCATTAGGTAATGTTGTTGCTACTTGCTCAACACCAAAATATGAAAAAAAGCTGTCTCTAAACTGTTTTAAAGTCAGAGGAAACTTCAATCCGTTATACCAGGAAGATACTTCTGATTCTCCAATATCGTATATAGCGTCATATGCCGTCACATTCCTGTAACGCTTATCATCTGTTGGTTTATCGGAAACGACACGGTATTTGCCGAAAATAAACGGTGTGTCAGTATGTCCATTAATCACAGCAGAAACATTTATCTGTTTCCCGATCATGCTTGTGAACATGTCGGAAATTTTGAATTTTAACTGTGATGCATTGCACTGTCCAAATGTAAGGTAATCATCATCACATAGTATTTCTTTTAATTCAAACTGTTCAAAATGAATTTCGCTGTTGGTGATTTTTACAGACTTGTCCTCTGTTTCAATCGTGATTTCCTTTTTGGATGCGCTTTTATCAAACAAATCCGCATAGGTATAGTTACTCATTCGCTACACCTCCGACAAATGAAAATTCTATCTGATTGTATTTAATCTCTCCGTCATAAGTTCCGTAGATTGTAGGCTTTATATCAGCCATATATCCATATTGAGTGACATATTGACCTAAAAATGGAATGTATGCCGTGATATTGCACCCCTGTTCCGTTGCATCAATAAAGTTGCTTCGTATCCCGGACAGTAATTCTTGCAAATCGTCATCTGTCAGCATCGCAGGCGTAGAAAAATCAACACTTAATGCTTTTAGCTTCACAGCATTTCTATGTACATATCCATTTGCATCCGTCCACGGGTCTACATCTTGCATATTTACCGCCGGCTGATAACTTTCAGCGGCTATAAATCTTGACTGGTCAATAACGTAATCTCCAATTTTTAAAAGCCATCCTTGATATGCTGACATACGCTCACCGCCTTATTGCATAAAAATAGACAGCACCCATTCAGAGTGCTGTCTGTGTTAAAATACATATACATTCTTGTGTTTTTGGTTAAATTGCTCTTGACCGTATTGTCTTGCGGCAATTCCAATTTGATCGGTTGTTATTCCAAACTCTTTTTCAAGGATTCCTTGCAGTAACTGATTATTCTGTTTCAGGAGTGCAATTTCCTGTTGTGCCGTAGAGATGATAGCATCTCTTATTCTAGTAATTTCCTCTCCACCTGCAACCGCAGTTTTGCCACCTACAGTTCCTAGCATTTCCGGTACACCGTTTTCTCCTGCCATAAACATTGTGTATCGGCTTGGAACGTAACCACCGGTATCAAATCGAGGAATACTTATTTTAGGTATTTGCACTGGCTTGAAACTTATTCCTATAGCTTCTGATATGCCACTAATCAAGCCAAAACCATCAATAAAAGCATTTATCCCATCAATTATAAGATTCACGCATCCTTCTGCTATGGATACAAGGTTGTTAAACGTTCCTTTGAAAATATCTTTTATTCCGTCCCACGCTTTTCTCCAGTTTCCAGTAAATACACCGGAAACAAAATTTATCAGTCCTTTTAATTTTGTTCCAAGGTTTTTGATAATATTACCTATTGCGTTAAAAACAGTTTCGAAAGCAGGCTTTAAATCTTCCCACAAATGAGTGACTATGGGAGATAAAACATTGTCCCATAAGAAGTTGAATACTTCTATTACTGGCTTTACTTGTTCTACCACAAAATTTATCTTATCGACTATTGCATCAAATGCCGCTCCTAAAACACTTCCTAATGCTTGTGCCAAAGGAACTACTACATTTTGCCAAAGCATTGTAAGTATGTCTGCAACAATCTGAATTGCAGGCTTTAAGATATTTACAAGGAATGTTCCGAACGGAACAAACACTCCATTCCAAAGATTTTCAAAAGCACTTTGCAATTTCGGAAGTACTTCTTCACCAACATATTTTAATGCCGGATTCAGCATATCCTGCCATATGCTTGTGAATGCAGTCTTCAAAAATTCTCCTATCGGAGTTAGTACATCCACAAGACCTGTCCATGCATTCTGTAAATCTGGTATAACTGTTTTTGTTAAAAACTCCATTGCAGGAGCGAGATTATCCGCAATGGCTGAAATTGATTCCTTGAAACTCTTTCTAACATCCTCGTTTGTCGCATATACAAGCGCAAGTCCTGCTACAACCGCTGTGATAGCCGCTGTTGCCGCTACTGCTCCTGCACTAATACCACCAAACAATCCGGTTGCTCCTGCCGCTGTGGCTCCCTCTGCTTCTGTTGCCGCTCCAGTTCCCAGCAGACTTCCAAGAATTGTTTCTCCGATTCCTGCTCCTGCCTTACCACCCATTGACAAGATAATAGAATCTTTAATTGCTTTCCACAGTATATCTCCCAGTCCGGTGAATTTCAAAAGACCTATTGCTGTCAGAATCGTTGTTTCAATAGGTGCAGCATCAAAACTTCCTTTCCACAGATCGATTGCCGCATCTATGGCAGTTTTTATGAAATTTCCGGCAGATGTAAAAATTGCTGTCCAATCAATCCCAGCCAAGAAACTACCTATGTGTCTTCCAATTTTTTCCCAGTCAACAGAATCTATTGCTCTTGTGAACCAGTCAAAAATACCAGTTACCAGTTTGGACGTATCCATTCCGGCAACCTTAAACCAGGCATCAGAATCAAACTTAAATGCATACGCCAGATCTTCTATAATATCTTTTACTGGCTTAAATAACTTGCTTACTTTGTCAGCCCAGCCCATAGCTGTGTTCTGCATTTTGTCAAATGCTTCCTGCCATACTTTTTCGTACTCCGCAGTAGCATCCATGATTTCTTTGGTAAGGTCAATTCCTGCTCCACCAGCACCACTTCCGGAACCGCCGGATTTTGGTGTGGAAATAACTTTCAATTTATCAAATGCTCTGATTCCGCTTTGAGCATTTTTTGCGCTTGTACCAACTTTATCCAGTGCATCTGCCGTGTCTTCCAAATCTTCATTGTACCCGGATACACCTTGACCAAATGACGAAAAGTCAATCTTGATTCCCAGTAAATTTGCCACACTGACAAGCAGTCTTTTAATCGCAATTACAACACCGTTAATGACAGGAAGTACTTTCTGCAATACCGGAATAAACAACTGACCCAGTACCATGCCGGCTTCTTTTACGTTGTTAGTAAACTGACGAATCATATTACTTGGCGAATTGATTGTATTCGCCAAGTCTCCCCATGATACTTTGGACTGGTCTAAGATTGCCAGTAAACGTAACTGCTGTTTTTCTGCCTGTGACATTTCAGATACAGCCTTTTCAATGCCGTATTTGTAAGCATAGGTCTGTAAGGTGGCATTTGTGATATCAATACCATACTTATACAACGCTCTTGACTGACCGATCAAACCGGACTGTAAATTAGTCGCAACTGTACTAAAATCCACGTTAAACAGAGAGGAAATATCCCCGGCAAGCATTGTCATAGACTTTGAAATTGCCGTAGTAACTTCTCCAGTCTGCCCTAAAGAGTTGGTAATAGACGCAAGCTGTGAAGCGTACTGGGTAATCTCTTGTAAATTTAATCCCAGGTTCTTCATTCCGCTTTCAGAAATCAGTCCACCCTCTACATCCACTTTCAAACCGGACATTTTACCAAGCAGTTCATTTACACGGTTACCAAAACTTTGCGCATAATCTTCCGCATTGTCGTAACCGAATTGTTCAAAATCCTTGCCCCATTCCTTTCCGACTTTATTAAATGCTACCGTGTAGTAGTTAAATGCTTCGATATAGTCCGTAGTTCCCTCTATGGACTTCCACAGACTTTTAATTCCACGGATCACAAGGAAATATGTTGCGTAGAATCTGCCGAAAGCCGCTGCGAGACTGAATGTGCTCTTCGTGGCTCTTTTTGCGCTTGCTGTATAAGTGTTCAGATTTCTTCCTAAAGAGTTTGCCGCTCTTCCGGATGCCGCACCAGTAGATGCCAGTCCTGCCAATGCATTTGTCATTCGGATAATGTTTTCGCTTACGTTTGGAGCAGTAGACAAAGTGGTAAATAACTGCTTCAAATTCTTTGCCAGTAAAGGAATGTTCGTTATTGCTCTGCCGGATGCCACCCCACCAAGTCTTGAAATAGACGATGCTATGCTTGCAACATCACCTACTCCATCTACTTTTGTTCCTGCCATGTCAGCAGAAAAAGTCTTTAGTGCAGAAGAAATTCTGCTTAATCCACTTGTATCTATTTTCCCCATTCTGTTAATGGAATTTGTCAGTGTGGAGATATTTTTAATACCGCTTGTATTCATGGAACTGGCGGCATTTGCGATACTCTGTATGCTGTTGGAAATGCTTGTCAGTTTGGATGTATCAATAGACAGGCTTTTCTGAAAATTTGTAAGGCTATTTGCCAACTTATCCAGTGCGTTACTTGCGTTATTCGCATCCGCTTTTATTTTAATCTGCAAAGAATCAATATCTGCCATACCGCACCGCCTTTACCGCAATAAAAAAGGAAGTGTCTGCCACTTCCAAGAAAAGAACGGTAAGCTGTGACACCTACCGTTCCTAAAATTACTTTTTGAGATATGCCCTTGTAACCGCACCGATTTTTCCGTCCACTTTGATACTGAAACTCTTTTGAAATGCCTTTACTGCATCAGATGTGGTTTTTCCGAAACATCCGTCAATGTTCGTCTTACCTTTCGCATTTACAGACGGCATAAAGCCTTTCCTTACAAGTTCGTACTGCGCCCACTTGACATCATTGCCTTTCATCATTGCCAGTGGATTGTAATACAGAAGTCTTTCCGGCTCTGTATAAGGGTTGCTATGGCTTGTAGAATCCTCATATACGGCATCTAACTCCTTGTACCATACATTCATGTCTACATTGCCTACAATACCGCCTACACGCCCTTTAGAAGTGTACTGCCAGCCTATCATATTCGGTACTTGTGGCTGATACTTCAAATCACACTTGCCGTTATTCTTGCCGTACCGTGCGATCCACATGGGATAACTCACACCTCCATAAGGCTTAATGTATGTCTTGTAAAAACTTTCCCCAGTGTATACACCGAACTGTAATCCTGCATCGGTGATGACCTTGCCGTAAGCATTGATAATGGAAATAATATTTTTGCCAAGACCTTTCATAACGGCATCTTCAACATCAAGATATACTGTCACTTTTCTGCCATTAAGAATAGTAAGCACTCTTCTTGCATCAGATCGTGATTTTGCAACCGTTGTAATATATCCGTATTCATATACTCCGTGCACATGGACATTGTGATCTTTACAACCTTTCCAGTTTTCCTCAAACTTCTTGTCCGGGTTCAAATCCTTACGGATGACTTTCAAAATAGCAAAATCAATACCGTTCTGTTTTACCGACCACCAGTTAATCGTCCCCTGATATGCGGACACATCAATTCCTGTTAAACTCATGCTTGTTTCTCCTTAATCCGGACTTTCCGGTAATCCTTGTTCTCTTAATGCTTTGATTCTCTGTTTCATTTCCCATATTGCGATTTCTTCGTTGGATTCCTTATAAGCCGGCTTTTTTTTGCTTTCTTCAATTACCGGCTTTTTAATATACTCTGACTTTGCATTTTTGCTAAAGCAATGGTCTATTGCTACGCCAAATGCCGATATACCATAATTTCCAAACCAAGACCACATCTCTGTGTCTCTCTGCTTCATTTCTAACTTGTACGCTTCTGCATAAGGCTCTAAATCCGCAGGGCATGAAGAATCTATATCTTTTACTGTAAATCCATATCCTTTTGTGCATAAAAGCCACATAGGTCGTACTTCTTTACAGTATATTTCCCATGTTAGTTCTCTGACTTCTTCTCCGCTTTCTTGGGGTTCTTCTCTTGCTCCTGTTTCAGGAGCTTCGCTAAAAAACCATTTTCAAGCAGCTCTCCTTGCACATCAGCAAACAGCTTCTGAATATCAGATTCATCAGAATCGAAATAATCATCAAGCATGGAATAAACCTCGCTTAACTTTTCTTCTTTCTGCTCTTTGTTGTAAGGGTCGAACCCGTATTCATCAGAGTGGTATTTTTGTAAACCGACAAGAATCAGTTCCGGCAGTAACATGAGAATGTTATTTACGGATTCAATGCCGTCTTCCTGCTTTTCAAGGTTTGCCAGTTTCTTGATAATGTTGTTTTTTACGGTTGCTTCGTAACCGAATTTAATGTTTAATTCCTTTTCTCCAAATTTTACTGTCAGCATATTTTATCCTTTCCCCAACATTTTGTTGGAAAGGAGCCGCCCGAAGACGGCTCTCTTTTGCCTAAATCAATGTTTCGTCTACCGTTTCATAATTGTCAGCCACGGCAGTGTTATTTGTTTCTGACTGACTTTCTATTTTTTTGTCAGTGTAATTGCTGTGGGATAACCGTTTTCATCCTCTGTTACTGCAACAGTGTAATTGTCTTCAATCCACTTCGGCACAGTAGCCTGTGCAATCGTAGCAGTTCCAGTCAGATGATCGTCTGTTGCTTCGTCCGGCGCAAAACTTTCCTGACCGATAAATGCACAAATACCCTCTGAACCTTTTCCGTCAGTTCCATACAAGATGATAAAATCGAGTTTCTTTCCCTCGTTTGTTACCATTTCATCCTTGTACTTTTTTTCAAATGCTCCTTGCACTTCCATACTGTTAGCAGCTCTACGACCCATTTCTTGTGTCTCTACCAAATCTTCCAGTGTAGAAGTATCCACCATGTTCTGACTGCCAAACGGGGAAGGAATACTTTTCGCTCTCATAAGCAGTTTGTAAGTTCCTGCCCAGTACTCACCAGTAGCAGCACTAGAACTAGGCTCTTTATAGGCAATTCTTGATTTTAAACCAGTAGCCATATTTACCTCCAATTTTGCATAAAAAATAGAGCCATTAGGCTCTGTTAATAGTTACAATATATCATCAGCATCTACGTTTCTTTTGAACCGTGCAGTGCTTCTGTATGTGTCCTGCGAAGTATTATTGAACTCCGGCATGGAAGTAATTTGAAATCGCAGACGTTTGAAAAGTCCAGCAACCGTAGCCATGATAGCTTCGGCTTCTTCCTGACTTTTGTTGGTTATCACATCCACCTGGTATGATGCTGTGATTCCATTAACAGAACGTGCTTCAAGGTCTTGTCCTGTCTCTGTGAACGGCATAGCATGAAAGTACACCGTAGGGAATGTAGGGTCTGACAAATCCTTACTTTTGTCCGTCACATAAGCTTTAGGATGGCTCTGCGGTATCTTCATTTTTAAGTACGATGCAATCTTTACTTTGAAATCTGATACCCATTGATACTCATTAACCGCCATTGCCGAACACCTCCAACGCCGCTTTCACTACATCTTTTTCAAGTTCGATACCTGTCAAATACATAAATGGTCTGCTATCCATGCCCTCGCACCAATACACTTTTCCATCATTGCCTTTGTAAAACCATCCATATTGACCATTTACCAACTGAATGATGTTTGAACCACTTCCGTAGTTCCACTGAACACCTTCCGGCAACGGATATGGATATTCTTTTTTCCCACCAAGGCTACCGAGTGTACCAAACTCCACAAAAACAGCGGATTCATCATCAGCAACAACTGCCCAAATTCCACCGCCTTTTATGTTTCCTACATACTCTGCATGAATGCTTCGCATTAAATCGCCAGTGAAAATTGCATCTAAACTTGTTACCTGCATCCTAGCCACTTCTATGCCTTTTTTAGCCAACTTTTCAGCCAGTAGCCTACATTTATAGGTTAAGCTGTTTTCATAGTCTCTAATAGCCTTTACAGCCGCTTGTATGGACTTGTCACTGAATAAATTTATTTCAATCGGCTTTCCCATAGTTCAATACCTTACAAAACTTCAAGTTCTTGGAAAATCTTCATCATTTTAGGAAACTGAATTGCTATCCAGTCCACCATTTCTTCATTGAAAGACCAACCGCAATCAACATTGTATCTATTGTTCAGCAGTCCGCTTTCACTCAAAAACGCATGGACGATTTCATGTCTTACGGTTTTATTCCGCATCCACACAAAATCTCTGATGTCATCATCTTTTCTCTTCTCTTTCAATATAAAAATTTCTTTAGAGGAATAGTCACAATAGCCATTACATTCCTTTAACTCTGCGTTTTCTTCCTCTGTGCGAAACATAAGAAGATATTCTGTTCCCAAAACATTGATTTTCTTATCTTCCATATCACTTCACTGTCTTTTGCAACAAGAACAAATCTGCTGTCAATCCTTCGTCTGCAACACCCTTGACAACATAATCCGCAGTCTTGTTGTCCACAAGTCCGTCATCGTCACGACCTACTTCTGACTTCTTCCAGATAACATCCCCTGCCTTAATCGGCAAATATCCTTTGTCGGTCACAATCTGGCAATAAGAACTGGAATCATCAATGCCAAATTCTTTTACCAGTACTTCCGACAGCTTATTGCTGATGTTGGCAGAAAAAAGGACGGGTTCAGAATATCCAGTAGTTTCTCTCAAAACCACTGGAATCCTTTCTCCGTCCATCTCTATGTACTTTATTTCTCCGTTTTCGTCCCGGTCATAAATCGTGACTTTTTCTCCCTGCCGTGAGTACTTCATGTCCTGCTTGTTAATGTCAAGCATCTTTCTTCACCTGCTTGTAAATCTGATTTACACCAGTGCTTGCCAAACCGGAAACAATTCCGACCGCAATCGCATTCAGTACGTCATTTGCCGGAAAATCCGGAATAACATACATTCCTACTACTCCGAGAATACCACCGACAATGCCGACAACAACCGGGATGTAGTTATCCTTAATAACCGGAATCAGCTTCGCTCCAATACCGGCAAGATAGCAGATAACCACGATTGCAACGCAAGTTCCTACCTGTGAAAAATCCATTATTCCTTACCTCCGTTCTTTAATCTTATTTCTTTGATTTCATCGTACATTTTGGTAGCCATTCCATTGCCACCTAGCGCATGATAAGCATTGTACATCTCAACAAAATTCTCATACGCATAGCTTGGAATTTCTCCCAACTTCATGTACTTATCGTGATACTCAATAAGTTGCACACGCAAAAGAAGCATTGTTCCCTTGCTGTTCGCATCCCTATCTTTCTTTTGCTGCTTTAGGAGCCAGACGATGTATCCTAATAAAATAGGCAGAACAATCGTATACGTCTGTAATAAAAAATCTTTCATTTCATATCTCCTGTTACTTATTGTTGGCACACCGCCCACCACCCTTAAAGTGTGCCGCCTGCAACCATATTGTTGATGTCAGCAATAAGGTCACGCACAATCTTCTTTTATTTACAAAACTTTTGCAAATGGAAATACGCCAACAAACAGATCCTCACGGTCTCTCCATGTTCTCGACACGCCATTTTCTGAATAGCTTGCCATGAAGTTTTCACCGGCTTGTGACCTGTCGTACACGACAAGATTAACCACCACAGACTGAAATTTTTCAATATCAGTGGCAATCTTCTCTTCTGTGTAGCTTTCCGGGTACATTCTTTTTGCTCTGATGTCGGCTTCTGCTTGACTGATAAGTTGTTCCAAAAGAGGATTTTCTTCCAAATGGTCAAACACGACCTCAGAGCTTTCAGAATCACTTTTAGAATCAATATGAAATTGTTTCAGACGGATTTTTACTTGCTCCAAAGTCGTATATTCTGCCATGTGCTACCTCTTAAAGTTCAAACTTTTCAATCAAAATCTTTTTTAACTCACCGCCAGTAGTTTCATCCGCATCAACAATTCCATGCTCTTTCGCAAGAGATTGTAGTTCTGCGGTACTCATGCGGTTAATCTCGCTTTTGGTATATTGCTTAAAATTAGAAGATCCCGAAGTTTTTCTCTCCGGGATCTCTTCTCCTGCCTTATACCATTTGCCGTTGAATTTGACTGTGTACTGTGCCTTCATAAGCACACCTCCTACGCTACCTTCATAACAACAACGCTGTCCATACCCTCAAAGGTAGGAAGTCCGATCATAGACACTACGCAGTGAGTATTGATAGGATGGTTGGTAGCATAAGTATAAACGGAAATACCAGTTTCTACGATGGACAAATTGCCATCGGTGATACTTCCGCTTCTTTCCTCGGGTGTTTTTCCAAATACATAATCACCAAGGTATACGCCAGCGCATTGAGCGGATACAACACCAGTAGGTACAAAGTACTTGGTCTGACCGTCTGCAGGATCAATGTACAACTTGTCATACACCTCGATCTCAATTCCGTATCCACGCAGATATTCAGTAACCTGAGACTGCTGTAAACGGATTCCACCATTGTAAGCAGTGATTCCGAGAACCTGCTTCTTGGTGTCCTCTGCTTTCAGAACCATTTCCCACGTCTCAGTGTTCATGGTAAATCTTGTCAGGGAATAACCAGTCTTCTTTGCGAAGTTTCTTCTGGTTTCAATCAGATCATCCAGCGGTGTTGCGGTTGCCGGAACGTTCCACTTATCACTCTCTCCGGAAATTTCTACGAAATGGTCTTTCTTATGCTCAACTCCTGCATCGGAAGTGTAATCAACATAAAAGCTCTTACCACCGATAGTGACTTGTACACGGGGAATGCCGTCTGCCGGTGCAAGCAACTGCCAGATTTGTCTCTCCGGAACAACTCTTGCTCCTTCAATCAGCATCATGGGCTTTTTACTGATTTCACGGAGAACATCATTTGCAAGAGAAGGGTTCTCAGCATTTCTGTAGTTGTCGTACATCTGCTCTTCCTTTTCAGTTACCATGTATGATTCACGGTAAAAAGGCATTTCGTTTTGAATGTCGGAGAATCCTCCAACATCTCTTAACTCTGCCTGTGCATCAAAATTAGATGCTTTCAGAGAAACAGGAAGACCAGTCTTTCCCTTAATGAATCTAAGGTCGAGACTGTCCTGCTTTCTTGTGCCAAATTTCTGTCTGCCAAGGTAAGGCGCAGAACCTAAAGTTTTTTCATAGTTATTCCACATTACACCGAGGCTTCTCGCTGTAAATGCTTCGCTTAATGGTAATGCCATAGTTAATACCTCCTTGAATTGTTGTTAATTACACTGCGGAAATTTGTGGTGCACCGTAAAAAGTGACTCTCGGTGTAGCTTTTCTAGCTTCATCAGAGATTGTCAAACTCTTTACTTTTTCCCAATCAATAGTTCCCTGGTATACATAGGTTCCGGGTGCATCTCCCATAGTTACATCCACATCTTCAAGCAGATAACCTACGCACTTTGCGTCATTAGACGGATATGGTGTACCAGCAGGCACAACTTTTCTTCCGTCAGTTCCTGCACTCACACCGCTCTGTTCTACGATGCAAGCTGCTCCCTCATAAGGGAAAAACTTCAAAATACCTTTACTTTGTGTAAAGTCTCTGGTAATAGGCTTACCCATAATTTTTTACCTCCTATAAAACATAATGGTTTTTTGCTTCTTCGCTTGCAGATGCATTTCCGAATGTAATTTTTTCCGCATTCTCAACATCCGCAGTTTTACTTTCAGAACCGCCAGCACTTCCACCTCCAGGATTAGTAGATCCGTTTGCAATCTCCTGCTCCTTGGCTTGTGCCGCAGCGGTCTCTTTATCAGAGATAATTTTTCCGAGTACTTCGTAGTCAAAACTGCCGTCATCTTTGATAACCTGTGATGCCTGTTCAGCAGAAATATTAAACTTGGATGCCGCATTGCTTCTCTGATTCGCAATAGCTTGTGTTTTTTCAAGTTCTGCGATTTTTGCATTTGCAGAATCAAGGTCTTTTTGCAGTCTTTCCGAATCGGATAAATCCTTATCTTTCATAGCTGTGTATTCCTTTTCCAACTCACGCAGTCTTGTCAACTCTTCACTGTTTTTGTTTGCCTTTGCGTTTGCTGCCTGAACATCCTTGCTATTCTCAGCAATGATTTTTTCAATTTGTTCATCAGTCAAACCCATAGCTGTCAGTTCTTCTCTCTTCATAAATTACCTCCGTTATGTCCTACGAATTTTTATACGGTGCAACGACACCGGGTGACATTGCCGGTTTATACGCTCACGGCATTGCGAATTTTTATAAAATAAAAACAGCTACCTATTTCTAGGCAACTGTCTTATTTTGCATTTGTTTTACAATTTCCTGTGCTTTTGCCATCTGCTCTTCCATGTTGATAATGTCAGCAGTTTTCCACAGAGCATCAAGGTAAGGTTTGGAAAGGTTAAAAGTCTTTTCGCAATCTCCCCAAAGTCCAACCGTTTTGATTGCAATAAGAGGATGAATACCACACTGCAGAAGTTGCAGTAATGTCTGAGACTTGGTATACATATTATCTTGTGGACTGTGGTTGATCTGCACATCAAAATCTCTAAGAGTGATTTTCAGATCCTCTTTCTTAATGCGGATAACATTCAGCGCAACCCTGGCCAGTCTCTTCTCTGCTGTCTTAACAACCGGATCCTTAAGCCTTGCTCTTGATTTTGAAAAATCCCATCCGTTTCTCAGCTCAACCGCACCCTGCGTATCACCGCCAGTGTTTCCTTGCTTGTTTGGTATTCCCAAAATTGAAAGTGCGCTGTCTGTTAAATCATCCTTGGAAACCTGTGTCTGAGTTTGGTCAAGTTCCTGCGACATGACATCCACATCGGATTTATTGTCTTTGTTAATGGACTTTACAACAAATGCATGGTTCATTTTCATTTTTTTGAACTGTTCTTCGTCAACTTCACAGTTTACAAATTTGTACCATGCCTGTATAAACTGCTCTATGCCGTCCATTCTGTTTGACTGCGTATTATTTATTGCATCCAACAAATCTATAACAATTTCAATGTCTGACAACCGTTCATGGTTGTTCGGAAATTCTACAATCGGAATACCACCAAATCCGTGAAGTTTCCATGTATCAGGAACAACCGCACTGTTTTTTATCTTACATTCATGGGATTCCGTATAGCAGAGTTTGTACCACTCACCATTTTCATCTTTTAATTCCTGTACCGCCAAAATCGGTTCTTCGGAACTGCGGTTGTAAATAACAAACGTGTTCAGAGGATTAGGTGCAACCACACGGATAGGCACATCTCCATTCACAATCTGAATAGCTTTGAATGATGTTCCGGTTGCCGACTGCCACTCACCAGCTTTTATGTCTTTCTCATGTTTATTTGCATCTGCTAAGTAATCATTTAGTTCATCTACTGCCTTATTTACAGCTTCATCATCTTTTCTGCTGACAAACTGAATAGGCTCTCCGTAAGTCTGACCGACCTTGAATTGTACCCACTCATAAGCATGATTCTCAACGATTTTGTTCGTTATATCCTCATTTGACAACTTTGTTCTGTATAGTACCGGCTGGTCTCCTTTGTAATACTCCCACAAATACTTGATAACTGTCTTGTTGTAATTAAAAACACCGATGCAATCACCAATAACCTTTACAATGTTGTCTTCGGTTATCTGCTCCACATCCGTATATGCAATTTTTCTGCCGTGACAACCCTTTACAAGGTCTTGAAATTTCATAGTGTTCATATTTTCACCTACATAAATGTAATTCCGCTGCTCTGATCTCTTTTTGGAAGTTTCTTGATCTCACGTTCTCCGGTCTCCGTATGGTAAATAACCATCTTATTGCAATTCCGGCATTTATATGTCTTGTCTATGTGTGATTTTGAACTGCATTCACCGACCAACCGTCCGCATCCAGGACAGTACACTCTAATTTTTTGGTTAAAAATCATAAATACCTCTTTTCTGCGCACAAAAATACCGCCCACATAACGTAGACGGTATTTCCGGCTGTTTGCCTTTTAGGAGGATTAGAAAGCATCTTAAATATTTTCGTCAGTTTAACATTACCATTTTTTATATATGACATTCAATGACATTGTTCATTCAAATACCCTTCTCCGTATTTCTTTTCAAACTGTTTCAATGCAGTTCCGTGAAGTCTGACAACCTGTCTCCATGAATATTTCATTTCTGTTGCAATTACTTCAAAAGTTTTCTTTTCTATGTACCTTGCAAACAGAATATTGTATGTGTTTTCATCTTCCATGCTGTCTATCTGCTGTATAATTTTCTCTTTTTTATCGACAAGTTCGTCCACCATGCCATCTATTTTCCGTTCCATTTCATCAATTTTGGCATATTTTGTTCCTATTTTGTCAAAATTCGGTGTAGTCTGTACTCTTTCACCGCTTTGCGGAGCAGATATACTTGCTGCCATATCTTTGAGCTGTGCGATTTCCGTGAGTTTATTATTTATCATCCGATTAAGGCGGCTTATCTGCCCTAAATATTCTTTTGTTGTCATCTCAATACCTCCGTCTGAAAGAAAATGGGTTTTGAATTGCTTCTACTTTTGCTACCCTGTTTCCGTTTGTAATTCGCAATGCAAAGTTTGAAAATACATCAGGGACATCATCTAACTGTTTTTTTCCTGAAACAGAATATCTTTTCAGCAGTGACATCATTACTCCGTATGGTTCATTCGGTTTGTAACGTGACGGATCCTTGAAAACAACGTGCTGTAATATCCAGTTAGAACACTGAAAGATTCTAGCTTCCTTGTTTGTTTCTGTGGGAGTATCAGTGATGTTGCATATCCATCCCTTACTCTCTACACGCTTATTTACTTCCATTGCCACACGGTCACCGCCGGCATTACGCTCAAATTCGCACTCTTGCACTTTATTATTAACAAGTACATTTGCCGCATTTTCGTACTGCATTTCATAATCTGCTGTGTTGTCGCACACACAATCAACGCAGTAATAATCTTCTCCGTACTTTTGCAATACAGGCAGAACAAAAAAGTCGGTTCCTTTTCCTTTGGTATCGCATTGTCCGGTAATGATTTCCGGTTCTCCATGTGGAAGATTAAGATAACGTCTGATTTTTTCTTCCGGGAATAACAATCCCTCACGTTCAATAGGCTCCTGCTTGTAAAGACACCTATAAGAGATTTCATCCATGAGTAATTGTTGATCTTCAAAAAAAGCAACCGTAAATCCGGAAAATTCGTAGTCAAAATTGCTTAATCCTGTTTTTGGGTCAATATCCGGAACTGCAATTACTTTTACTCTCGGATTCCCTTCATACATATTTTGGATCCGACCGATTACATCATTTACACTCCACCTGGTAGCAATATGGATCTCTTTGCAATTCTTTCCGTCAGTATCTTGTGTCTTTCTTTGTCTTGCATCTACCGCATATTTATCCCACAATTTATCCAAAATTATAGGATTCATAGCTTCTTCAATGCCACCGATCATGTCATCTACAAACAAAAACTTCGATGCACGTACTTTACCAGCATTTTTGCTTCCTACGGATGTGCATTGAACAGATGGAAATGGTTTATATTTACCGATGTTAAACTGCTCCATTTTTGCATTAGTACTGGTAACAGAAAGATTTGGGAAGATTTCATTCCAAGTGTACTCGTCAGAATTTGTGCAAATATCGTACACACCGTCATAGTACATCCGTGTAATATCTCCGCTGTGAGAGTAAAAAAGGTTAAAATCTCTTGGGAACCATCCGGCTACTAATGCATTTAGCATTTTCTCGACCGTAGTTTTTCCAGCACCAGGAATAAGAGACACGCATAGGATGTCGTATATATCATCAATCATGCCTTGAATGGCATCCATGAGACCGATTTTCAGAAATTGCTTTCTGCGTGGCATATAGAACCGCTCTCTAGGTTCTCTTTTCTTTTCCAAATAGCGGTATGCACTATCGACAACCTTATTTTGTGCTTCCAGTAGGAGAACATCGTACAATTTATCTGTCAAAGAATAGTGCGTCTTGTTTGCAAAGGAATACTTTTCCAAATCCCATATGGTTCCTCCGGTTCTTTCCATGCAGAAACGCTCTACAATGCCTTTAGAACGGTTTGTTATCTGTAAGCCATAAGTTATATCCTTTTCACCGTTTATAGCCACTCTGCAAGCATCTATGTACGCATCAATGACCTGTTCATCAATTCCCTTGCGCTGTATGTAATTGTCATAGCTGTTTACTGCCGATATAAGGCTCTGACTTGCCAATATAAAAGAGCCTCCTTCCCTAAAATTTTGGAAATTTGGCTCTCTGCGTAGGCACTCTACGACTGGTGCTCTGAATTATTCTATTTTCCTAATTCATCAATCCTATGTACAGTAGTTTCTATGTAATCAACAAGTTCCCTTGCTAACATACCATACTTTAAATTAACTTCGTCAGCAGACTTCGCACCATCATTTGCAATTAAAAGCATTACCTTATGTGCGATAGTTCCAATATCACTAACAAGTCTTTTCTCTGTACCTTCCATTTGTGTAATATCCACTTGTCCGTCTGTTGCTTTTACCTCTAACATCGTTTCACCCCAATTCTATTGATTTTCCCACATTTCGGGCATTTGATTTCAGCCTGTCCGCTGAATTTGCCTAAAAGGCGGTTGCAATGCTGGCAACGATGTTCCACCAAGGTCGTTTTGAAAATTTGCTCGTACATATCATATTTTTCGGGTTCAAATATTACTGCTGGAATATCTTTATAGCTGCCAATGATCTCTGGATTGTGTTCTCTGATTATTAGCGCATCACGTTCTATGCTCTCAATTACTGCTGCCATGCTCATTTTTCATCCACCTTTCAAACTCTTTCCGGCACTTAGGGCATAAGTCATATTCCTTTGATTTCCGTTCATGGCTTACAACAATAGTTGCGGATAGCATTTTGTTTCTCAACAGGCGTTCATTTGCTATATAACCTGTCTTGTCAAAATAATCCATACGAAAATGTGCTGGCATTTTTACCGGAATCAAATAATTTAAAAAATACTGCATTTTCCCTATTTCTGCTCCGCACCTGTCGCAAGTGGTCCATTCTTTCTGATGTTTCATTTTATTGTCCTCATAAAACCTTATTCAAATAATCTGTTCCACTGTTTTTCATTGACTTTGCAACACCGTTAATTAAATTAGCCATTGTTTGTTCAACTTCTTTGATTTTTTCGATGTCTCCACCGCACTGCATTGAAAGATACATTTTCTGCCAAGCATTTGCATTTACAACTATGCTGTTGTGAACATCTTGTTGAGTAATCATTCTTACACCAACTTTCTACCGCACATGGGGCAAAACTCAATATTGAAATATCCCATAGCCGCTGTATTTGCAAAAATAACAATGACGGGTTTATCGTATCCGGTATTTTTCAGAATCATTGCATTTTACACATGCTTATTTTTCAACCTTTCCATTAACCGTTCACATTTATCAAGATTTTCGCAAGTAATGTTGTTTGAAAATCTTTCGGTTTTGTCAGATACTGTTGTTATATTCACTTGTATCAGCTTCGGTTCAAAATCTTTGCAATACGAACAACAATCTTCTCGAAGAATTAAGTGAAATCCTTTCATGAAAAATTCCTCCATAACCCATGCAGGCGGAATCGAACCGCCGACACACAACCTATGCGGTTGCTGTTCTACCACTGAAGCTATGCATGGTAATTGCTAGAACAGGTATCTCAACTCGCAATAATGCATATCCCCCTGCGAACAATGATATGCGTTCCCACTCGTATAAACGCAGATACAAGGACTTGAACCTTGACAGCATTTCTGCTGGATAGCTTAGCAAGCTACTGTGTTACCATTACACCATATCTGCATATCGGTGGTTTTTTACTTGGTTATCACCACCCAAGGATCTTTTAGTCAGCCGCAAGCGGCTCAATCAAGTTCCCATGAGATAAACATTAACCGGTGTATTTTATCCCCTATGCTTCTGTAATGAGCATACTCGGAGTGTACTTGCAACAACACCTATTGTGACGAAGGGACTCGAACCCATACACACAGCTTAGAAGACTGTTGCTCTCTCCATTTGCGCTACGTCACAATATGCATTTCCGTAAGCTGTCTGCCGACATTTAAGGTTCGGACACCAAACAACACTTACGGCATTTTTTTAATTCGAGTGGGATTCTGCCACCAACACTCTGTCCGGCTACGCCAATTTTATGTCCGCAATGGCTGTGCGGGATTTTAATGTCTTTACTGACAACCCACGGATTAAAACCTACAACGGTATTCCGCAAAAACCGGGCTATCATAAACCGGTTAAACCCTCACGAGCCTTGCGACGGCTCTTAACAGCATTCCGCTATGAGGTGAAAGGAGTCTTCCATGTAGATGGAATATTCGCAGATGGCAAAGACCGAAAGAAGAAAACATCTGCGAAACAGGACTACCAGGATTCGAACCTGGGAATGCAGCAGTCAAAGTGCTGTGCCTTACCGCTTGGCGATAGCCCTAAACTCCGGGAGAGAGACCATCTGCTCCCGGATTATTTTCGTGAAACACCCTATATTGCTTTATCCAAAAAATTTTCACGCCTGTGTACAGTACTTTAAAAAACTTGGTGTTGTCGAACGCATATTTCCATTTTTCGTTTCCCACACACAGGCTACATACACTCTTGATGCCTTGATTTCTCTGCCAAATATCCAATGCCAACACAACACCGGATATTCGGCAATAATAATGGCTTTATGAATTTAACCCATTCAACGATGTGATATGGGATAATTCGCATAATCTCCGGTAACCACATAGGCTATACCCACATGAAAGTTATTCCAAACGCAAGGAACATTGCGATTGCAAAGAAAATAACTCCGTCTGATGCCGTTTTCTGCTTTGGAGCAGACCGTAAAGCAGATATTGCTAAAAATGTCAAAACCAATGTTGTCATTATTTTTAAAATCATAAACCCAAGCATTTTTTCTTCGTCCTTCCTTCAATTTCATCGATCATTGCCATTACCAGTGCTTTAGCAAACTGGCTATTGTTGTGCATTTTAATCAGCAGATTGCCATGACGGATAAGATACGACCAGTCATCATCCGTTTTCGGATTAGCACACTCTTTATGTATTTTCCAAACCTCTGTGTAGATCTCTTTAATCTCCGGTGGCAATTCGCATTTCTCCTTAACTGGCAAATCTTCTTTAGGCTCTTTATCAAGTCTGCTCTTTTGGTGCTTCATCTGACAGCTAACCATTTCCGTAACGTTCTCACGGTCTCTCTTGATTCCGTGACCTTGCAGAAATAATTCGCATTGCAGGACTTCACCGCATTTTGAACATTCGTCTTTTATCTCTTTTCCGTAGATCTGCATAAGCAAAATCAACCCTCTGTAACTATATACCCACAATCCGCTAAAATATTTTTGGCTTCCTGCAGTGTAATCTCCATTACGTAAGCATTAGTCTGTGATACCGTCTTTTTGCCATCAACAGCATCTTTTGTAGATTCAAAATCTACCAGTTCCAGATACTTGTCCAAGTACCACTTAGCTTTCCGAACATCCTCTACAACGTTTTTATTTTCATGCCGGTAAAGATATTTAAAAGCATTACAGATGCAAAAGTTCTTCACGGCTTCAATCCCCTGTGTCTCAATCATAACATCTATGCACTCATATTTTCCTGTTTCATAATGGCTAGGATGATTTACGTTGTCTGACATTTCTGCGTTCTTCTCATATTTATCACAACCATGACTGTATTTTACAAAAGCTGTCACGTATTTACTATCTCCGTTAACGCATACATAACCTGCCGATGTATTATATATTCCGTATTTGCAAGTGCCACAACATCCTTTACACTGGTTTTCCATTGCGTATCTCCTTAAAGGGTCTTTTTATTTTTGAAGGAATTTGAGGGACTAAGTAGGGGCTGTTCGCTTGTCTTGTCAGACCCCCTCCCCCGGTGTTCTATTCGAATTTTTAACTATGCGTTAAACTAATCTTTCACGCACTCTTGATTGACGCATCCTTAACTATCCCATATTTTCGCACGTTTCCGTTGTTGTTGCTACTCGTTTGCATCTGTGTCACTGTCTCCATATGCTCCGGAATCAGTCAACATTGATGTATTTTGTCCATTTGCACCGCCCAACTGTGGCAAATCCGAAGCGGTCAAGGCTTGTTTGTGGTTCTGCTGCTCTCTTGATACTCCGGGAAGGTTCCAGCCATAATGCCTATTCAGTATTGCCAGGATCCCAACAGGGTTACGCTTTGCAGTGGCTAACTTAGCGCTTAAAGACTCTTCGCGAAAATCTGATATCTTTTTGCCAATGTCAGAACTTAATGGACTTGTTTTAGTCCCCTCATCTCTCCATGTAGCCACTGTATATCTATCTATACCAGTTAATAAGCTAAATCCTATAGCTGATACCTCTTTGTCATACATCATGCACATATATATATAATAATCACATATACGGTTAATTAACTTATAATCATAAGCGTTGTAATTACTATAGCCTCCTAAAAACCCGTCTATATTGTGCATCTCTTTAGACTTAAGACAATCAGGCTCATTAAATGCATGTCGTTTAATATACATAAGAGCAGCATTCCAGACACTCTGAGACTCTTGTCTAATATCCTCAATTTTCTGATCTTTGCAGAACTGGGAAAGGTATAATTCCATGTCATTCTCATATACCTGGGATGTTTCTGTATTTTCCATTTTTTCCATGCTCTGCACCTCCTAAAATTTTGCAATAAAAAAATCACTAAGCATCACTCAATAAACCTATGTTTTTTTGATCTCCTCCACGGATCAGGTAAAACATAAATTTACAAAAGTGACAAGCTAGTGACTTCTTGTCTTTTCCGGTCTGTCGGCTCCGGTGGTCTTGGTTACAATCTGGGCGGCTGCATATCCAGAGTGGGGGATCTGTACCGCTGTCACTCGCACCGTGTTAACGTCGGCTCCCTAACTGCTTTTATCATACCATAATGGTTATTTAAAAATCCACAACATAATATCACAACCTTTTACGTATTTGACAATTTGTTGCTGTGGTATGTCTGCCGGCGATCCTGAGCATATAAAAATCATGCGATTAAAAAATATCATCCGTGTAAATTTGACAGATGGGATTTTTTTACAGACAGGTGATTTTTGCAGATGGGCACATGGTGGCAGCTGTTCGGCTCTAGTATTTATATATACTTGGTTATACAATGTCTTTCTGCATTTATTTATTTTTATTTTATCTAACCTTTATTTTATCTAATCTCCTTTTATTTAATCTGCGTCTACAAAATGTCTACAATTTGTCTACAAAATTTAGCACGTTAAAATATCACAGTGAAAATAGATCAAGAAAAGCAGGCTGTTACACCTGCTTATAAATTACGATATTTTGATTTTAATTTGTTTATAAAATCATCTGTTAATAATCCGGTTTCTTTTGCCTTCTGCGCTTCCTCCCTTGCTGATTTTGCGACATTTATATTTGACGTGGTCACAATCTTGATTTGCCTATGATTAACAGATACGCAAGCAATCCATTTGTTTTTTACCGTGTCCCAATTAACGCCAGGGATGCCGCTGTTTTTATGTATTCCGGTTGCTTGCTTTTTATCGTTGTATAATTTTTTTGATTTTTTGACTTTTACTTGATTATTTTTATTCCAATCTAAAGATTGTTGATTATCAATTATTTTTAAATGTTTTTTAGCACATTGATGGCAAAATCTTTGCAAACCGCCACATTTGATTATATTGCATCCGCAAGACTCGCACTGTATAATAGACCCAAGCGGAGTTGTAGACCCGTGCTTGATGCGCTCTTTATATCTTTTGCTTTGCTCTTTTTTTCGTTCTTGTCTGCATTCCGGGCAGTAAAACGCCCTTGGCCCACCTAAAAAGCTGGTTCCACACGTTCTGCAGATTCTCGGTAGTACATTATCATTCATTTTTTTACTCCAATTCAAAAAAGCGGAGCAAAAACGCTCCGCTGAATATTTAATAACAAGGGTTTTCTTTTGCTAGCTCCCAAACCTCATTAAATTTTTGCTCGTGCCGTTTTGCATACTCGTCAAAAAATTGCTGATCTGTGCACGGTGCAAGATCTCCGTGTATCTCCTCTCGCAAATCGTCATCCATAAAATACGCCGCTACATCGTAATCAATATTAACACCATATTCATTTACAACATTCTTTCTCATAATTTCCACCTTTTTACCTTTCTTTTTTTTAATTTGCATATGCCTTTTTCGGCTGCCAGTTATAATCATTTGCTTTTTTGCGGTAGTCATCAAAATCTCTTGATGTCTTGCGAATCATTGCCGCTTTTACCGTGATCCGGTCAATTAGCGACCTGTCACCGTATGCGGTTTTGCTATTCAATAACTCTGCATCTGTCATGCTCTCCAGTGCTTGGATCGTTTCCGCTTGCACCGTCTCCAGGGCTTGCAGTTCTGCCCGGTTAAATTCTTTTAAAGCCTGCTTTTCCGTCTGCTCCAGTTGCTCCCGATAGTACCGGAAAAATTGCCGGACGTTTGAGCGGATCCGGGCGGCTTTCTTTGCTGTGATCTGCTCCGGTGTGCCTGTCATTCTTCCTCGCTCTCCTCCGGTGCAAGATCGTAATCGCTACCCTGGATAAATTCGCCGTCTTCGTCGCATTCGCAATATTCAAGGGCGTATTCTTCGATGTTGTAAAGGCTTCCGTCTTCCGTGTATTTGCAACGGTATTTGTTCAGCTCTTCGATAGCTTCTTGCTGGTCTTCGATGCTCCAACGCTTCAGCTCCTTTACTGGGAAATCATCTTCTCCAAAAATCGTGTTGCCTTTGTTGAAACCCTTAAATTCTTCCCTTGTCAGTCTGATTTCACAGTGCTTTAAAATGATTGTATTGTTCATGTCGTTTGCTCCTTTCGTTTGTTTGTAATTGTATTATACATTACTCAATTTATAATGTCAATACATAATTTATAAATTACTCAATATTTTTCATTTTTGCTTTTATTGCTTCAAATATATAAGCGTTTAGGCTTAAGCCGTCCTTTTCTGCTGCTGCTCTCACCTGGTCTCTATATCCGTTTGGGAGCATGACAGAAACCCTATCATATTTAGATTTGTTGTACTCGTTTTGCTTGTTGTAACGCTGTTCTAACTTTCTTTTTGCTTCCAGTAATTCCATTTGCGTACCTCCTTTTTACTTATTATAGTATACTCAATTTAATTTATCAATATATAACATTCTTTTTGTATAAATTACTCAATTTATTCATTGTTTAATTGTGCAATATGCTATTTTGCAAAATATTACTCAATTTATATTGACTTATTAAATTACTCAATATATAATGACATTAACAACAGAAAACAAAAGCCGCCCGACATCCTGGAAGATAAACGAGCGGCACCCAAAAAGAAAGGCACCCATATTATAACACGGGTGAAAAGGTAAAAACAATATGAGAAAAGCAACTTTAGAAAACATGATCACAAGATTAAACGCAATGAAGGGATTTGAAAAACCCGAATGGAATACAGTGGGAAGTTATAGACTTTATAAAGATGCTGCTGGATATGCTGTTCAGATGGTAGGGAACGCAGCCGGCGGAATTAAAACCGTGGGGAACTCCTACGGAATGACAGCAAGCGAATGTTATTATTTTATCGCTGGTATGATTGCATGCAATGAATAGACTCCAGTATTATAGAGAGTTAAGCAAGTAAGACAGGCTTACACCGGGGTTCGATTCCCCGGCTTGCTTTTACCCGGAAACGGGAAAAATTGAAAATATGGAGGTATTACGCCATGAGCGAAAACGAACGCAGAAAAGAAGAACTAATAAGACGACTGGACAACCTCGAAGCCTGCAAAGATAACCCGGTATACCTTGCAGAGATCAAGAAAGTACGCAAAGAGCTTGCAGATATAAACTGCGAACAATAGCCGCCGCAGAGGATGCCCGCCGGATCACTACCGGCGGCGGTTTTATATTCAAACGAAAGGAGAAAAAAGCACATGAAGGAAAAGAACCTCGAACGGCTTTATAAGCTACTGGAACGCGCAGAGCGCGAACACGACACAGAGACAGCCGCCGCCCTGCGGTGGGCTATTTTTGAACTTGAAAACAGATAAAAGACGGCTTGCAACCGTCTTTTTGTCGTGTTCCGTGGGATCTGCTACCGGCTGGTGGTCTATTTGTGCTACTCTTCCACCGGATCCGGTCAGATCCTGCGCCCGTATATATTGACTGCTTGCGCCGTCTTGGTGTACAATCAAATATTACAAGGGGGATTTTGCCAAAATGCGAAAAGTTGGAATCGGTCATTTATACGATATTATGGAGAGCGTAGCGGATGCCAGGGAACGGCTGGAAACTGTTATAAAAGTGGAAACTGCCGCCGGTGGTCTGTCTCCGGAATCTGCGGAGCTGTTGCGGTCTGCGTATGATTCTATGCTCTCGGCAGTCGGAGACCTTGGAAAAGCTGCGACACGGTGACCGGGTGACAGGTCCAGGACTTTCACTGCAGAAACGAAAAATGTTCCATGCTTTGAAACGGTCTGAAAAAATCAGCGAAAAAACTCTGAAAACGGATTTTCCAGCTTGGAAAGTGCTACCCCGGGGGGATTGAAAATTTTTAGCACGAAAATTGTAGAAAAAATTTTCTTTCAAAAACCTCTGAAAATGAGATTTTCGGTTGAAAATACAGACCTACGGGGGTATCAAAAGAAACACATTAAAATTTTTTCAATACTTCACATCTATTTATCGACAGAATACCACAAATGTGTTAAAATTTTATAAAATTCAAAATGAAAGGGGTAATTACTCTATGAAACAAAGTGGTTTAGGAATTGCTTCGATGATTTTAGGAATCATCAGTATTTTGACAGCTTGTATAGCTTTCGGGATTGTGCCCGGAATTGTAGGTGCTATTCTTGCTATCATTGCAATATGTCAGAAAGACAAGAAACACGGCACTGCTATCGCAGGACTGACTTGCTCCATTATCGGAATTATTATTTTTGCCATTATGGCATTGTTTGTGAATGGTGTATCCAATAGTAGCAAGGAATCTACCGGAACACAGGCATCTGTTTCTGCAACGAAAGAAAGTTCTGTCGCAGTATCAGAAAGCACACCGGAATCAAAGACTGAAGAAGTAGAAGCACCAAGTGATACTGTTATTTCTCCCGGTTACACATTTGATGCGGACGGATTGCAAGTCACAATCAATGACTTTGACCTTGACTTCACTGATTATGAGGATGAATACGGTTGGAATGCTCCTGCTGATGGAACAAAATATATTATGATTGATGTTTCATATCAGAACAACAGCAAAGATGATAAATATGTAAGCATCTACGATTTCCAGTGCTACGCAGACGATACAGATTGCGAACAAAATTACAGTGTTGTGGATAACTCTTCTTTGAATGCGAATATTTCAAGTGGCAGAAAAACATCTTACAAGATTGCATTTGTAGTTCCGCAGGATGCGCAGAGCATTGAACTGGAATATGAAACAAGCATCTGGACTGGACATAAAGAAATCATAAAATTACAATAGAATATAGAATTTTAAGGGCATCCGTAAAGGTGCCCTTTTCTATGCCATTCTTTCCATATATCCGCTTATCAGTTCATCAGCCAGTACAAACACTTCTCTTCCGTAGGTAGCCAAAAAGTCGGCAACAATCTCTTCCGTCTGAATATCCATAGTCAGATTGTAAGATAGGCAGAACGCATGGCACAATTCATGGCACAGCACACGGTCATAGAAATTACCGTGAATCATATTTGATATATAAATATCTCTTGTGTTCCTGTCTGTCATGCCAAACGTATATGTACCATCAGAACGCATCAGCATAGGACTGTGACTGCGTACACGGCTTAAATTCCAGTCCATTCCATTTATTGTGAACAACTTACCACCTCCAACATAAAAGGGGCTAAATAAGCCCCTTATGTGTGTTATACGATTTTTGTTACCAGTGCAGACAGCTTGTTTCGCAGTACCGTCTTTTCTTCCGGTGTTGCATCGTTGATGATTTCCGTCATGTCGTTTGCAAGTTCGGTCATGTAGGTGTTCAGGTCACGGACTTTTGCTTCTTTGTCCTGCTGTGTATTCGCCTTATGCAGTTCCTTATTTTCCATGTAGGTTCTGCGGCTCATGCCACTTCTGCCCTCTCTTGCATCACGCATACCGGATGCAGATGTTTCCGTGTAGTACATACGTCCCATGTCTCTGTCCATGTCACGGTGATACATTTCCGGTGTCATGTGGTAATAAGGCGGCTCTTCATAACCTCTACGGTACGTTCCGTGTCCTTTAGGGGCAAATCTGCCATCAGCATAGCGGTAATGGTCATAAAAACGTTTACCACCGTCACCGTAACGCTCAAACATTTCCATGACTTCTTCCGGATCATATTCCTGCATTGTTTTTGTCAGTTCACGATAGTACATGGCTTCGGACAAGTCTTTCATCATGTCGATGACCTTCCCCATTTCACAAGTATCTACTTTGTCGATTCCCTTGTCAAACTGAGTTTTAGCACATTCAGAAAGTTTTTCAATCATTTCATGCATTCTCTTAACATCCATGATTTTTCACCTCCTACGCTTCACGAACGGCAATCAAATTGCTGTTCTGCACTTCAATAGCTTGCGTAGAAGTGTTCTGAACGGCTACCGTACTGCAGCATCCACGAGGAACATCAATGTAAGCCTGCGCAGATACATTGAAGAAATTCTCTACTGCTGCCGGAGTTACAATCATTCTTGCGGACTGTAAAGGCTCTCCATCTACTGCCAGTGCAAGGGAAATTTCCCCAACAGTTCCACCAGTGGGAATCTGAATGTTGCCGGAATAGCTTACAAGGAATCTTGCCCGGCACTGATTTGTGATACCTCTTAACTTCACAATTCCGGATCCCTCTCTATGAGTGATACAGTTACTTCCATTTACGGCAGTTTCGGTAAAAGCAACGTCTGCTCCTGCTGCCACAGTCTGTAATGCTACTGCTGTATATTCAGCCATAATAAATACCTCTCTTTCAAAATCAAAGGGGCAAACCATATAGTCTGCCCCACGTTGTCAGTAATTCTGCATAGCAGACATAACCTTAAGGTTAAGTTACTCGATATGCAGTTTTAGCATCCGCAACCAGTGTTGCAACCGCATCCGTAATATACGTTAGGGTTGGGAACCTGGTATGCCGGGATGGGCGCAGGATTCACAGCGTTGATGATTTGCTGTGTCTGTGCACTCATGGCAGTGGTCAGAAGAGCATTCTGACGATCCTGAGAAGCTGCTCTGCGCAGATCGTTGTTCTCTGCCTGCAGAGTAGAAATCTTATCCTGGCATAAGTAGTCAAGGATTGCTCTTGTACCGGCATTCTGGCTGTCGATAATATCACGAGTGTTGTTATTCATGGTGTTCTGCAATGCGCAAGTATTCGTTGCCATATTGTAGTTTACACCCTGGATAGCTTCACGGGTATCGCAGCAGCACTGTGCCAACTGTGCCTGTAAAGCGTTAGCGTTCTGCATTCCTGCTACGGTGTCAGCATTTATAGCCTGCTGGATGCCATAGCCAGTCTGTAAAATGTTGGTATTTACACCATTAAATCCGGTAAGCATACCGTTGTTTACAGCGTAGAATCCATCACACAGACCGTTGTTGATTCCGTCCAGTTTACCGATGATAGACTGGGTATCGAACCCTCTTTGCAGTGCAGAATCGGTGTAGTAACTGGAATTAGAGCCATTACCGCCCCAACCATTACCGCCCCAACCGCCAAAAGCAAAGAAAAGGACGAAAATAATAATCCACCATGCACCATCGTCACCCCATGCACCGTTGTTTCCATATCCACTGTTGGCAGGCATAACAGGCATGGTAAAGGGAGTATTGTTACTCTCAAACATAATTTTTACCTCCATATAATATTTTTTATACTTAATCTTGCAAGAATTTAGTATCTATCTCATAGGAAATTGGTGCTTGAATTTTTCAAATTCGGAATCAAAATCCATACCACGTTCCTTGGCAATATTTCTTCCTAACTGCTCTACTCCGGCAAAATCTCCTTTTTGAGCCATACCCATTATATTTTTAGCCATTGGGTTTGACATGATCTGGCTATTCCCCATCATATTTTGGATAAACTGCCGGGGACTTCCCATTCCTCTAAGCATCTGCATAGGATTCATCATATTCATTCTGCATCATCCTTTCTTTGCGATTGTGGAGTTTTTCTTTGCGTTTGCGAAGTTTTTAACTGCTCAATCTTCTGTTCCAGTTCGTCAAAACGCTTCATAAATACCGCTGTGGCTTCGTCTGATAAGTCAAATTTCGCCTTTTCTGTGTCTGACGGTAAATTGCTAGGGTCTGCATCTAAAACAGGCTTGTAAAGCCTTGTATAGATTTTCCCATCCGCTCCCCAGGATTTAGCATAGATCTCCGACAGATCCTGTTTGGGGAAGAATGCTGTGTTGCCATCCATAGGAACCTCATTCGGTGCTATGCATTCTTGCGCCGGCACAATGCGACCGTACATCTGTACTGCATTTTGCTGTGGCTGTTGCATAAACTGCTGTGGTTGGAATTGCTCCTGTTGTGGCATAAACTGTCCGTACATAGGTGTCCTATACTGCGGATTGAAATAATTTGGATTCATAATCGGCTGCGGCATGGCTATTCTCCCTTTCTTCCATTGATTCTATCTGTTTCGCAATTTCAACTTCATCAAGTGTCTGATATGTCGGCTTGTTCAAAAGTCCCAACGGACTGAAATTCATAAGCATTACCAAGTTCTCCTATAACTTCCTCTGCGGCATGGACAACGATTGATTGATATTTAAGTGGAACACTTCCCATTTGCTCTTTACCAAAAATACGTTCCAGTGCTTCATCTGAAAATTTGAATTTTCCCATAAGGTCATTCCTCCTTATGATTAAATTTTGGCATAAAAAAAGTCGCATATAGTGACACATATACGACACTTTTGCGACAAACAAAAAATATGCAGTTTTAAAAGTATGATAAATACGGCATTAGCACATCCTATTGCCACTCCGATAACAATAGGTTCTGCTAAAAATTCTTTAATTGAATTTCAACATCACCATTGACAATCACAATCCTTGATATTATGCTTTTTAATATATTGTTTTTCTCTTTCTTGTCGATATGCGCCCACACATCGGCAAGTTTTTTTATGTTCTCGTAAACAACTTCTTTCTTCTGACTGTTTCTTTCGTTTTTTTCTTCCTCGGTTATCTTTACTTTCATTTCAGAAATGCTTTTTTCAGTGTTCTTAATCATTTCTAAAACTGTGTCGTTTCCATCGGAATAAAGAACATATAGCCTTTTTAATTTCACCTGTTCTTTTTCAAATTGTGAATGCATTATTTCAAGTTTACTTTGTTTTTCAATAGGCTTGCACTCTGAAAGGTTTAATGATATTTTCAAAATTTCACTTTCTACCTGTTTTTCAATATCAGCAGCCCATTCCAAAGAATTGTTACAGTTTGGATTGAAATTAGGCAAATACTTCATTGCTTTATCACGAGAACAGCAATATATTTTATGCTTTCCGTGCGTCCACTTCTGATACCGCATCTTGCATCCACACACGCCACAATAGCACAATCCTGTTAACAAGTTGGCATCCGTATGACAAGCAGTTTTGTTTTTTCTACGTGATTTTCTGATTTCCTGTGCAAGTTCAAACCTTTCTTTATCAAAAATAGGTTCGTGAAGTCCTTGATATACATTCCCTTTATATGGGATCATACCTATATTGACAACTCCGGTAAGCACATTTCTTACAAGTACCTCACTGTGAAATCCTAATGATTCCTTGATGTATAAATCAGAATAACCACCAATAAACATATCAAGTGCTCTGTTTGCTTGTTCCTTGCGCTCTGGTATGGGGACAAGTATACCTTTCTCCTTGCTATAATTATAGCAATACGGAGTATTAGCACCACCAATCCAGTAACCTTGTTTGATTCGCTCCAACATACCGCCACGCATACGAAGCATCATAGTATTTTTATCAAGTTGTGCGAAAACAGCCATCATCTGTGTGTATGCCTGCTCCATAGGACTGTCATAACTTACACTGTCATGTACACATTTGAATAACACTTGGTTTGGTTGAAAAACTCTTTCAATTATGTATAATCCATCAATCATACTTCTTGAAAGTCTGTCTAATTTGAACGCAACAACACATTTAACACGCTTTTTTATGCAATCGTTAATAAGTCTTTGCAGTTCCGGTCTGTCCATATTTGCTCCGGTATATCCATCATCAACATACCAGTCAGATACAACCAGTTCATTTTTTCGGCAAAAAAGCTCTATGTCTCTTTTTTGACTATCAAGACCGTTGCCTTCTTCTGCCTGTTTTTCCGTGGAAACACGCATATATGCGACACATTCCATTTTCTTTACACTCCTTTCAATATATAAAGAATGTGCCGTATTTATCATACATACGACACATTCTAAAGCCTTTTTACAATGGTGTCAACAGCATATGGATGCTATAATCTCAATAATTTCTTTTGGCAGAGAAACATCTTCAATATCAACATCTTTGCCGTCTTGTGTAACTCTAACCATTTTTTACCTCCAGTCTGTTTATTTTTTCATAAACCTTTTTTGATATTCTGTTGACCGTTCTGTCACATACATTAATTTTTTGTGCTGTTTCTGTAATAGTTTTTCCGCAAGAAAGCATTTTAAACACTTTCTCTTCCTCTTCCGTAAAATTGGCGTTCTGGAAGATTTCTTCAAGTTCTGGCTTAGTCAGTTTTGACAACTTCATAAGCCATTCTCCTTCTCTAAATTTCAGTTTAGGTCATTAAATACGCATCATCATATGCCGTTTCTAATGTAGTTTTTCCGCAAATATGAGCATCATCCTCTTTGGAATAACCGCTATGCATTGCGCCATATAGACCTTTGTAATCCTTTACTAAAGCTAACTGTCCGTTAAAATAAGGATGTTCAACAACCTTCCACCTTACTTGCTTTTTGTTTTTGCGTATTGTGAATATTTGACCGATTTTCACTATATTGATTACCTCCGTAAATCCTAAATATCAAATTTCATGTGCAAATACTTTCCTTCATATTCCGTTTCCCAGAAATAATCCCCTGTGTACCAGTCTTCTCCTTGGCAAATCTGGTCACACCATTCTTTGCAATCATCATTCCCCTGCTCTTTACCAAAGTGCTCATCTGTGATATCCGCAGAATCCGTATCCATGCCGTCAATATCAATGTTTTCTTCGCACCACTCTCTGATCTCCTCATTAAGTGCATTTCTCTGTTCAATTTTATCTACTATTTCTTTAGGTATTTTTCCCATGTTAATCCTTCCTTTCTCTGCTAAATCCTAATATTTTCTGTGTTTTTATCTTCCTCGCAGTCAAGGTACTTATAGTACTCTTCTTCTGTAATCTCTCCGGAATGCCATTTACTTCGCATGATTCTATCCAGTTCAAATTTTGCCGCCTTTTCCTGCTTTCTCATTTGATATTCTTTATCTACTGCAGAAACTTCTTTCTCCCACTTATTCCATAGTGGTGTAGTAAAAATCTTCCATTCCGCATCTGGTAATTGTATAGTCAGTTCATCCTTACATTTATCATCGATATTAAGTGGTGGCTTCCAGAGATTGATAAAGTAAATCTCATACAGATTCATATCTGCTTCTGTTCGAAATTCTGCATACTCTATTTTTGTTACCAAATTAATAGAAATACTTCTATGCATTGGTTTTTTGAAAAGATGACCGTGGATTCTCGATTGCAGTGGCTGCTTCGTTCTGCCCAAATAAACCAATACATCTCCGTACCAGATGCGGTACAATATAAAGCCTTGTATTTTACTCATAGCATTCCTCCGCTAAATTCTAAGTTACTTACAAAAGTCGCATACTGTATTACACTTTTTCCACTCTTCCGAATGTTCCGCATATCCATCAGCACCGTTCAAATATTTATAAGCAAGTACATTTAGGCACCTTTCACAAGCAGATGCTAAAACAGCAATGGCTTCTTTCAACGTGTAATCTCCACTATTTACCATTGCAAGTATAAGATCTTGATTTCCACCGCCAATGCCTGTATGCTGTTCAAGTAATAGAGTGGTTTCCGTACCATAATCCCATTTTCTCCCCCAGGGTTGCCACCACTTTCTTAACTGACTGCATCCACACGCAGCACATGTATGTCCTTTATACCCCTTTATTAGGCCGTTGTCTTTTTCCCACCATTTTCGTTTATGCTTACAGCTTGATTTTTCATTCTTATCATGCACCTTATATTTTTTTTCCGTAACCTCTAAAGGGAAGCATGAATGGTATGTAACCACACCTTCCGGTATATCACAGCTATAATCATCTGTTTTTTTTGATCATCTTTCCGTTTTTATCCTCGTACCAAATTCCCATTTTTAATTTTTCACGATCAATATTCATATATTATTATCCTCTCATTTCTAATTTTTTTACCAGTTCGATTTCTCCCCCGTATTACCGGGGGATTTTAACTTGCTTTTGAGTTATTGAGTGGAACTCAAATATCAATTTCACTTTTTAGTTCCTGATTTCAGTTTTTACTTCATGATTTCACTTCCTGCTTAATAAGATACTCATCATAGATGCACCAATTATCAGCTGGTCGATTTTACTCATTTTCTCAACACATCTTGCATGTAGTTCACCACTCATCAGCACCTTCTCCATACTCAACAGCTCCGGCCAGTCTCTCCGCCAGTGGAATAATTTGTAAAATTCCATCATTATCACCCCGTCATAATGCTTCCTGCAGTTTGTGTCAGCGGATCCATCGGAGGCTCCATAACTACTCCTGCTTCTGTGAGCAACACATGGGACCACTCTCGGACGGTGGTCTTATCCTGCTGATATGACAGTAACAGCTCATTCATGTATTCTTCGACCCGGGTCAACCGGTCTTTGCCGAATCCATATTCGTCCATCAGCGCCGTGAAGAAAAACAGCATATACCTTGTAGCCTGCTCATTGATGGTGTTCTGCGGTTCAATCTGCTTCTGATCCAGCCAGTACTGATAGGATCCCTTCCGGGCGGTGATGTCATCCTCGGTATAGGCTTTATACTCAATGGACCATCCAGCCTTATCCATCAGCCGCTGGCTAATCTCTTTCATACCAATCTTGCCCGCGGACCAGTCCGCTTCCATCTCATTAACCTTGTTCGCCAGTCGGGAGATCCGCTGCCCCCTGAATCCCTCCCGTCGCATGATCACATAGCTGCAGATGATTCCCATAGCGGTCCAGGGGGTTCGGTCAGCCATACGGCTTTCCCGTGCGATCCGCTTGCACTGCTCTTTGATCTCTGCCGGTGTTAAATGTCTCTTTCCCATATATCCTCCTACGCAAACCGGAGTTGCCCGGTCTGCTCTGTTTTAATCACCATGTTAGGTGTTCTGTCCGCAACACACAGCTCCGGCAGATTTGCCCTCACCAGTGCCGCGGGAATCGGTGGACATACCGCATTGCCACATCGGCGGACCTGTTCGCTGCGCGGGTAGGTCTTTCCGGTGTAATCATGGTCAATTATGTAATCGTCCGGAAATCCCTGGCATCCGTACAGTTCCCGCGGCTCCAGCATCCGAAGCCCGATATCCACAATCTGATAATCCACGCCCTCAATTGTCACCAACCCAAATCTGTCTTTGGTCGTAACCGTATCAAGCGGTTGCTCAATGTCCTGACCGGTAGCATCCCCATAATATTTAATCAAAAAGGCTCTAACCTCTCCGAAGTGCCCGTCGCCGGCTGTGATTGTAGGTATTGGATTCCTCACGTCCCGGCCGTCACAGTGATTATTCATCTGGATCAAGTTTGCCGTCACCACACTGTTATGGTCCCATGAGGTGACTGTCGGCAATGGCTTCTCCATGCTCTCTCCTGCTCTCTTGTAGCCACCGTCATAATACTTATGCAGAAATGAGGTAACCAGTCCATACCGGTTCGATCCATCCACGGTCATGATCGGATCTTTTATGGTCTGCCCGCGGACTTCTCCCTGCGCCGTCTCGGAATGGTACTGGATCAGAGTAGGACTTATCAGGCAATGTTCATTCTTGCTTACTATGGTTGTGAGCGGTTCTCTCACATCCTTGCTTCTGTCTGCCGTAAATCCAGTCTGCCCAATCTGTACCATGTACGGCTCGCACAGATAATGTTTTCCACTTCCAACTATGGTTGGCAATGGTTTCTCTATATCATGTACTCTGGGTGCTTGCCCGTCTCTTTCCCCATATCCAATAGGAATCATGTAGGGTTCTACCACACCGTAACCGTGCTTTCCGGTTATAGTTGGCATCGGATCCCGGATATCGTTCGGTCTACGCTCGCCGCCGTGGTTGCACTGAATAATAAATGGCTCTGGATTCTCGAATACAAACTTTTTCAATCCCCTTGCAATCCGCTCCATCGTTTTCGGTGCCAGCGGTCGCACCGCCCGGATTCCATATTTCTCTTTGATCTCTTCCGATGTGTCAAAGATGCTGGGGCACGGCAAGGAAAAGTCTAACTGCGTGTATGCACCCACATACGGTTTTAAGAGACCAGCCTTAACAGCCTCACTGTCAGCTGGTCCATGTGTTGGCTCCGGCCAGATGATCGACTTGCCGTCACACCGCGCAATCATAAAAAATCTCTTTCGCATGGTGGGCGCACCGTAATCGGCTGCAACCAATTCCTTAAACTGCACTTCATAACCCAAATCTGTAAGCTGCTGCACAAATTTTTCAAAGGTTTTACCCTGTTTTGCCTTAATCGGATGATGCCGTCTATTAAGCGGTCCCCAGGTCTTAAACTCTTCCACGTTTTCCAACATGATCACCCTTGGTCGTACCAGTCCCGCCCACCTGCAGGCTACCCACGCAAGACCACGGATAAACTTGTCCTTCGGTTTGCCGCCCTTGGCTTTGCTAAAGTGTTTGCAGTCCGGGCTAAACCAGGCAAGACCTACCGGACGCCCATTGCAGGCTTCGACCGGATCTACCTGCCACACATCCTCACAGTAATGCTTTGTGTTTGGGTGATTAGCCTTGTGCATCCGGATTGCTTCCGGATCATGGTTAATGGCAATATCCACACTGTATCCGGTTGCCATCTCTATTCCAGTGGACGCGCCCCCGCCGCCGGCAAAGTTGTCAACGATTAGTTCTCCGTTAATCATGGCATCACCTCCGGGAAGTCTGATATGTCCATCTGTCCTTCCAGATTATCCGCAGCTTTTTCATCCGCTTCGCAGGCTGCCACCATTTCTGCATCCATGTCTTTCTCTTCCCCGACTTCAATGCAGAACACCGGTTGTCCCTGATCTGTTATTCCGAATGTGTTGGCATTCTCATATAATTTTCTTTTTCTCGGATTTGCAAGAATAAAACTTACCGGTGCATCATCCGGGAATGTATTCAGGTATTCTTTTAATTCTTTGTTTGTCATTTTTCAAAGGAACCCGATATATCGTTACCCCGGCCGGAGGTTCGGCTCCTTTCCAAAATATTTTTTTCCATGCAGGAAAATCTTTTCACCATCAAAATATGACATAATGTTATATATGAAGGAGGTGAGTCTTATGCAAAGAAAAATCAAGTTTAATTTATTAGCAATTATTTTGATTATCATTTATTTGATTACTAAAATAATTGCTAAAAACTGTCCTGACGAAATAGCATTCGTATTTTGTGCTACTGTATTCATGGATTATGTAAAGCTATGGATTTACATCTATGATTTGTCAGAACAATTTCATTTTTCATGGCCGTGGCAGCGTTAAGCTGCCATGTGCCCACATCATTCCATGAAATCTTCCATGCACATCTGCCCTTCCAGATCATCTTCTTCGTGTAATGTGACTTCAACATTTTTGTCTTCATTTACGCCCGTTAAGCATCTGGGATGATCCCATTTAATCCTATACCCACAATTTATACAAAAATTAGATATTACACCGCAGGACACCGTTGCTCCGCATTGCCCACATGTCCACCAATCTTTAATATGATTTCCTTTGTGATGTTTGGGCCTAATTCCAGTATTCATTTTTTCATATCGTTCTAACTTTTCCTTGTCTGTCATATATCCCTCACTTCATCTGATCCAACGGTAAACTTATCTGCCCCTTGCAATTCCCGCCGATTGTTGTCGGATCCCATCCAACACCGATGTACTCCAGTACCTTTGCCCAACCGTAATCATTTCCATCCGCATCTTTGCACATGTGGAACATCAGATAGTCCCATTCCTTCGGATTACTCTCATAGAGCAGATCAAACCGGTGTGGTCTTTTTTCCATGTGGATTCCGAATCCGCACATCGAGCATCCGGTACGCTGCGCTTTTGTAGTATACAGAGTTCCGTCCGGTTTCTTCTCTATGGTTCCGTAGATCTCCGGAATCAAGGAATCCGGCATCACAAAGTTCTCTGTAATCCTGCCCTCACGTAATAACTGCTCATGGAATTCTTCTTTCCATCCATTCCGCCACTGCTCGTCCATCTCCAGTGCCAGTGTCAGAATATCCTGTCGGTGGAAAATGGCAAACGGTGCTGATCTGATTGTAGATGCCCCGAAGTAGTTGCAACCGTTCATCCGCAGGCTCTTGGCACGTCTGCCACCCTCAGATGCCATCAGACCTAAATATGGCACGCTGTTATGTTCCTTTCCCCAGTCATCACAGTTCTTTTCTTTGAGGTAATAACAGCACTTGGAAGATACCAAGAAATCAGGCTTCTGATAATCACATCCCTCGTTTTCGTTCTCATACCCACCGAACAGCTTCAGCCATCGATGATTAAGCTTCATTCGAGAATCTTTCTGCCAGCCACCATATTCCCCGGTCTCACCGGTAATAATTGCATGACGCACTGTCTTATTCTTCTCCGAAGGATTTTGTAGCAGTTCTATCTTTGCTGCCACCTCTTTGGAGATCACCGGGAAGCCGAACTCCTGAATCACCTTCGATTTACTCCAATAGGTTCCGTCCTCGCGTTTCAACGGTGGTACATTGATAATTCCGATTGCCCTGTGCACCTTCTGAATACTCTTGTCTTCCAGATATGATGCGGATACTCCTGGAACATCAATGTTGCATACCTTTTTCAGGAATATGTAAAGGATGATGCTATCCAGTCCTCCTACCGATACATGGCAGTTCAACCCCCGCTTATCGCATTCCCGCCGAAACTCTTCCGCGCGGATCTGCGCATACTTTCTCTTAAATTCATACGACTGCCTCTCTTTCTGCATGAAGGTTGCAATCTTCTGCTTCGTTCCCAGCCGTTCCATTCTTTCCTGTACGGATTCCACTTTCTTCTTGGAGTAAAGAGCTCTTTCACGCTGGCCAGCAAACCTCTCACTCCTTTCTGATTTATTTAACTACTGTATCCATCTGCTCCTTGTATTGCATCCCTGCCATCTGCACCAGATAGTGCTGTAATGCTTCATCCACGCTGACACGATGCTTGGTACAGTATCGGTCAACGTACCGCTTAAAGTCGTTATTTTTTTGATAAAGTACTTCATATTCATCAAACTTAACCTCGATATTTTCAATGTTGGTACAATCAACTCGTTCCATCTGCATCACACTCCTTCCGGCTTCTCGCACCGTTTAAATTCGATAACCCACACCCAAGGTGAGGCATCCCAACCGTAGCGGTCAATGTCAAATTTCTTGATAGTGCTGCTCCAAATCTCAATAAAATGCTCTCTGGCTGTATGTATGCGATCATATTCATTCTCCGGGCTGTGGATAAACCCTCTGTTATCTATCGCTCCTTCTGCCTTTGCTCCTTCCTCGGTAATCTTCTGCAACCGCTCCACTCTCACATCCGTAACCTTAAGCCAGATACGAGCTGCTTCTTTCGGCATGTGGATGGATGGTTTCCATATATGACTATCATTTTTAAATCCACTTTCTGCTACTTCGTCCGCTCTAAAAACATACTGTTTATCTGAGTTTAAAGCAATTGGATACCCCCAAGTTTCCCGGACATACAGAATATCTCCCGGTGCATACCTATACGGCGGCTTAACATATTGAATAGAGCCACCATATTCATTAGCGGCAAATCCAAAGCATCCTACCTCTTTCTTTTTTGTACTATCGGTAACAAAACCGAGCGGAAATGTATGCTTTTCGTCTGGTTGCGGCTTTACTAACCGCCTAGTGCAGGTCTTCCGTCCGTCCAGAATCGCCCGAACCATTTCCTTGTTGAATAAAATCGGTTTAATTGCCATTTACACCGCCACCTTTCACAATTTGGATTGCATGTTCATAACTTCTCGCTTTCTCTTTTCCTAAATTACTGTCGTATGCATTTTCCCAAAACTTTCGCTCATTTTCCAACTGCTCCACAACCTTGTCCGGGTCGTAGGCGGTCGGCTGTGCATCAATGACCTCACCTAATGTTTTTAGACTTACACATTGAAAATTACTCTCAAATGTTCCCGTACACTTACAATTTTTCTTTAGTAAATCCGCATCAATCAATCTTCCCATCGTTCGCCCTCCAATCAATGTGCTGTCCACAATACTTGCAATACAGTTCATCGTCCCACACATGGAATATATGTTTATTGCAATTAGGACATTTATAACATTTTTGCAACTGGCAACCATCAGAAATATGTTTTCCGTTATTCCTAAATCTTGCACCTACAAATTCCGGTTTCTTCGCTGTTTGTTTCTCCATCGCCGCCCGGCATTCCTCCGGTGTGCCGATTGCTCGGTACTGCTGCACCTCTTCCAGTGCCTTGATTGCCACTTCTATTCCCTCAAAAAACTGCGCTACTCTAATCGGTCTGCCAGTTATTTCTAGCCCACCTTCCAACTTCAACGCTTCAATTGCTTCATTCTCCGTCATGGCTCTATCTCTCCTCTCTGCCAATTCCTCTTGACTGAATTTCGTATAACCAATTCCGCAGTTTGTAAATCCTCCTGCTCTATACACTACGGTTCTCGGCATGGCTACCCTCCATTTCTGCCAGCTTGGCTTCGGCTTCCTCTCTGGTAAGGAATATCCTTTCGCCAATGTCGCACGGTAAATAACAACTCTCACCCATATCAGCGTCATTTATAGCATCAATTCTCATAACAGTTCTGTCTTTATGAATCTGCTTGATATATAACTGTATAACGCGCATCATAATAACTGGCTCTTTCGCTTCTTTATTTACCCTATACAAAGTATCTCCAACCTTGCACGGCAACCGCAGAAGTAATCCCTGCTCTTCTGCTTGCTCTCTATTTGCAAGTCTTTCCGCAATCTCTTCCAGGGCTTTGTATCTTCCATCTTTCGCAAGCTGGGTAATGGTAATTCCCTCATCATCCGGTAAATCTGCTGGATGAAATAAAACTTCTCCATTCTCTGCCACATATGTTAATCTCTCCATGCTATTCCTCACTTTCTGCCCGAAGCCATTTAAGCCATCCTTTTTTATTCCAAGTGCTTCCACTAAGAACATCTTTTGTCACAGTGTTGAACCATTCTGCCAGTTCCTCATCTGTCATGCTCCGGATTCGGTCTGCATTGGTCATGGGTGCGTAGTGCTCGCAATCTCTTTCTATGTCCTCATGCGGACAGTCGTTGATTTTCTCACACCATGAGTACGCATCAAAACCATTATCTTTTGTTTCTAAATTCTTGCAGTTATTACATTTCGCCATCTTCCACCTACTTTTCTTGCAAAAATCTCTTGATGACATCAATATCTCTGTCCAGCACGCTTAAATGCTCTTTGTTCATTTTTTGATAGACAATCAAGGGATTCTGTCTTCCTGCCTTTTTCGCTCTCAATACTTCCCATATACCTTTGGGTTCTTCAATCGTCCATCCATCTTTGATAAGCCATTTGCGAAAAGCATCTAATTTGTTGCTATGTAATGTGTGTCTATTTGCCATGATCTTCCTTGCTTTCTCGGTACGGCTCCGGCAATGGCATCCAGGCTACAATATCAATACCCTCGTCAACCAAATCAATGCTATATTCTCCGTATTCTTCGAGATAATCAGTGCAAACACTTGACCACCAGTACCATTTTCCGTTGTAATAAACCGCAGTACACGCAAACGGAACATCCTTTATTTCTGCGTAATACGGTTCCGGGTTTCTGTTTATCCATGTTACATTAACTGGTACAAGTTCCTCCGGCGGTCTCTCGCTTACCGGAATCCACTTGCCGTATCTGCCATGTTCCTCTACTTGCTCATAATTTGCAAGTCTTTCAGATATTATCTCCAACGCTTTGAATCTTCCATCTTTAGCAAGTTGCGTAATGGTCATACCTACATCATCCAGCAAATCTTCCGGATGGAATAAAACTTCACCTTTTTCTGTGACGTATGTCAATCTTTCCATGATTCACTCCTTTCCACCGCAATCCTCGGTCTCTCTGCAAATTGAGGATAGCTGCAGTCATATGGAATATGATTCCAGTGGTCAAAATGCCCTACTGCATAGCTGTTTTGCATACTATATAATTCATCTTCGCTATGAAATCCGATTCTCACAATTTTACACTCCTTTCCCGTATGTACTTACGATTCTGTATACATTGCAAAGCTCTCTATAATATATTTCCTGCGCATGGATATGAGCATCTACACGGTCAAGTTCCGTCTCACACCACTTTGCAAATTCTTCTGTTGAAAATGGTGTCTCTGAATCTTCAAATTTTTCTCTGTTATCAATCACAAAACACACCATATCAACCGGAATGTGGTTCAAATCCGCAAGAATCTGAATCTGTTTGTCCTTGTCATCTGCTTTTTCATAGTTTGCAAGCAGTTCATATGCGGTCATCTGCATTTATATCACCTCTTATCAAGTTTGATTTCTTTGTCGTAGCAACTCTTCTTCGGATTTCCCTCTACCGGAGAAATCATCTTTTTAGGGTCTGTGGTGTATGCTCCGTTTAGCTTTAAGCCGACTTTCCCTTTTTCATCCACATAGCATGACGGTTTGTAGCGATCCGGTGGAATATAATTGTGAATGCGCCAGTGCTTCACCAACACAACACCGCTGTCGAAAGATAAAAGGAATCTGCTGTCTATCAGTATCTTCAAATCATCATCAGAAGCACCGCACATCCTTATGATTTTCCGTGGATTGTTCACAAATCCGTCATCATCAGCGTTCATACAAACATGGAAATAAAGCATTTGAGCCGTAGCAGGAATATCCAAAAAAGCATCACTCTCAATTATTTTTGTGCTGAACATTCGTTTTTCTGCCATTTAGAACTCCTTACTCAAAAATAGGCTTCTCAATATAGATTCAGGTGTTTTCCACCAGTTCTCTCCACAAGTCCATGAAATCCCTTCCGTTGCACTTGTCACCTGCTTTGTCCATGTGGTCAGAAAACTTATCCTTGAAATTCGTCAGCTTCTTCTTTCCGAATCCATCTTCCATAAGAATCACCATTCCATATAGGATGTACCTGGTGGACAACTCATTGATAAGGTTGTTACATCTGACCTGTTCCCGGATGCAGTTCTGCGCTACAACCGACTTGTAATGTGGATAATCAGCTTCGGTAAATTCCTTGTACTCAATCGTCCAGTCTGCAAAATCGTTAAGCCTACTCTGTAACTCCGTATAAGGCTCATTTTCGTACTTTTTGTTGTACTCGGTGAATTTAACACAGAAGTCGAAAAGTCTCGTCTGTGAGTACTTGTAGTCTTTCCACAAGGTATAGCAGAACAGTGTCAGTATTCCGGTGAATGGACTTCTCTCCGCAGACTGCTTCAAAAGTTCTGTCTGCCGCATGATTTTCAAAATTTCCTGCGGATTGTCATATCGTTTTGGCATTTTATGTATCACCTCCAAGTTCTGTGATTTTCAAGATTATTGTTCAACCTCTTTCAGCTTTTCGATGTTAAACTTGTAATACCGCAACCCCATCTGCTCTCCACTCTCTGTTTTATATAACCCAGTTTCTTTTACCAGGTAAATAGCACCTGTTTTTTCCACTTATTAGCTTTATTTTTCGCTACAACTGGACTGTAATGATACCAACCTTTAGCTATTTTTTGACTAATAAGTCGCCATATTACGCCGTCAAAAAGAACAACATCGTTTTCTGTTATGTCAAAATGATTTCTTCCTATTTTTACTATCATTCAATAACCTCCAGTTCTTTCAGAACGCAGTCACCACACAATTCCTTGCCGTCAAAATCATAAAGTCTTCTGACCTCTTCACCGCATTTGTCACAATAAAAATGTTTTACATGACGGTTAGGGCAGTTATATCCAATACAATTTAAACCATGTGCAGTGCAGAATACACATTCATTTTCATATTTAACCATTGCCATCACCGTCCTTTTCTCCATGCAAAAGTTCCATAAACTTCTGATACTGTATCTGTGATATGGAATTGTTCTGCTTCTCAGGCTTCAATCCAATGACCAGATGCTTGTCGGCTATGTTCGCCAGTTCCCTTGCAAGGTTGATTCTTCCCTGTGCCAGTCCGTCACGGTAACCTTTTCCCGGTCGATAATCTGCAATCTGCTTCTTGCCGTCTCCTTGACCGCCGGCTGTTTTGTTGCGAAGCTGATAACCCTCGTTTGCATAACGCTTAATCCAGTACTGTTCCCACTTGTCCAATTCTTCTACCGAATAGTGTAAGAATCCGATTTTCCAACCGTGTATGTTCTCCGCAGAATACAATCCGTGACTTTTCAAAGATAAATCAATGTGCTGGTATCCGTTAAGATGCCCTGCCAGTCTTTGGAGTAGGTGTACCGCCTGTCCCACATACGCAAAACGAAAACCATCTTCATCAGTACGTGTCAGAAAGTAAATTCCACTCCCATCGTCTACATGGGGATTGACCGCCAGTATTCTTTCACGATTCTTTCTCTCTATGGATTTTGCTTTTGCTATATTCTTCCAATCAGACAACCACATCACCGCCTTTCAAATGGAATCAAATATCCGTCCGGCAAGGCATTTACAATATTTCTCAATGCCCCATATCCTGTCTTTTGCATATTGACTAAAGCATTGTTTTTACAGGTATTCAGTTCGGATATGTTAGAATCAATGCTCTGCATTATTTCACTTCTTAATTGTGGTGTAAGTGGTCTATAAAATGTGTCAGCCATTCGCACCACCTTTTCTGTACTTTTCCAGTTCTGCAATCATGGTCTCTCTGCCAGTATCTGCGCTCTCATACCACTCTACCGCATGAAAAACACCGTTAAGATTCTCACTCAAAACCTCAATTCTGATGCTTGCCGACCGGATATACTCAATTAACCGCTGTGTATCTCGTGCTATGTCCTCGTAACCGTACTCCTGCAAGTGCTGAACCATACTTTCAAGGTTTGCAATGCTTGAACTGTTCATCAGTTCCGGAACATCTTTGTAGCACAAATAATCGAAACTTCCACCACTCAAAACGGGCACTCCTTTCCATTCCTTAAAATCCATTCCTTGCCTGCTGCCGCATAGTCCACATTCGCCAATGGAGCAATCTTTTTTACTTCTGCGACACATTCATCGGCATCGGAATTATCACGGCTTAAATGGCACAATATGACGTTTTGCAAGGCATCTGATTTGTTCGCAAGAACAAATTCCTTTACTGTTTCCAGTTCCATGTGACCACGATACACATGAGATTTCTTAGCATTGTTGGAATCCTCTGCAATGTACTTCTTCTGATAGTTACATGAAATAAGGATGTGGTTCACTTCATGGAACCGCCACTTAACAAATTCCGTGTCAGTGGCATAAAGCAATTTCCCCATTTCCGGGTGAGTAATCAGGAATCCATAACAAGGACATTCTGAACCGTCAGCGTTGGTATGTGTCCACTTGCCATCCAGTGTAGTAAGGTCAAATGCCATTATTTTTCCACCAGTAAACCCTATTTCCATAGGTTCTAAACTCTCATACGGCTTAAATACTGGTATTCCAATGTGTTCAAGGTCTGATACGGATAATGAGTGGTCTTTGTGCGCATGGGTGCATATCGCACCCACAACACACTTAACATTCCAGTTAAGACCACGTTTTATGTCCATGATAGGAAGTCCTGCATCCAGTAAAAGCGTTTCGCCATTATCTGCTGTCAGAAGATAACAGTTACCGGACGAACCGGAGCCTAAGACTTTAAGTTTCAATCCTTTTTCACCTCATTTTCTGTCGACTTCCATATACTCGTTGGTTGTCAATTATCCAAGGATGCTTAGCATAATCCACATGGCTTGCCGCATTTGCAGCTGTTTCCCGTAGTATCTTTAAATGTTCCTCACAATGCTTTCTTCCAGATACCACCGGTCTGCCACAGATTATGCACAATCCTTTATCATCCCGGTACTCCCTTTGGCTTGTGGACTTCTCGTGCGACCGCCTCTTTGCCAAACACCTATTGCAGAGAACAGTTCGGCATACTGCATTACGTTTTCCGCATTTCACACATATTCCCATGGATTTATTCATGTAATATCTGGCACGCACTTTTTCTTTCCGCTTTTCTGCCTGTTCCTGTGTTTCATTTGCAAGTCTTTTTGCTTCTACCTTTGCTTTTTTCTCTCGGCAATCAGCACACGTTCTATACTGCGTTCCTAATATACCTTTGTGGCATCTGGGGCATATACCAAGTAATACATAAGGGTCAGCTTTTCCTTTACTCATTCATTATCCTCCAAAAACCATATTCCTTCTGGCTTTAAGAAGTTACCTTGAACAATGTTCTTTCGGAAAATGTGCTCTGCTGTCGGCGCAAGCTCTATAAGCCTTTGTATGCTCTCTTCTATGTTGTCTGGCAGAACATCAATGCCGAACAATGTTTCTGCGGCTTCTGTCTCCGTCATTCCTATTGACAATTTCCGTTTTAGGATTTCTACAAGGAAATTCCCAGTACCGCACGCCGGTTCCAGTACTGTACCTCTCCAACATTTTGCACCACCATTTTCAGCTTCCAACATATTGCACATCTTTTTTACCATCCAGTTTGGAGTGAACACTTCTCCGTACTGCTTAACACGTTGCTTGCTCTTTGTTATTACTTCTTTCATGCCATTTATATTCCAAAAAACTCCTTTCTTACGTCAACTTCCATTTGCCATATCTTCTGCAATATGGATTCAAGCATTTCTCTTTCAAAACAAATTTTCCATTTACGAAGTCAAAATACTGTGTCCGTGTTTTTCTTCCGCACACATAGCACTCTGTCATGGATTTTTTCTCAACCTCTCTGCATCTTTCTTGTCCATAAATTCGAACTTTCCACCACATTCACATTTTGCTTTAGGGTCATATACGTTCCAGTTCTCATTGGACTGTTTTTCATCCTTTTTCTGTAATCTTCCGCATAATTTACACGCTCTCACAATGCTCATCTGAAAAACTCCTCTCTTACATCAACAATCTGTCTCGTCTGTCTCAACAATGCCCGATTATGCTTTGCCCTCTGCTCGTTGTCGCAGATAAACTGCTTGCAGATTTCCGGTCGCACCGGATAGATTCTGCATTTCTCACAACTCTTGTCCGTGTCAAGAAAAGGACATGTCATATCATGCGGTCGTTTCACAGTATGAAGCAGGTGCTTACACTCTTTGATATGGTTCTTACGGATATATCTGTGAATGGCATCTGCTTCCTTTCTGCTCATCGGTAAGAGGTTGGAACAGCAGTTACCGCATTGGCTACATTTTCCATCTTTGCAAAAGTTGTAAATATTATCTTCCATGCCTTTCTGCACGGATTCTAAGGCTGATATAACTTCCATGTAGCCTCCAATTTTTCATCTGACGGAAAACAAAAGACACTTTTATGTTTTGCATACTCGTTTCTAAGCAATCCCATAGCTTTCTTGGCTTTTTCTTTTGAATTATATTCAGCCATTTTAGTTTCTTCCGCCGTAGAGCTGTTATGGCAATAAACAGCCGCATGCTCAACACCGTTATATTTCCAAACTGCCATAGAAAAAGAACTGATTTCATACGGCACATCAATCGCACCATCCTGTGATATAACTCTCATATAATCTTCCTTTCCTTATATTTTACTTTTCTTCCCATATTTTTAATAATTCGGGAAACCTGCGGTTGCGACAATTTCATTTCTTCAGCGATTTCATTTTGCTTCTTATTTTCCACAAATGCCATTATAAAAATACGCTTTTCCCTCAGGCTCAACTTTCCAAAAATTTGCTGAGCAAGCATAGAATTTACTGTATCTTCCTCATAATTCCTACCGTCAGCTATCATCTCTGCATACGGAACATTTTCTCCATTCCCCAAATCTGCATTATCATCCAAAGAAAACGCTGCTTTTACTGATCTTTTGCTCCTTCGGAATGACATAAGCAGCTCATTTCTTACAATCGGAAAAGCATAGGTTGAAAATTTATACCCTTTAGAGAAATCGAATGTATTGATTGCCTTTAGCAGTCCAATGATCCCGGTCTGAAACATATCTTCATCATCTACCGGAACGCTTAAATTCTGCATAACTGAAAAAACAATTCCATAATTCGCAAGTACCATCTGTTCCTTGGCATACTCAGAAGTTGTTGTACTCCATAATTGTAATGCTTCCTGCTTGCTCAATTCAGATTTTGGAAGATTCATGCTGGCCTCCTACTTAATCTCTACGTTAGGAATAAGCCGCTCCGGATAAAACACTAATTCATAATGGTACTTATCCGTAGCTTTCGGTTCTACCTGTTCCATCACATAACACGTCCAATCATTCAGATAAATATAGTCCTTATAGTACTGATCCTCTCCGGTCTTAAAAGTGACCACCAACTCGTTGGAAGAATTATTACCAAGTGACATATACCCTTCCGCCTGCATCATGATTGTGTCTGTCCTGGCATTGGTCACCGTGATTTTTCGGTAGACATTAAACTCGTCAGCTTCTTTATTGAGATTGTAATTCACGGTATATGCTGTACTACAACCGCATACACAAAGTGCCATTACAAACATCATTACTACTGCTAAAAAAGTTTTGTATAATTTCTTCATAATTTTTCCTCCTACTTAAAGCAATCCGGTGTCTCTGCGCTGGCAATGTCCGTCTCTGCTGTCTGCGGTACTTCCTTAAAAGAACCTTCCACAAATTCTATTGAATTAGCGTTCTCCTTAATCTCTTCCTGCGCTTCCTGGTATGTTTCATCCATCTGCAAAATTGACTGCGAAGCAATGGAATTGAAATCTTTAGGATACTTCTTGATGGCATTGTTCCGCATTTTGCGAACAATCATGCTCTCCGGTGTATCAAGCCATGCTGCGGATATATATGGTCTTGCCACCTCGCAATTCAGCATATCTTCAAGAGTTGCGCACTTGCGAAGTTCAGAAAAAATCTCTTCTTTCTTCGCTTCAATAGCTTTTTTCTCCGCATCCGTTGCATCATATCTGGTCTTCTTGCCACCTTTTACAAGTCCGAATGTCTCGTTCATCATATTATTTCTGATATGAGCAAAAAGATTAGTTTTTACTCCTTCTCTTTCTGCAATCAGATACTCTGTTTTCCCATTCTCCATTTCCACAGGGTAAACAACACGGATTACTTTCTGTGATTCTCCTTTTTCTTCCCATTCCGGCGGTGTCATTTCCATGCCTTTGTGTTTTGGATAAACGAAAATATCTCCATCTTTTACAAGCCACACAGGATGTACTTTCTTCACTCCAACACCAAAGTTGCGAAGAATTGCATCGTTACCGTCACCCTCGATACCCATTTCCACTTCCTTGTACCAAGAACCATCTGCTGCCTGTTTGCTTCTTAACTGAAAATAACATTCTCTTGGAACCGCATTCGCATTCAGCTTAAGGCTTGAAACCTGTCCAATAACCTGTCGCAGATTTGAACCGTTCAGATTACTCATATTTGCCTTGTTAGATGTCACAAGGTTATATATGGCACTCATAGATGCCATTACGCATTGTTTTGAATAATCATCAAACTGCAACCCATGTTCCGAAAAATCACGTTCCATAAGTCCAGTATACTGATTTGCAAAATATGAAAGTTGTGTGTTAAGTTCCTGCTTCTTTTCGTCTGCCATACTATTCTTCCTCGCTTTCCGGCTCATTCATAAAGCCATTTGATACGCAATGTACTTTTACATCAGCTTTGTAAATTTCTTTGATGCTTTTAGGCATCACATGATATGTCACATCTGTATCAGCAATCTTGCCTTTGAATTTCAAGGCTCCACGGTCTGAAAGTCCCAGGTACACTCCTACGCAACACTTGTCATCAAAATTGAATATCACGGTGTCACCAGCATTGATAGTTTCTCCTCTTGTTGTCAGAACAGAAATAACGGTCTCTTTCTTAATCTGCATTCTCGGCATCTCCTTTCTTTATCTCGTCACAAAATATTTTGGCAGAAATTTTCGCTCCAAAAAGAGAAAAAATAAAACTCATGCCAGGGCTCTTCTCAATAATAGAAACAAACGGCTCTTTTGCCATTACTTTTGCAATTACCTTGCACATTTCATCAGCAGAAATCTCAACTTTTTTATCCATATCATAATCATTATTAGGCATTCTTCACTTCCTCCACTTTCAAAACCGCATCATCACTTCTGTGGAACATAATCAACTGACTGTCAACATCAGGAATCTTCCAAGGATCAAGGCTCTCGGTATCGTCAACCATAATAGGCAATTCCACACCGCACCGCTTCTGAAACGCATTGCAAATGTCAATCTCCGTCAGAATCCTTGCTCCGTGGTTCATGTTCCGACTGTAAGGCTCTCCACGGTATGTAAAGTCACAGCATTCTTCCGTGTCACCATTTACAAGAGGTCTGAACATCCGCACAGTACAGAAGCAAAGGTATTTGTTCACATCAGCTTCCAACAGTTCGTTCTTCTTCCGGCTAAATTTCTTTAACAGGTCAAGCTGTGCCTGCACATCCGTAATCTTCTGTGCAATGTTCTTGCGCTCCTGTTCCAGCTCTGCGATCCGCTTATCAACACTCTCGTTAATGCTCACACTGGACAGTTTCTTGTTTACCTGTTCAATATCTGCCCTAATCTCTTCCTCTACGCATTTCAGTTCAATTCTCATGCTCTGCATATCAGCATAACAGTTCATGGCAGCTTCTTTATCGGCAATCTGCGACTGAATAGCTTTGTATTCATCAGTACCGGACACATCGACCTTTGCAGGAATAGCTTTCAACTGTTCTTCTAACTTCATAATTTCAGAAGTTTTTGTGCTTCTCTCGGTATTCAATCTTTCCAAAATCACATTAGCTTCGGAAATATTCTTACTCAACCGCTTGATTTCCTCTGCAAATTTCGTGCCGTTCTCTGTTATTTTTGCAAGTTCCTCTGCCTTATGTGTTTCAAAATTGGCTCTTAACTGTTCCTTCTTCTCTTCTGGATATTCCTGTCCGCAATAGGAACAAACAAGAGTGGATTCATCGAACGTTCTGCTTTTTGCATTTTCCCAAAGCTTTTTCTGTAATTCTTTTTTCTCCTTTAAATCCTCAATATCTTCCTTCTTAGATTTAATAAATCTTACGGCATCATTGATTTTTTTGTCCAAAACGTGTGTATCTTCCTTGACAGCAGAAATAAGTTCGTTCAGTTCTTCACGCTTCTTTGAGTTCTTTTCATACGCTTCATGTTCCAGGTCACCCAGCTTCATTTTCAGTTCAATGATTCCGTCTGAAAGTTTGTCGTACTCTGCCATACGCTTCTGATTGTCGTTCTGTTGCTCAATGTTGGCATTCAACTTTTCCAACAGCGCATTCTTCTGCAATTCCAGTTCTGAAAGGTCAATCTGAACTCTCTGACGGCTCACCTCGTCAATACGGCTCGGAATTTCATCTAACAGGTCCTGCAAGCCCTTGGTTCCATTTCTTCCCCTTGTGCCGTACAGCTGCGCATTGCAACGCTTTTTCAGTTCATCAACTGTGCCGTCCTGCAGAACAGTCCTTAATGCTTCAAACTCCGAAAATTGATTGCAAATGTCATCATTACTGTGCTGACCGAACATATCAGCAAGAATTGCTCTCTGATCCGTGCCACCTTTCAGCAGAAGTGTCATGGCATTGATGCAAAGTGAAAACTTATCTTTTCCGCATACACTCTCTTCCAAAAATGCTTCAAAATCTGCTGCATTTTTGGGAATATCATTCACATAGTAATCAGTGACATTTCCTGTAAACTCGCCTTTCTTATTGAAGTTCTGACGGCATACTTTTTTCAGAACCTTGTCTGTACCGTCAATCTCCACGGTAACTTCTGCGGTAATATCTCCGTCAATGTCGTTGCCATCCTTATCATGTGGTCTGATTCCGGTGATTTCTCTGCCATTCTCGTCACGGCATCCAAAAATATACTGAATTGCTCTCTTGATTGTGGACTTACCGGATTCATTCACACCGGATACCTCTGTCCGGTTGTATAAATCAGTGTCCACTACGTTAGAACCATAGAACTTGCAGAAATTCTGCAAAAAGATGTGCTTAATCCTCATTGTTCCTATCCTCCCAAAGATATAAATACAGTGAATTTACAAACATATAGATTGATACCGGCTTGTCTGTCTCGTTGATTTTCTTGTACAACTCTGTGTTTGGGTTCATCTTATCAACAACCCACTTGATCGCCTGATATACGCTTTTTTCATTTGTGCTGTGTTCCTCTCCGATAATCCGGTAGATTTCAGAAAGTCTTCTGTTACGGTTCTCGAACATCAGCGTTTCAACCTCGATGATGTACTGGAATCCCGGCAAGTACTGTTTTAACCCCAGTTCTACCAAGATTTTTCTGATTTTCCTTTCCATTTCCTCACTCCTCCGGCTTTCAGTCTTCTGTTACGTGGATCATGTTGTCCTCTCCGATATACAAGATTCCTGCATCTAACAGTCCTGCAATCAGAATCTCATTCGCACGGACGATGGGGATAATCTGTCGTTTCTGCATGAAAATACTCCTTTCCTAACCATTTTTTCTTCCCGGTATTGTTGTTTACAATTCTGTAATAGAATGCTGTTTCACGGTCAACTTCCCATTCTTTCGGACTGTAAAATATCTTTCCAATGCACCCTTTTACGATAAACCGCTTTTTGGCACTCATACGGTTTCCTCCGCAAGTTTTCCTTGATTCCACTGTTTTGTAAAATCTGAGTTATACGCAGAAAAAGAAGTTGCTCCATTTGTCCATGCAAATATTTTCCCATCTTCAAATTTTGCAAAATGTCTTTTTCTCCACTTTTCATCCTCTGAATCTCTCACAAGAATTTTTGTGTCCACAGGCACTTTTGACCAGTCAACAGATGGTTCAACATATTCCTGCTCTGACCATTCTTTAATTCTCTTTTCGCAAGAACGCTTATCATCAGTTTTAGTTTTCGCAAATATGCAGTTATTGCATCCAACATCAGTGCATCTACATATGTTTCCTTTTTTGTCTACTGCAACCGAACCGCCGGCCAGTGCAATATCAAGAATCTGTTCCGCATACTTCTCTCTGTTCGTCATTTTCCATTCATCCTTTCCAGTTCTGCGCTCCTGGTTAATATCCAGTCTGCGTAATCACTTAATTCTGTCTTTGTAGCTGCGTTATTCTCACCGTGGTAAACCATGAGTACAATTCCTACATCACAGTACTTTTCAAACAACTCTGCCAAGTAGTCGGCTCCCACATGGATATTACCGTCTACGGAGTAAATGTCCGTCACTCCCAACCGCTCCATTCGGTCCTTATGCCATCTGTCAGAAATCTGCATCAGACCTTTGCAACCGCCACTTTCCACTTTTGGTCTGCCGGAAGAGTCTTTCTCTATCATTGCCATGAGCAGTTCCGGGCAGATGCCGTATTCCTCACCGTACTTTACACATGATTCCTGTGCTTCCTCGGAAATGAAACTACCTGCTGGCTGTGCCGTGGATGTAAATGTGATTGAGAATGCTATTATAATAGGAAGAAACAGCTTTAATGTTGTTCTCATAGGCTTAGTACCAATCACCGATAAAAGTACCTAAAGAATCACTAATAACAATTCCGATGCACTTTCCATCACTATCTCTCTTGAAATCCATTTCCACGGCTCTTTCAAGTTCCAATTCTTCATTCTCGATCTCGATGTTATACGCACACAAAAAGTGCACATCCAAATTGTCAGAGTCCAAAGTTCTGAATGAATCCGCACCATCTGTTTTTGAATAGTACACATTCATATCAGAAACAATTACCCTGTTACTTAATTGTTTATATGATCTTTTCATTATTAAGTCTCTCCTATAAATTTATTTACAAAATAAACCTGTCCTTTTCCTGTTACCTTTGTAGTCCGTGTGATACGCACTGAACCGTCCGGGTTCTGAATGGTGCTTTCCTTGACATCGAACAATCCCTGTTCAACGTATCTCTGTACTGGCATATTCTTAGAGGAACCGTACTTAATCAGATAACCTTTATTGCGCATCCAGTCAAATAACCTATTCTGTCCGATATGTACACCGTTCTGACTAATTAGCTTTGCCAAATCTCCGATAAGAATAGATGTATGGCTTGCTGATACCGCATCAGCGAAAATTGCTTTCGGCTGCATTTTTTGAATGCACTCCTGTTTCTGTGCAATGATTCTGTCTCTTTCTAAAATCTTGTTCTGTGCTACTATGAGTGCCTTTGCCAGAAGTTCATCATCGGATAAGGTTTCCTGTCCGGCAATGTATCCGCCATTCTTTCTGATGGACGGGATCACTTCATTCACAACCCACGATTCAAATTTCTCCGCTGATGGCAACTTCGATCTCATAATAAGGCGGTAAACATCACCCTCATTTATGTATGACAACTCTTGTTTACCACCAGATGTAGGGGTGTCACGTTTCGTTACTCCCTTACAGTGGTCTATGACTGCCTTTCTGGGGTTTGCATATCCAAGTGCTGTTGCAACATCAGAAGCCACAAAGTAAGGCTTACCGTTGATTTCTGCCGTTCTAATTTCTCCAAATTCTTCATTATTAAAAATTTGTAATTCCTCCATGTTTCTCCTTTCTAATTTATAAAATCAGTTACACTCATGCCTAATGCAGATGCTATTGCAGAGATTTTTTCCAGCTTAGGTTGATAACCTGATTCTCCATCTGTCTCATAATGTTTTTTCCATTCACTAAGAGTAGATGTAAGTACGCCGCTCATTTGTGCAACTTTGTAATCAGTCAATCCTAATTCATCTCTGCGTTTTGCGTACTTTTCGTACATTTTCTCTCTCCTTTCTTCAAAAACATATTGACAGTAGCTTAGTTTTCTAATATAATCATAGCGTCGCCTAAGTTAATATAGAAAAATAATCTACTACCTTTTTGATTAGCTTATGTTTCTAAGCTATGTATGTACTTTAGCATAGTTTTTTAAGCGTGTCAATACAAGATAGCTTATTTTTCTAATTTATTTTTTAAGGAGAATAACTATGGACGGAAACGGATATGAAAGATATGCTAAAATAAGGGATATTTGTGGGTTTACGGATTACAGAGTATCGAAATTAGCAAAAATAAAAGGCGGTACTGCCCCGATTTCTAATTGGAAAAATGGTGTTTCTGTTATGAAAGATGATAAAATGAAGTCTATATCTGATGTGCTTGGTGTTAGTTTAGATTATTTAAAAGGTGATGTCAAAACAACACGCTGCCCCATTTGTGGATATAATGTAGATTTCCTCGATACCTTTGACAGAGAGCATCATAAAGAAATACATGAAAAATTTATAAAAATAAAAGAAGTATATCCATTTTTTACTAGTTACACGGAGTCAGAAGAAAAAAGAAACAAAAGCATAGATATTCTTAATTCTTCTGCTAGTGATATTGACCGGAAAATGGAAGCATACGAAAATTATTTGCAATCTTCATTTTCATTAGAAATAATAAGTAGCTGTTATGACATATCAAATTTAGATTATGAGGAATTTTGCAAAGAAGAAGTAAGCTTATTAAATGCAGACAGTAATATCACAGAAGAACTTATAGACAAAATTGTTAAAAAATATGGAATAGATAAAAGTTATATGGTATCTACCGATCATTTATTGATTAGGGCATCAAAGAATCCACGTATTTTAAGATTACTAAGTTTTGCAGAAAAGCTTCCACCGGAAACTCTTGATATTCTAATCGTCCAGGCAGAAGCTTTATACAATAACCGCAAGGGATGATTATTCATCCCTTGTTTTTTCTTTCATAAGAAGATAAAACCATCTTAATTTATAAGATTCTTCAATAGAATTTATCATATCAATAATTTCTTTCTTGTACTCTTCTTTAGACATTCTCTTTCCGGTAGTTTTAAAATTTTTGTCCATCGTAGTCACACCCCTCTCCCCTTAATTCTCCGCAGAATCTAAAGTAGCGATACATCACATTATAGAACATACGTTCTAAACAATCAATATATTTGACGTACATTTTTTATTGTTGTAAAATATCAACAAAAAGAGGACGGTGAAAACGCCAATAAACACCGCCCTCGCCAGAACTTGATGTCCCTCGTTTCAAGGGATGTTACAAGTGTATCATGTGAAAGGGGGATAAAAAACATGATGAAAAAAGACCGAATCAAAGAAATATCGACACATCTATCAGTCAACCGTGCAAATTATATGTTAAGTTTTCGTGGGAATCTCCATGAATTTCTCAATGAGCCGGATATGACGGTTTACAAGCTTGCTGATGAATCTAATTTGCCTTATTCTACGCTTAATTCGTTACTATACGGTAATTCTAACGACACGAAGCTATCGACCGCTGTTGCGCTTGCTAGAGCCTTTGGAATCAGTGTAGACGAACTGGTAGGTTGCGGCACTATGGAAGATAAGATGTTGGAATCTGTAAAGATATGCCGCAGTCTGCCGGAACACTCTCTGTACCTTATCCGTTACTTCATTCGTCACCAAGATAAAATCTATTCCAGTCTTGAAAAATCTCACAAGTACATTTCTGTCCTTAATCCACAGCTTGTGAATGGAATTATCGCAACCACAAACGCTGTGGAACCCATGTGCATAGACCATTTACCGGAAGACATAAAATCCAAGGCTTACATCGGTTTGAAAATCCCTTGCGACTACTATATGCCATTTTATCTGCCAGGGGAAATTATTCTCCTTGCAGCGGATCGTGAACCGCAAGACGGTGAACGGTGTATTGTGACAAGTAATGGTGCAATTTATATTGTCGTGAAAACACATATAATCGAAAATGGTTTAAGAAAATGGAGATATGTTCCGCTTATGTCTCCAAATAGCATTCTCCCGGAAAATATTATTGATGACATGATAGGATATGTAGTTGGATTCGTGAACAATGACGGTGACTGGGGAATCAGATAGAAAAATAAAAAGGGTCAGTGTTAATTCACCGACCCTTTTCTTCTGAAAGTATTGCTACTGCTCAGCTGGTATAAATTATAATCTAGACACCTTTAAGTTTAGCACAGACTCGTTGCAAAAGTCAATAATCATAAGTATGATTATCTTCTATCGCAGAGTTTTCCTCTTCCATCACGGTCTCAATTCCCATGAGTTCGTTGTACTGCTCCTGTGTGATTTTCCCGGATACCACTCTGTCTAAAATCTCCTCTTTAGTAGCTCTTCCGCTTTCGTATAATCTTTTAAGACTTTCAATAAAAGTGCTCATGTTAAATTACCCCCTCATCCATAAGTTCCCGTGTGTAATTGTCAATAGCTTCTTGATCGGAGTGCGCATTGATAACTTCTGCCTGTTCCATAGCCATCACATATTGAGCATATTCGCTTCTGCTCAGCTTGCGCTCTTCGTATTCCCAGTGCTCCGGCTTGTAGTCTGCTTCTCCTTCTGTTCCTAATGCCGCTACCAACCTTATGTTTTTTCTTTGATACACGGTATCGGATGATTGCGTATCAATTTCAAGTGGCTTGTCCGACTGCATAGATTCTACTGTTCTGTAATCTGTCATTGTTTTCCCTAGCCTTTCTGTCTGCTTTCGAGACTTTATTTTTTAATTTCTTAAAATTCACAAATGGTTTTAGGTGTTTTAGGTAATAATTGTAAATATTACAACTCTTCAACCATCCGAGAGAGGACAACATCTGTTTTGCATCATATGATGTAATCTGTTCTTTTCTCCATATCCTTAATACCGTAGACCGCATCTTTTTGAGAATCGATTTTCGCAAAGTGGTTTTTCCTCTGAAGAATTTATATCCCATAAAATCTACAAATCTGCCATAAACTATCGGCTTCCCTTTTTTGTTTAATCGTTGCTTTCTGTTAAAGTAATGGAAGCGGAATATTTGCCAGTCTCGTTTTATGGTTAAACCGTGGATTTCCAAATACTTCTTTATCGTTTCTTTTACCACGGTTCGCAAAAACTTTTTACTGCTGCCGAAGATAACCATGTCATCCACATACCTTGCAAAGTATAATTTTACTCCAAGAGATTTTATGGTATGGTCTAATTTCTCAAGATACCAGTTTGCAAGCCAAACAGATGTGTAAAAACCTAGTGGCAGTCCAGATGGTACGCATTTAATAACATTCTCAACTATCTGCATCAAACGGAAATCTTTTATTTTAGTTTTCAGTTTTTCTATAAGGGCATCTTGTGGTATACTCTCATAGAAATGCCTTATGTCAAGTTTAAGGCAATATTTTATATTCCTGCCGCCTTTACTTATCCATTTGCAGATGCATTTCTTTCCATATAGTCCTCCACGACCAGGAACGGAACCATAACTGTGTTCGTACATTCCTTTCATGAACATCGGTTTCAATACATTTACGATCATGTGGTGCAATATAGACTCCATTACAGACGGAATAACAATTTTGCGTTTCTTTCTGCTTATCCCATCATAAATTTCCACAGCTTTATGTTCAAACGGTGTGAAGTTAATTGCGTATTCTCTGATTTTCGGCACATAAGCATCAACATTTGCAAGAATTTTCTTTATTTTGTTTCTCTTCTTTTTGCCTTTAGAGAAGTTTTTGATTGCAAGTTTTATGTTTTGGTCTGAAATAAATTCCAACCACAGATTTCTGTATGTTCGCATACGTATTCTCTTCCTATCCTCTCTACCGCGTTCGACTATTTATACTACTGGCAGTAGCTTGCAACAAGTTAATTTTCACCAAGGGGTGCGGAATTTAATCTGCATTCATTTTATTCCCATGAATGATAGGGTTAGAAGCCCCGATGTTCCACCTGGCATTCCCAGCATCGTTGTTCAGGTTCACGGAGAAGGCACCGCAATTCAGACCGTTGTTCAGGTTGCCACCGAAATGAGCAAAGGCGCAGATTAAATCCCTTATAAAATTAACTACACACGTTTATAGTTACTTTTTAGGAGAAACGTTGTTTCTCCCTTTCTGCTTGCGCAGAAATTCCCTCTTCCCTGTTGCAAAGTTATTTGTAGGAAAGAGAAGCCCCGAGGGACCACCTGGCATCCCCAGCAGCGTAGGCCAGGGCCACGAAGAAGGCACCGCAAAGCAGACCGGAGGACAGGTAGCCACCGAAAAGAGCAAAGGCTGTAATACCGTTATTATGCCAACATCCATCGGTGTAATAAGTGGATGACGAGCCATCAACCGATAACGGAGTCATGCCGTTTTTGCTAAATGCCATCGTTTTGATATATCCACCCGATGTTCCGCTTGGAGCTACGCTGCTAATCTCTATGTAACCGGTTCCGTCTGTATTATACCCGGAAACTTTGCTTCCATCTTTCTTGGAAGGTGACAACTTCACTTTTGCTATTCCGTTTGCCAAAATATATCCGGCTGTTCGTCTCCATTGATTTCCCCAGTAATTTTCCATGCCGAATACTTTCACACCGAGTTTACCCGTATTTTCTCCCCAAAACATTCCCTTGCTATCCATAGTTCCGGTCTGCAGTAAATTAGTTTCGTTTCCATTTAGAGTAGAAGCCCCCGAACCAAATACTCCTTGCGTATCTGTCGATTTGCTAATCAGGATAAGTAGAATATTAATAAGCAGTCTATCAACATACTGCTCAATCTCGTAATTTTCCCCATTCGCTTTCGCATATCCCACCTCTGCACTTGCAGTTTTTGACCTCATGACCGACTGTCCACTGATAGAGCGCAGCTTGTTATTACTGTCGAGTGAGCCGTTGTAGATAGGAGTGTAAAAATGCTGCTTCACATCATTGTTAATGTCGGTAAAATTCAAGCACCTGTATTCACCGTCTGCCTGATAATTTGCCACATATGCGCTTGCGGAAGTGCTGTCTCCTTTGTCGGGAACGATTTTCCACCAAATCAAGTCTGTGCCGTTTCCCCATTCTATCATTGCATTTCCGTCATAATCAACGTTTGCAATATCGGATGCTGTGACACCGTCTGCTCTTTTACTGTAATCATTCTCGTCAAGATAATAGTCAACCGTTCCGTCAGTTTTTAACATACACGGTCTTGGCATAAAGAATGCATCGCCCCATGAGCCGTAACTGAATACTCCATCTGTAAAATTCATTTTTGCCGGAGTCATTCCCACTGCATCTACAAGATATGTCACTCTTGTTGACGGGTCACTGTCAGAACCGTTGATGTGAAAGCCATATTTTTTTCTCCCATAACTTAGTTTCAAACCTAGTTCCCTTATGCTTTCTGCAATTTCTTTTCCAGTGGTATCCGAAATAATGTCAATTCCTACTGCCATTTTTTATCCCTCCATGTTAACATTTAATAATCCGTTTTCAGTTACTGTAAATTTTATAGATCCTATCTTGTCCGCTAATTCCCCGATGGCTTTGCTCTGAGAAGTCAACTCATTATTCACAGCCGTGATATCCTCGGTGTGCTTCTGCAAGGTCTTGTTCACTTCTGCAAGGCTTTTATCACCGGCAGTCTTATTTTCCGTGACAGCCTTATCCAACTCTACAATACGTGTGTCATTGACATCTATGCCTTTTTCCATCCGATTTAACTGTTCTGCAGTGATTGCAGGCTCTCTGTCGTTATTCCACTGCGTTTGCACAAACTGCTTCGTCATTGCCATCTGCGGTTTCCTCACTTTCCTCTTTCATAATCTGCATATCTGCTAACTGCTTAGTCTCCGAATACACTTCATACAGTACAAGTCTTTTCACCTCGATAGGCAACGGTGTTTGATTTAATACTGTCGCAATGTTGCTTTTCAATTTCTTAATCTCAAAATTTGCTGCCATATCAATTCTCCCTTACATAGATTTCTTTTCCCTGCGCTTCGGCATAGGCATACAGTTTTTTACACAGTTCAGATATCTCATATCCGCTCTGCACGACAACCGTATCCGACATATCAATAAGTTGCTTCATAAACTCTTCAAATCCATCGCCATCTTCTGTGTTAAAAAGTGTGGCATTGATTTCTGTAAATGTAGTAAAGCCAAGGGTAAAAGCAATGTACTGCTGAATTTCTGACCTTTCGACTTCAACTTCTTCCATTGTTTTTCCTAAAATTGTTTGCAGTATAAAAAATTTTTTAATCATAATGCCTCCTACGAAAAACTTGTTACTATTCCAGCGGATACCGATAAAAAACCACCTGTCGGTGTTATTGTTTTTACAAACGTGGTTCCATATCCTGGATAATCTGCTACCAACGCTGTTTGATTGTTTATTTTCACATCTGTTACATTTCCTGTGGTAAAATTTCTAGTCACAGTTAATGTCGAATTTGTTATTACAGTCTTACTTGAAAACGATCCTGTAGTTGTGGCTATACTCTTAACATATGATTGAGATAAATTGGTGGCACCATTTCCAACAAGAAGCATTCCTGTTACACTCACACTATTTGCATCAATTAGCAAATGTTCTCCACTGCCTCTTATAAATCCCGACCTTACTACATTTTCGTTGTAAAATTCGATTTTTCCAGAAGATATTTCTGTGTAATTTCCGTCTTCACCTACCGATTTTATGCTACCGTTAAGTACTGCATTGCTTGCTGTTATTGTTCCATCTGCTGATATGCTACAGTTATCTGCTTCCAATACAAACCGATTGCCCGAAATGCTTATTTGTTCATCTTCAACACTCAACTGCGAACTGACATCACCTTTGGAAACTTTCAATTTGATTTGGTCGGCTTGAACAGAGATTGCCGCTGCCAAATCGATTTCTACCCCTTGCGCACGGGTTACTTCTGCAGATATTGCATCCGCATTTATTTTTATTGCGGCATTCATTTCCACGGTAGTAGAATAGCTTTTCAGCTTGTCAGCCGTGTCCGCTTTG
>ERZ1034920.111-NODE-111-length-61780-cov-7.786634_pt1 | contig 61780 bp, 63 predicted proteins | sample MGYA00520688_ERZ1034920 | MGnify/ENA primary metagenome ERZ1034920 (study PRJEB33766, sample SAMN09781785) | gut metagenome | biome: gut microbiome | host: Homo sapiens | place: Madagascar | study: EMG produced TPA metagenomics assembly of the PRJNA485056 data set... | reverse complement strand
GGCCAAATATAGAACTAATGGGTTGATTAGAAAATGTTATAAATTAGGATTAATTTTGTGTTAATTTTCAGTGAGGTAAATCTATTTTGGTCAGTTTGGATATCGAAAGTTATTGTCCGTTACAGCTGGTTTCACCGATAATGTCTTTGCCCTGATGCATCTGCTGGGATTTGCGTTCTGTCAGCGAATCAGGGTTCTCCACGACAATAAGCTGTTTATGAAAGGGAAAGCAGACCAGTACCCGGCACTTCAGTCACTGATATCAACGACCAGCCTGAACCTGAAAGAGATCGAAATTCACTGGCGTGAAGTGCTGTGTCTGGCAACCTCGATAAAGTAGGGAACCGTGACGGCATCCCTGATGCTGAAAAAGCGTGCCAGCTACCCTAAATAGCTGCGCGGAATAGTAGATCACTTTAAGGGAACTCAGCCCGGATTGTGCGATCTGATCAATCGCCAAATCAAAACAAATCACCAACCGGACTGAGCGATGCCGATCATAGCACCAATTCCCCGTGACGAACGACGCCTGATGCAGAAAGCTACCCATAAAACGCACGATGAAAATTATGCCCACAGGCTGACGGCCATGCTGATGCTGCACCGGGGCGATCGCGTCAGCGGCGTTGCCAGAACGCTCTGCTGTGCCCGTTCCTCCGTCGGTTGCTGGATTAACTGGTTCACGTTGTCGGGTATTGAAGGTCTGAAATCATTACCTGCCGGGCGTACCCGTCGCTGGCCGTTTGAGCATGTCTGCACGCTGTTACGTGAGCTGGTAAAACACTCTCCCGACGATTTTGGCTACCAGCGTTCCCGCTGGAGTACAGAACTTCTGACAATAAAAATCAATGAGATAACCGGTTGCCAGTTACATGCCGGAACCGTTCGCCGCTGGTTGCTGTCTGCAGGTCTGGTGTGGCGAAGGGACGCGCCAACCCTGCGTATCCGTGACCCGCATAAAGATGAAAAGATGGCGACAATCCACAAAGCGCTGGACGAATGCAGCGCAGAGCATCCGATATTTTATGAAGATGAGGTGGATATCCATCTTAATCCCAAAATCGGTGCAGACTGGCAGCTACGCGGGCAGCAAAAACGCGTGGTGACGCCGGGACAGAATGAAAAATATTATCTGGCCGGAGCGCTGCACAGCGGAACAGGTAAAGTCAGCTGCGTGGGCGGCAACAGCAAAATTTCGGTGCTGTTTATCAGCCTGCTGAAGCGGCTTAAAACGACGTACCGTCGGGAGAAAACTATCACGCTGATCGTGGACAACTACATTATCCACAAAAGCCGTGAAACACAGCGCTGGCTGAAGGAGAACCCGAAGTTCAAGGTCGTTTATCAGCCGGTTTACTCGCCATGGGTGAATCATGTAGAACGGCTATGGCCGGCACTTCACGACACAATAACGCGCAATCATCAGTACAGCTCAATGTGGCAACTGTTGAAAAAAGTTCGCCATTTTATGGAAACCGTCAGCCCATTCCCCGGAGGCAATCATGGGCTGGCAAAAGTGTAGCGGTATTTGGCGCAGCTATTCAGGCAAAACGGTCTTGCCAAATCACTGAGAGAAATTGTGCGTATTCAACGAACGCTGTTTATGCTCGACTGGTTCCGCAATCCAGCACTTCGTCGGCGGGTAACTGAATAAAGGCGAAGCGCGTAACGCGCTGGCGCGTGCGGTATTCCTGCTCCGGCAGGGTGAAATCAGAGACTGAAAACCGGAAAATCAGAGCTATCGTGCCAGTGGACTGACGTTGCTGACGGCAGCGATCTCGCTGTGGAATACCGTCTATATGGAAAGAGCGGTCGATGCCCTGAAGCGTAAAAGGCTGAAGATCAACGAGCAACTGCTGTCGCATTTGTCGCCGTTGGGCTGGGAACACATCAATCTGACAGGCGATTATATCTGGAATAGCAACCGGATACCGACTTCCGGTAAGTTTCGACGGCTGAAACCAGCTAAAGTCGAAAGGTCAAAAAATAGCCTTAACGTAAAATAATTTTCGATATCTAAACTGACCCCTATTTCACCAGTCATCAGATTATTATAATGTCATTAAGTGTTATAAGAAGATAGGAAACGATATTTATGATCGATGCTTCCAGTTAAAATTTTTTGAGTTGATTATACCATAATTAATAAATTCAACTGAATCGGATACTGTCCTGCTTATTAATTAGATAGGCACACGATCAGTGTTTAAATGTGACTCTTCTCGCCATAGAATCTGCAGACAGGGTTCTGTATATGGCAGTTGGTGGCTTTACGGAGTTGAGGCACCAGCACACCACTGATGATGACTATACTGTTTGTGATCTTACTTATGATGGGCAGGTCGAAAATCAACCATTAACGAATGGAAGGGACTTCCCCTGAATATATATCTGATTAACTCTTGCGCATTTATCAGGTGCACCGTAAAACCCCACCATGAAGGATGGAGTTTTACGGTGCACCTGATAAGTGACAATCCACTGCTGACAGGTATTTCTTTTCCGAATCACAATAGTATTAATATTCAGAAAACAACACTAATTCTGGCATGGATATTATCATCCGGAGTCCCTGTCGGATACAGAAGGAAATGGTCTGGTGATAGCCCCATCCCGCTTCCCGGACAGTGGTCTCTGTCGGGAATGGTTTCCCCAGCAGAGAGGTACATCACTTCTTCCCCCCCATGTCTTTTGCAGACCTGAAATGAAGCTTCCTGTTCTCCCCCTGTAATTCCCTGAAAGTACAGACCACCCATCACCACAGCAGAAACCAGCACGGTCGTTACCGTATTCATGACATTTATTCCCTGCAATATACTTCAGCTAAGACTCATATTGAGCACTATCAAAAGATAGCTCCCATAAATAAGTCCAGTCCCGATGGCAATAATCATAATAATAAACAACATATCAGAAAATATTCTGAAACTCTTTTTACACAACACCGACCTGAACATATTTATCTCTATTCATAGTTAAGTGTATAGGTGGCCTGAGTAGTAATGCTTCCGGACGTAAAATCTCCACTTCGGTATAACTCGACCGTCTGCCGGATGGTTTCGATTTCCCCACTACTGTTAATAACAGTATTCGACTGACCTAACAACCCAATGTTTGGGAAATGGACATATATTCCCTTAGCGGTACCCTGATTAACGAGAGATGACTGTAAAATAGTATCTTTATATTGGCTATCAAAGGTCACGGAAACTTTACTCCCAGGATGGCAGCGTAAATCAATCACCACTTCTCTCTGCGTACCAGGTACGGCACCAGATATGGAGGACAGGTTTTTATTCATTACATTTTTAAAATCAATTACCTTATTTTTATCACCCTGAATCTCACACGAAGAGGTCCGGATATTTGTTGGCGTATTATTCAGAAAATATATAACCACGGTATTATCCGGGGCCACTTGATAACGTCCGAGAGAACCGGTAGCCAGTTTTCCACTCCCTGTTTCAGAATCCGTTTTTATCAGATAGGCTTTCACCCGATCTTGTGCTCTTAACCAGATTCCAGTAGGTGTATTAAATACACCGGATTTTAAAGGCAGATCACCACTCGTTATATTTATTCGCGCATTCAACTTTATACCGATACCAGGAATATTGGTTTTCATCACATTCTGGATGGGAGACATACTATTAAAAACACCATCATAGTAAACAGAATAATAAAAAGTACCCGGCCCCGGACAATCTCCTATCTGTATATCAGTACCAGTTATCACCAGTTCCGTTTCATAGAGTATATCCCCCACAGCCTTTCCCGCAGGCACAACCAGCGATGTCGGAAATGTCATCAACATTCTTGCCCCGTTCCAGCCAGTTCTTGGACCACAAATATTCGCCCTTGCTGTATTCTGAAAAACAGTCACGAAAAATATCACCAATAAGATAAATAACAGATACTGTGACAGCTTTGTTGAAAAACGTTGTCTCATGGACAGTTTCCCCTTCAATATTTAGATTGGAATGGTGCCTTCGGCCTCTGGATAATATACCTGCAGACAGAGTATGACGTTATTTCTCACTTCATCATTTTCAGTTATTGCCAAAAAATATCATCAAAATTAAACAAGCAGCTAATATTTAAGTAGTTAAGGGATCAAACAGGATATACATGCATAAAACAACCAAGGTGACATAAATAAATAATAACAGACTCAGAAATAAATTATTTAGCAATGTTAAACCCACCTGTTTGGATGATTACCGGCACTGTACTGATAGTGTCTTGATAGCCAGTCCCGTATCCGGCCCAAGATTATATCCGGCCTGACACTGTTGTTTATTTCCCCACTGCACAACAATCACTCCCTGCTCTGCGAGTCCTGACAGGTACACCTCCCCCCCCTCACCCACAATAGAAGTATTGGTATCCTCACCAGCCACACTGACAGTTGCACCAAATGGCACTGGTTTACCTCCCGGTGTGCTAAGATGAATCAGTGCCTGTTTACCACGTCTTGCTTTAAAGTCTGTCAGAATAACAGCCCCACCTGACGGCACAGTCTGATGTACCGCATCACGGATATCCACCTCATCCGGCAACGAGTAAGTGTCCACCTCAATACTGTTATTCCGGTACGCTGAGAGATACGGCACCACCGCATAACCACGCCTGTCCGTCGTTGCCATCGAACTGGTCAGCCTGATACCTGGCTCGCCCTGTACCCTGACCAGCGCCGCCGGCGTCATATTTCCTCCCAGCGGTGGTGACAGAGTTACCCCCCCCTCGTGGAGCATTACCCCGCCACGGACGCCATAATCCACCCGCTGCGTATTCCGGCTATAGTTATATCCCCCGTTAACCTCGCCCTGACCGCCGGTGTACCCCAGTGACAGACTACCGCTGTTTCCTGCTCCCCGGTTTCGGTAGCTCTGGCTCATGCTGTAGGACAAGTTATCCCTGTCCAGGGCCGTACCTGACAGACCAGCCATTTGCGAAGTTTCTCCCCGACTGCCGGTATTGAGGCTGTAGTTCGCCCACGCCGATGGCAGGAAACGTGACAGAGGCACACTGACGTTCAACGAAACCAGCTGCTCAGGGCGGTAACCCGGTGTACGGGTGTGTGTATAGTTCAGGGTATAACTAACCCCCTGCCAGCTGTTGCTATACCCGCTGCTCAGACTGACTTCACTGCCCGTTTTTTCCCAGTAGTCCTGAATCAGTCCGGTCACATACAGGGACCCCCACTGCCTGTCCGGCAGTTGCTGGCTCAGATTGAGCTGCAGGCGGTTTTTTCTGCGGTTGTTCAGGCTGTTACGCTCCTGCAGCGGCACCTGTGCCTGAATCTGCTCACTCAGAGTGTAAAAGTTCTCCGTTGAGTAGCGGTAGGCCGCCAGCGTTACCGTCGACCCCGTCGACAGTAGATTTTTCGAATACTGAGCCCGGTAAGACTGCCCGTGTGCTTTCTCCTGTGAATATAACTGCGCCCAGGAAAATGTCACATCTGCTGAAAAGGCCCCCAGAACACCGGCATCCACCCCGGCCCCCAGCGCGGCAGCCTGGTACTTATCCGCCACCTGTCCCCCGCCGTAACCGGTCACCCGCCATGGAAAACCGTGGCTCAGAGTGAACTGTCCGAAGTTCGGTTCCGTGCCATTCCCGTATTGCCGGTATTTTCCTGCGCTCAGGGCATATTTTGAATCGCCTTCCCGCAACATCACAGCCAGACTGGAGTAAGCTACCGTGAACTGGTGCGTTTTTCCGCTGTCTTCGGTGACCGTGACCTGCAGATCACCGTTAGTCCCTCCGGAAGGCAGGTCATCAATTTCGAAGGCACCTGCCGGTACCCAGGTTTCATAAATGGTGTTGTTGTTTTGCCTTACCGTCACCCGGGCACTTCCGGCAGCAATTCCCCGGATAACCGGGGCAAAATTGCGCCGGTTATCCGGCCACATAGACTGCTCTGAAGCCAGCTGTGCTCCGGTGAAGTTCATACTCTCAAAAATATCCCCGGTAGTGCTGGTTTGCCCTATAGACAGGCGACTACGTAACTCACCAATATCCCTCAACAGAACCGTTTCATTATTTTTCCATTGTCGACTGTGCCGGGAGGTACCCTGCTCTGTTTCCTGATGGGACCAGCTGCCAGTCGCGGTATTCCGCAGACGCCATGCTCCCAGATTAATTCCGTTATTCAGCGTCAGAAAGTAACTGTCTGTTTTACTGTCCTCTGCCGTTTTGTTGTTCTGCCAGGTGTTTGCCCCACTGAAACGATAGGTACTGAACAGAGCGGCAATACCATTTTCCCAGCGTGCTGGGTTCATTGTCCCCCGGTAGGTTTTATTCATGTAGAGCTGAGGAACCGATATATCGACTGTCAGGGCCGAAAAATCAAACGTCACTTTTGCCCCGGGAATGTACCTGTACAGGGGTTTATCCAGCAGGGTATCCCCGGTCATAGCCATAAATGCGGATACTCTGTCCGGGGATACGCTCCATGATTCCAGCTGGGCCGGTGTCAGGAGCGGATACAACTTATCACCCTGTTCAACAAAGCGAAGTGAGTAACTCCCCTTATACACGTTGTTAATCCGGACACTGACCTGGTACACGCCAGGAAGCTGTCCACCGACGCGTTCAAATCGCGTCAGATCCACCGGAGCCATCGTACCTGGCCCAGAGATTTCCAGTGCAGTAGAGTCGAAAAAAAAATTACCATCACTGCTGGCATAGACTGGGCGTGCCACATTCAGGGTCACCATAGCGGCGACCAAGGTAATCACCTGAATATTTTTCATTATTCAGCCTCTCCCTTGTAAAGTGTTGAAGCACTCCCGTAATCAGTGATATATGCCCACTCCACCGCAGAGCCCTTCACGCCGGGCGGAAGCAGATAGCGTGATTCCCCTTTTGGCGGCACCATGACAAAATCAGTGTCAATCTTTTCTCCACCAACCCGTAGTGAGCTGAATGAAATAAAGTATGGTGTGGGGTTACTGACAATCAGAGCGCTCCCCTTGCGGGAAAAACGGACTCCGGAGAATGTTTCACTGTCCCGTTCTTTAACCAGGCTACCCGGCCGGTAAAACAGCTTAATGCGGTTTTTCAGCGACAGTTTCAGGGTATTAGCATCCTGATTGCTTTTATCAGTACCCGGAATAGCCTTAACGTTCAGCCAGAAGACCGACTCCCTGTCGTCAGGCAGGTCACCCCCTACCCTCACGACACGGAGAACATTTTCTTTTCCGGGATCAAGACGAAACAACGGAGGGGTCACAACGAACGGTGGGCGGGACGCATTAGGTCTGTCCCCTTTTTCACCTGCCGCATCCACAAAAGATTGTATTAAATACGGGTAACGGTCTTCTTCATTGCTGAAAACAATTATTGATGTCTCTTTTTTATTTCCTTCATAAACAAGACGTGTACCCCCGAGGCTGACACCAGCCGGGGACTGAAAAGCAAAAAATAATAAACAAAGAGTGATCGCCTGGATTTTTTTCATTGTTAACAGCCTTACTGAAGGTAACAATACAGCCCGGTCACCTGACCCGGGCTGTATGCCAGTTTTACTGGTAGTTCATGGTGTAGTTAACAACTGAAGAATATTGACCTGCAGTCACATCCGCGACTGCTTTGGTTGCGATGAACTGGGCTTTATACTGCAGAGCAGCTGCGCCGGAGGTGATGTCTTTCATCGCAGTGTCGGTGTTAGGTTTGATAACATTAACGCCGTCCATCAGCTTAACAGCCACACCCTTTGACGCATCAGTAGTTAGGCTGTTGGCGAAGGCATCGGTCATATCTGCATCAGCCGTGCCTTCCAGCTTCACACCAACCTTGGTGATGGCTGACGGGCAGTTGGTCAGGTTAAAAGCAATATCACGCTCGCTTACAACATCATCGGCATTGACAATTTTAGATTTGAGGAATGCGCCGAGTTCCACCACCATATCTTTTCCGCCAGTGGCTCCCGGAGAAGACAGTGCAACATCACAGGTTGTGTCAGTGATCTGGCCTTTAAAAGTGATGGTACCGTCTGCCGCATTTGCAGCAGTGACAGAGAAACCACATACAGAGGCTAAAAGAACAGCGATAATATTTTTTTTCATGACTAATTTCCTTATATTAAACGATATTTAAATCGGGTCAGGCTTCCGACCTGATGCATAGTTGAAATATCCCTGCCGGAAGCCATAGTTGATAACTCTTCTGTTGTTATACAAAAGGTCATCACGGGTTCGTCATCCCATTGAATAGCAAACCTGTGATAAACTTTATTATTACGCTTGCTTATTCTCCCCCTGCAATATATAAGGATACATCTGGACCACAGCGAAATTTACATACTGAAGTTTGTGATATTTAATCGATAAGTTACTCTGTGTCACTTTATTATCAATACAGGCGTCCTTACGCTTTTTCCCATAGACCAGTACTTCCTCGAGCGCTTTGCAGACATTCGGACTCCGAATTCCGCTGACTGATACAAGCAGTCTGTAATGACATAAATTTACTCGTCCAGGAATGAGTTCCCCCGGAGAATAGTAATTATTATCCTCTGAGTGATATTGCAGGGAGGGTCGTAGTTTCATAGTGAGCATCCTTAAAAAACCTGAATGACATAATAAACTCATAAGAAGAATGTTTAATTCCGAACTTTTTCATTATTTTTGAGCGATGGTAATAAATGCTTTTATCGCTTATCTGCATTCTGCTTGCCATTTTTTCCACAGACATATCATCAGTCAGGCAGAACATAATAATCGCCCGGCCTGTCACCGAAGGAATAATGCCGGACAGGCGGGACAGCAGCCAGATATTAAGCACCCGGACAAGGGTGTCTTCACTGATGCCGGTACGGGCTGTAACTTTATAGACAGGGGCAGAGCCTGAATACTCCGGACCTGCAAAAGCCTCATCATGTGGTAAATCAACAGGAGTACTCTGCGGAAAGGCATTCATTAATGCATCATAATCCCGGAGCAGCATCCCACCAAAAAACTCAGCCGCGATACGGTCAGAAAACAGGAATGTTTTGCGGGTAAAAATCACCGGCAGACAGCCAAACCGAAAACGCAGAGTATACAACAGTGAAAGACATTGCCCCGGTGCAGCGTCAATAATAATACAATCAGGATGATGCTGTTCAGCGGTCTCAATAATGTCACTCAGACGTGAAAGACAGATCACCCTGGACCTTTTTTTATCTGTGGAGACAGATAAATGCTTCAGTGCTGCGCGCATAATATGATTAACAGCACAAATGATGACGGTGGTCACAGCTTTATTTCTGTCAGGCGTAGTGTACATATTTATTCCTGTTAAAAATATCCAGCATGAAAGCAATATTAGTTATTAATAATAATAATAAAAAGTGCCACTGCGTTTAATCTACGAATGTTTTCTCTTATCCGTAAAATTAAACATGCGTAAATATTACTGACAGATTAAAAAACCTCACAACAATCAAAATCGATCGATAAGAACAAAAAAACTAATCATAAAAGTAACAAATCGAAAATACCTGAACAATTCAGAGATAAATGAGAATTGGTGAAGGAGTGATAACAAAACAAAAAATTAACAACAACCTCAAAATAAAAACAAAAGAAAATGAGGGTATTTACGACAGGTGGCTGCTAGCCTTGCGATTAGTGTGGTTATGTTTTTTTATTATATTTATACATTTTTATCATTAAATTGAATAAATATATAAATACATAAAGAACACAAAAAACCATCAGAACTCATAAATAGTGATGTTACATTCAGGGTAATCCCCTCCGGGGAGAGAAATAATTAAGAGCGATTCAAAACTTATAATGGCAGGATGGCAAGACAGTTAGTCATGATGAGGCGTGTTAGTGTCATAATGTGGCTGAAACAGGGACAGGGCAGATATGAAATACGTCGTCAGATGGAGTACAGGCTTCCTCTGAAGCTGAAGTGGTTTACTTAATTTGGCCACCTGATTAAAGGAGAGATTCTCACCTCAACATATAACAGCTGACTTAATAAACAAGAAAACGAACCGGACTTTTACCCCTGAGCTCAAGATGGAATGTCTACAGCGGATCGTTGATAAGGGCTACTCATATCTACAAGCCAGTGAATCGTGGACCGCTCTCCATCCTTCAGCGCGGGGAGCATGCTGTGGAAAACCATAAAGGTGGGACATATTGATGTTGGTCTCTTTCGGACGGCCAGTGAAGGTGTGCCGCAAGGTAGCGTAATATTGGTAAGATGGATCCAGCAACACGATGTTCTCGTTGCTCTATATGACGCTGAGTGAACGCAGAGATTGGATTTGCTTCTGCGGTGTGCCAGTAGCTCCGGTGAAGTCATACTCTTTGAACGTTTTCACCGGAGTCAGTACATAAGATCGTGTACTTGCCTGATTTTGATAGGTTCAATCCAACATCAAAAACAGGTTAATTTTATCGACGAAAAACAATGCAGGCTCTGGCTAACGAACTGGCCAAAATTCTCAAATCCCCTGACGATCTCAGCCAGTTCGATCGCCTGCTGAAGAAAATCAGCGTTGAGGCTGCTCTCAACGCCGAAATGTTCCACCATCCGGGATACGATAAAAATAAGCCCAAATCGGGAGCCAACTCCCGCAACGGCAAACCAACAAAAATCACCAACCGGGCTGAGCGATGCCGATCATCGGCACCTATTGACGTCTGATGCAGAAAATAATCCATAAAACGCACGATAAAAATTATGCCCGCAGGCTGACCGCCATGCTGATGCTGCACGGGGCGTTTGCATCAGTGACGTTGCCAGAATGCTCTGCTGCGCCCGTTCCTCCGTTGTGCGCTGGATTAACTGGTTCACGCTGTCGGGTATCATTACCTGCCAGGCGTGCCCGCCGCTGGCCGTTTGAGCATACTTATTGATGATGGCATACAGTCAAAAAATACACCTTGATATGTATAATGTTTGATATCAAGACGGAGTCTTCATAAGACTGGTGGTGTTATGTAGGGATACATACGTGTCACGGTGTGACTGATAAACTGCAGTCTGTGATATCTCACAGAGAAGTATCCGGAAGATATATCGTTATTAAGACAAGCCTCCTTACGGGGTTTTCCGTAAACAAAAACCTCTTCCAGCGCCCGACAAACCCGGGGGTTACTAATGCCACTAATCAGTAACAACAGGCGAAAATAATTAATATTCACCCGTCCTGGAATCATTTCCCCAGGAACCAAAAGAGAATGGGGATGTTCTTTTCTTTCTGGAATATCATCCATCTCATCTTCCTATCATAATATTTTAACTAAGCGTCGTTAATCACGGGATAGAATTTTTACTCCGTGGAGTTGTACTACAAAGGTGTAATGCTTTTAATTTATATAGTGCTCCATTTGAGATACTTAACCAATCAAAGCCGCTTTAGCTGCAGACTTCTTTTAGAACCTGGTATTCTTACAGAGCCGCCAGGAAACATACTGAGTAAAGTATGTTAATGACAGTCAACACCTCCTCTCTGACATATCACAAATATGGTAATTTATGCTGGGTACAAAAATTAGTTCGTAAGAATACTATCAGTAATATGGTATACGTCAGATTGATGTTTCATTGAGGAAAAAATGACTACAAGAACAGAACTTCATTACCCAACCGTCTGATGATATCCCAGTGTTAGAATAAAATAACTTTTTGTCTGTTCTTCCAGCAGTACAATTTCTTACTCAATAACGCCGTAATCTGACTTGGCGAAATATACCACACTCTTTAAGTTATTACTCTCCAAGTTATTGTCTTCAATAACCACTTTGTATCCTCTTTCAAACAATAGCTCACAAGCTGTAAAATTAAAACAAATTACATCAACTAATTTTTTCAATAAAAAAGCTATATTAGTTCTAATGAGTTAGGTAACTCCGTAACATCATTAATAAAACCCTCGATATTTGTTATGATGCATGGTTAATTGTTTGTTTTTTGTTATCAAAAAAGGCAATAAATACTCAATGTAAGTGTGAATAAATAAAAATATAGTAATTATTGAAGTTATTCAGTTAAGTAGAATGACATTAAAATTTTTATTTCCTTATAATCTCAAAATTAGGAGTAATTCTCACAATGATGACATCATCAGGCATATTTATCTGAAAGTGCAGGAAAACCCCGTCCTTTTAGCACGCTTAAAGTTGGCCAGATTTCACGCGAAAATTGCCGGTTGCCGAATGGACAATTTGCACAAGTTGTCCTGTAAACTGATTAATGAAAATCAGGTTGTTTGCGTCGAATCCCTTAAGGTGAAGAATATGATCCGCCCAGAGCAATAGCAGACGCGAGGTGGAGCGAACTTGCTAGCAGTTCCAGTACAAAGAGGAATGGGCCGGGTGGTCAGTGGTAGCCATTAATCAATTTTTCCCGTCCTCTAAACGCTGTAGCGCCCCCTGATATTCATTAATGGCACTGCCCTGAATGCAGAGCAGGCCATGACCGGGACATTAACGCGGCATAGGTTCGGCTCCGAGAAACAGGAATTTCCTTCCTCTAAGCAAGGGAGTGTCAAGATAGTAAGCTATTGATGTTCCTCCCGCCTTCAGGATGCCGTAAGGCGGCATAAAAGGCGCCCTCAGATGGTGAAGATTCCGTTGTTGGTTAATGGCGCCGAAGCCCGGCGCAGCCGGTTACTGGTTTAATAGATTCTACCTGTCTACCTCCCGCCCTGAAGAGCAATAACCCGCAATCAGATTACTCAGGAATTGATTTGCGCTGTCGGAGTGGTCACGACAAGGCGAAGCCGCAGTCGGGATGTATCTCCGCGTTAGCGGGCCGTGAGGACCGCTTACGGGCGTGTTATAAAGAACCACAGACAGCACTACTCACAGCCACTCAAAAGTTTAGTTACATCATCCGGTATTAAAAGCGATGTTGTTCCGGCCCTTCGGGCCGGGGCGGCGGTGCTTTTCAGTGCCGGGTGAAGATGCTGAATAGCGTTGTTTTGCGGGAGAAAATATTGTGTGTTGTAACTAATCCTGGGAAAGGGGCCCGGTGTCTGGCGACGGGAGGTACCTTTGATGTTTCCGGACCGGGGCGGACGTTAGTCCGCTGCAAGGGCGGTCATTCTCTGAAGCCTGTCCACAGGGCAGGCGATGAACAGGTTATATTTTTATAAGAGAGAAAGATTATGTATTTAAAAGAAGTACAGAGCAGGGGTTTAAAGGAAACTACGCACTTTGAAATCAGGTCGCCTGGCGCTTTGTCAGTATATCGGTTGTAACTTTATGGAAAGGTCCCTTGCAGTTATCTGCGGGTAACTGAATTCTGCGACCGGAAATGGCTCCGGCGAAAACATTTCTGGCCACTCTGGCAGCAGAATGAGAGAGATTTTGGAGGGAAGAACGACCGCACTGCACAGAAAACAGGCAGTGGCAGGCTACAGACGTGCAGAATCCTCCGGCGTCAGCCGGATTTTTATAATCTGGTGGGTTATATGGGGACGGTGGTCAGTCGCGTGTAGTTGTTGCCCCGCGACATCAGCATGCGCTCTTTCACGCGCCGCTGCAGCTCCCGCTTCATAGCATCAAGACCGCCGGTAAAGCGCCCGCTGGCGTATTCCCGCGTCAGCTGCTGTTTCACCAGTGTCTCAATGTCCCTGCGGGTTCTGTCCGCGTCACGCCGCGCCCGGGCGCGCTTCAGACCGTGCAGTTTACGTTCCGACTGGTAGCTGCGGAACCGTTCGCGCACAAATCGCCACGCTTTCGCTATCAGTTCGTCCATCTCCAGCGGCTTCAGCTTCTGCTTCTGACGCTGCTTATTTTCCCATTCAACACGACTGCGCCGCGCGGCCGCAACCGCCACGTCCGAGACGTCGAGTGAGGAGAACAGCGCCGGCGTGAAGGTGATATCGGTCGGAATATTGCAGCCAATCTGCGGGTCATATTCAGTCTGGTAGGTAATCAGCCCCAGCTCCGCCATAAACTTCAGTGCCCGCGTGGCACGGGTGATGGACAAATTACCGCTTTTTGATTCCGTGGCCAGACCGCACTCGATGGCCAGATTGGTGATGGAGCGTTGTACCCGGTTGGCCAGCGGATCATAGTGGAAGCACAACCCCTGCAGCAGCGCATCGATGGCACGGCGACGCAGTACCGGCGGCATGCGGTGACGTTTACCCAGCGATCGCACGAACGCCACATGAACGGAAAAATCAAAACGGGACGTGAAGCCTTCGGCTTTCGCCATCAGCTTACGACAGAACGGCAGCGTCTTCTTTCCTTCACGCGGGGTGAATTCCGGATTCGGGTTTCTGACCTGCCGGTAATGAGAAAACAGGATCTGAGTGTCAGTCACACCTTCCCGCACTTATGTTGCACGGAAGGAGCAAATAGCACAGAAACAGGTATTGCAGTTTTCTGAGCATAAAACTATACTCCCCATACAGAGCAACAGCTTCTGTATGGTTTAGTTAGGGCCCCGATAATCTTCTTCACTCGCCAAAGTTAGCGAAGATTATCGGGGTTTTTGCTTTTCTGGCCCCGGTAAACACCTCACCAGAACCAGTTCCCTGCCACCTTACGGCGTGGCCAGCCAAAAATTCTTCAGACGATCAGTAATCTAGCACTGGATCACCAGAGACTCAAGAAAGTTAATCCGTAACGCTATTTCTGCACTCCAGAACTGCATCTTGTATCAATTTCTCTATCATCGCAGACTGAGTCATACCGCTAGCTACACACAGTTGCTCCAAATCAGCCTTAAGAGATTTTTCTACATATACACGCATTTCCTTGTGTGTTTCTTTCAATTTCGCCACATGAGACTGCTGTCTCTGTAATGGAGAAAGTGGATTACCTTTCCTGTAAGCACGTTTAGATTTCGCTGAGGAAGTATCTACATTAGTGGCTTGAGACATCTCTGCCCCCTTAAAGATCAAATAAGGATCTTTGCAGAGAATACTACAGATTCCTGAAATCAGCGACTTACTTTATGAACGTAACCTGTGTTGGCGCACGGTTTACGTTTCAGGATCGTTTCTTGAGATGTCAGTACGTCTGTTTCCAGTCCGTTCCCTGCGCCCAGCGGGATGTCCAGTGGTTCAGGTAGCTGCGGGCTAAAACTGGGTCATCCCAGACGACGAGCACGTTCTCCGAATTCGAACGGTCTGCAGCCCGGCTGAAGTTAGATGAGCCGACCTGGGTGTTGCGGCCATCAGCGACGATCACTTTGTCGTGGAGAATTTTGTAAGCACTGACTGTACGAACCGGGATGCCGGCACCAACCAGAAGGTTCATGGCTGCTTTACTGGCATTGTTGTTCTTCCCGGCATTAGCTTTCCAGTCCAGAACCACGCCCACATCGCCCCCCCCGGTGGGTTGGACAACGACGCCCTTCGGAGGCGTCAGGCCGTTACTGCATTTTGCTTTTTTCCATATGATTTAGTTCACTTGCAGAGACAGGTCAGAGAATACTGACCAGAAAACCAATACACAGCAGATGGATGGCATACGCTGGAGCAAACCACCGTCCTGCCTGCAGACGTCGTCCGGAAGTCGGTACCAGCCCGTGGACACAAAACAGCACTGCCAGCGTAAGAATCACGCCGGAAAGCATCATCACATCACCGTGCCGGGCATTAAGCAGGGCGACAAGCAACAGCCAGACAGCAAACAGGGCTGGCCGCAGTGAGTCCCTGACCTGCCAGATAAGCAACGCACCGGCGAGCATCAGCAGACCGGGTATGCTGTAACTGGCGGAGCTAAGCGGCAGGTATCCCACCAGGACCGTGAACGCTGCAACGCCATTAAGCACGGTCGCTGCCTGCAGGAAGCGGGCCACCTGCATGACAACAGCGAAAGCGAACAGGATATTCAGTTGCCACCACATGAGCCCGGCGTCCCTGAAGGCCAGCCAGTAACCCGGCTGGGCCAGGAGAGCCATCAGCCACAGGCGGTTAAGGCTGTGCTGACGCAGGGTTTTGCCTGCCATGTTACAGCCGCTGACCAGCGCAAACAGGGGGAATGCACAACGCCCGGCCATGTTCAGTAAGGGCATATCCAACTGGAAGGCAGTGGCGATGTGGTCCCCCACCATTGCCATAAACGCGATCATCCGGATGACATCGCGCTGCAGCGCGGAGAAATTCAGGACCGTCCTGAAAGGATGCAGGGCAACAGATTTACCCGGACTCATGCCGCAGTCTCCGGTCGTTGCGCGCAAAGGTGTGCCCTGACGCGCTCAGCCAGTAGCTGCTCATCATCGCTACGCAGCAGCGGGATACCCGCCTGTTTCAGCACCTCTTCAAGCAGCAGGTCACGTCGCTGACGTTTCGGCGCCTGATGGGAACGGTCGTCCAGCTCCACTGCCACAATGATTCTTCCTGTGCGGTCCGTGATAACCACATCGCAGTGCCACTGCGATACCAGGCGGAACAGTTGCCACCATTCACGGCTCCCGGACTTACGGTCGGGCGCAACCCTGACGATATCGGCCACTCGAACCTGCGGGCACAGCCGCCAGTGCCGGGTATCGGTCACCCTGTCGAGTCGGCGCAGAAAACGCTGCTCCCGATCCGTCATCAGCTGACCGGCACTGACGAACGACGGACGGCGGCACAGCAACAGTTCAGTTCTGCCCGGCCGGATCCCCTTTTCACGCAGTCTTTGCAAAAGTGGATGCCAGGCTGAACCGGCCTGCCTGAGCAATATCACAAATCCGGCGAGCAGAATGGCGATAATGAATATTCCGGTAAACATACACATATCCTCCCTGAATCAGTCCCCGCCGAGCGTTTTTTCCAGCTCAATCTCTTTCTCCGGCACATTCACCACCCACTCACGTTCGGTACGCTGCATCTGATCACGTACCTGCTGGCGGGGTTCCCGGCCTTCTGCCACCGCTTCCCGGACAGCTTCATCCAGCTCCCGGGTTTCCCGTTCTGTACCGTCACGCAGACGACGTTCGTCACTGGCCGACAGCAGCGAGTCAGGCTTATCACCTTCCGTCCCCGGCAATGCCGGCAGCAGTTCCTGCCGGGCCTGCTCCGCCAGCTCCAGGGCCGCTTTTTCCTGTGCCTCTGCCAGTTTCTGCTGCTCATCCGGAGGCAGCGTAATGGGGTCTTCCGCTTTCGCCGCCGATTCAGCCTCCGCCACACTGCGCACTGTCCGTTCCACCTCATCAGGCTCCGTGATTCGTCCCCCGGTCAGGCGGGCTGCATTGAGCAACCGTTCTTCACCGTGCAGGCGTATCACCACCCCGCTCTCCGGGTTCTCCTGTGCCAGGCGCAGCGCCGTCTGTGCATCATCAGCAATGAGTGTCTGTCCGTTACGGCTGGCCTGCAGGCCGGCGAACTGCGCATCCTCCCCGCCACGCAGCCGGGACTCATCACTGAGCACCACGCGCATTCCGTCATCCTCGATGCGGATTTCAGTCAGCAGCGCCCCGGCCGCTTTCCCGTGACGGGTCCAGGCCGGCAGGGCCACATAGGGTGACGGGTATTTTTTGCCGGCAGCAATAAAGCGCGCCATTGTTTCGCCCTCAAGGCCGTTTTCCGCCAGTACCCGGCGGCCCAGCGCGGTTTTATCCAGACGTGAGGCAGTGGCCAGCAGTCGGTTGCCGGTGTCGGATTCGTGGTCACTTTTTTGGTGCAGCAGGTCATGGGCGGTCTGTCCGGCATTTGAGTGCCGGGCATCGGCACTCCAGCCAGCCAGATCGTCGGTATAGACCTGCACATGCTCTTTTGCTCGTGACAGCGTCACATAAGTGGACTCCAGAGACGCCATTCTTTTCCTGCCACCTTCGGTACCGGTCAGGGCAATGGCAAAGCGTTCACTGGCTCCCTGCACGCCATACACCGTTAGGGCATAGGCGAGGTCAATATGACGGTCCTCCGTCATGGCCTGCGGGTCGACAATTTTCTCCTGATCTCCCTGGCGAAAGCGGATGGCCCCTTCGTCAGTGAACCCGGCCACCTCCCACAGGCTGTTGGCCACGTAGCCGCGGTCGGTGTCCGAGCGGGTAAAGCGCACCCGGTCCCCCTGACTGATCGTCAGATCGCGGGGTGTGAAGAGGGAAATATCCTGTGCAGTGTTCTGCTGAGGAGAGATCAGCACCGACTCCCCGTCAGCATTACGCAGCGTGACCACGGCGTCCTGCGTATCCACCTCTGCCACAGTCCAGTAGCGCTCGTTCATCATGGCCACGGCGCCGGTGTACTCCGCAAAGGTTTCAGCTGCACGCAGGGCGTTGTCTGGCACCCGGAGCGGCTCCAGGACGGTGAACGTGCGTTCTTCAGCACCTGTATCGCCTTTCTCATGCCGGGCGGTATGAATGGCATCATTGATGGCATGACGATCGGCGTTGAGTTCCGCCACAACCAGTGTCTGCTGCTGTGCCTCCGGGGTGCGCCCCATCCAGTCATCCCGGATGGCTTCAATGATGTCGGTGCGCACCAGGGCCAGCTGTTCTGGCGTCAGTGTCTGTTCGCCGGCAGCCACGAGATAACCCTGCTCCTGGTCCTTTTTCGGCACACGGATTTCCATGACCGAGTTATCGGGCACCCAGGCCCCGGGCTGACGCGGGACCTGCTGTGGGGTGACGTCATCCACCTGGCGCAGGGATGTCGCCACCTGACCGGCGATGATGCTTTCAATCGCCGGACGCAGCGCCGGGGTCTGGCGGACAATCTCCTGCATCACTACCGTATCGATGGCGCTGCGCTGCTGCACCAGGCGGAACGGCAGACCAGTTGATATGGCTTGCAGCTGCGCGGTGTCCCCGCTGGAGACCATTCGTCCGCCGCCGGCGGCAACCAGCTGGTAGAGCTCTGCCATGTCGCGGTTACCCACCATCGAGCTCTCATCGGTCAGAAACAGGACGTTGCGAAAGTCCGGCGTTTCGCCGCCCTGAATGGCCAGCCGGGTTTCACTGAGGAAACTGGCGAGCGTGCGTGCCTCCACCCCGGCCTCACGCATCTCATGCACGGCCCGGTGCGTGGGTCCGAGACCAATGACCTGCGGGCGCACGGATTCAGACAGGGTGTTCAGGGCACCCATCACTGCCCGGAACTGGGTGGTTTTCCCCACCCCGGCATAGCCCTGAATGGCCATAAAGCGGTCAGTGTTCTCCAGTACCGTCCGGGTAGCCTCCCGCTGGCCTGCAGTCAGGCCCGCCAGTACCGAGGCAGGCGTCAGCGCCATCAGGGGCTGTACAGCCTCCTTACCCTCTGCAATATGGCGGATGATGGTCTTTTCCATTTCATACGCCACACGCGGTACCAGGACGCGGTTTCCTGCCCCGGCGACTGAGTCCAGCTTAATCAGCGCCCCGCTGTCCACCTGCCGGGTTATTTCAGCCCGCACATCCGTCAGCCGCTGGCCCGACTTCACCGCTTCGGCCAGCAGGGTAAGTTCACTGAGATGGACCTGTCCCTGCTGCGCACGCGGGATGGCCAGACTCACCGCCTGCTCCGCATCCGACATCAGACGCTTACGGCTGGCCTGTATGGCCGTATCCAGATTTGCCTCACCGGTCGACTGACGGACCTGGTCACTGGCCAGTCGCACGGCAGACACACTTTCCACTTTGCGCGCAGCCTGCTCAGGCGCAAGCGGCGTATAAATCCGGATGTCGCTGCCACTCTGCGCCAGCGCGTTCAGGGCCTGTTTATTCAGCCCTCGCGGACCGACAGCGGCCAGCACCGTACGCGATGCGCTGGTCCCCGCCCCGGTCGCTTCCACATAGTTATGGGCCAGCTTAACAGCCCGGTCTGTGGGCAGACGCAGTTCCCGGTCCCCGCTGCGCAGCCGTACCGCGCCGTCTTCCAGCCCCGCCACCGTGAACTGCTCTTTCGCTTTGATGGCTCCCTTCAGCTCCCGCCCCAGCGCCCTGACGCGGTCGCCTTCAGAAACCTCCAGTGAGCGGCTGCGGTACAGGCTCCAGCTGCCGTCCACCTGCGTCACCTTCAGGGTCAGACGACGCCCGTCTTCCCCCTGCAGCACCAGGCTGTTGGTCCCCTCTGCCACCCGGTCGATGGTATGCCGGGTCATCGTTTTCTTCTCCGCGTCCCACTGTTCCATCACCATCCCGGCCCGGTAGTTATCGCGCTGATGACGGTTTTTACTGTCCAGCCACACCGGCTCCAGGACCTGCAGTGTCACCTGCTCCCGGCCCAGCTCTCCGGCCTCACGCCGCGTATCCCGGATAACCTCCGTCAGCTGCTGCTGTTCCCGGGCACCGGTCACCTGGGCCACCACATCCCGCCCTTCAGCTGACAGGCGCACATAGTTCTGTGCCAGCTGGCTGTAACGGCTCCGTTTGTCCGCCTCGCTGACCAGCCGCACCTCCGGCAGCTGCGTGCCATAAAACCGGTACTGGGGAATATCCGCCTCTTTCAGCACCGACAGGGCATTGCCCGTTCCCTGCCGGTTCTCGGTATCCATGAATATCAGCTGCGCCCCGGCGCTGAATGCCTTTTCCTGCAGCAGCACGGTTTCTTTCAGCGACAGTCTCTCCGCCCGGTCAACGATAACCGTGCCCTGCACCGGCAATACGGTGTCTGCATTCATCTGCGAGCGCAGCATTACATGGCCTGCCAGATGCGGGCTTTCCGCCAGGAACTGGCCACTCCGACCGTCTGCGGCAATCACCATCACTTCACGGCCCTGTGAGCGGGCCATCATGGCCACGTCTTCCGTGCGCTCACGCAGGGCCTGCGCGCCCCCGCGCCCGCTGAGAATGGCCACCGGGCTTTTATCCTGTGTCAGGACCGAGACCGCATCCCCGGCAGGCATCTCGCGCACTTTTGCCCGTTCCGGAAAGACCAGCACGGTCTGCTCCGCAATGGCCGTGCGCGCCAGCTGATGGACGCTGAGTTCGTTCAGCAGGTGGATATCAGAGGTGAAGATGCCCTTCTCCCGGTCCAGGGGAATCAGCCGCTGCCCTTCAATTGCGGCCTCAATCCCGGCACGGGCCTGCTCAAACAGACCCGGTGCGGAAGGCAGACGGTTGACCGTGCCGGCCAGCATTTCAGACCAGGTGAACTGAACCTTTTTCTCCGACAGCGCGGAGATTGTGTCACTGACCGCTTTCTGCACCTGTTCGTCAGCAACCTCTCCGGAAGACGCGCCTCCCGGCTGGCCCAGCGCTCGCATCCCTCCCTGACCACCGACAACAGGACCAGAAACTTCCACGCGCGCCTGCGCCTGACTGATGTAGTGACCGATATCGAATTTTTCGTCCGTTAAGCGTCGGCGCCAGTCGGCTTTCAGCAGGTCCGGGTCGGCCCAGGCTTTGGCCTGGCGGGTATCGAGTGCGGCAACGTCACGGGATTTAGCAGAAGCGTCCGGCCCGGCCGCTTCCCGGATGGCCTGACTGCGCGAGGAAAAGACGTCCACCGGTACATCCTTCAGCTCCCACAGACCATGTTTCCCCGCCGCCACCGTTTCGAATCCCATCGACTCAATGTCTTCACGTAAGGCAGAGCGGTACAGGTTCCCCAGCGCTATCTTGGTGGTGTACAGACTCTCAGAAAAACCGGTTTTCATCCGGGTATCGCTGGCCAGCGACCGCCATTTTTCACCGGCGAATGTCGCATTAAAGACCAGGGCGTGGGTGTGCACCTGCGGGTCGAGGTCCCGGGAGGTGTCATGGTTATAGAGTGCGGCCACCATACTGTCGGTCAGCACCGTTTCCGTTTTTCCCTCCTGTGTGATGCGGGCGCTGACCAGCTGCTCCACCTCCTGCATCACCACCGCCACGGCCCGGTTATGCGCCTCAATAAAACGCCGGTCTTCCCCGACCAGCGCCATGACGGACACACTTTTGGGGGCGGAGAACGTCAGGTCATAGCCGCTGCGGTGTTTGTTGACACCATCCACCATCCGGGACAGGTCACTGCCATCAGGCAGTCTGCCCTGGCGGACCGCATCCATATCGGCACTGGCGACTTCCCTCTTCAGGCCCAGCTTCTCCGCACCCTCCCCCATCCAGCGGGACTCCAGAGAACCGCTGGCATAGTAGTTGTCTTCGTGACTGTAATAGCCCCCATCACCCTTGATGGCTGAAATGGAGAGCATCAGTATTCCCTCCCGTCATCCATCTCATGCGTTTTGTCTGCGGCATGGTTGATGTTGACCTCTTCCCGGCGGGTCATATCGCGGGTCTGGTGCTGGCTCTGCTCCCAGGCTTCATACGCAGCAAAATCCACCACCTCCCCGTCGCTGTTCAGCCCGGGCGGCATCTCCTGCGGTAAATCCTGTTCGATATCCCGCTCCGTTCCCCCTGCCGCAGTCGTGCTGCCTGCAACGACTGCGGATGAAGAGGCCGTATTCACTGCTACCGCTGCCGGTACAGGTACAGGTACAGGGACAGAGGGTGCCGTCACCGGCTGGAGGTTGGGGGGCGTGACCGGGACTGAAGCACATTCCGGCACCGGCGTCACCGGGGCTGAAGCACTTTCAGGTACCGGCGTCACCGGGGTAAACAGCCCGTCCAGACTCAGACGTTCTTCTTCCGTACGGCGGACCAGCTCATCTTCAATGGTCTGATCAAGACTGGTCTGGATGTCTCGCGGGATCATGGCATCAGCCACACCGGGCAACGCCTCATACTTCATGGAGAGTTTCACCACCGGATAATCACCAGGCAGGGTGACGAAACACTGCAGGTCGTTCAGGGACTGCACGTCGGAGTAGCTGACGATACTGACGCGTTCTTCTTCCTTGCCAAACGAAATCCCGTCACGCACCTGCTCATGACCAAAGCTGGTCTGTTCGCTGAATTTCAGACGGCGGGTTTCCCCGATATCCTCCTCCACAAACTTCGCAATCTGGGCGCTCGGGGAACGGAAGAAGAACTTGGTGTTCAGCAGGTCAAACAGCCCCGCCGCCGCTTTCGGGCCATAGATTTCTTCCATCTGGGCAAAGTTCTGGAACCCCAGAACGAAACAGCCGCCAAACTTACGCGCCTCGGCAATGATGCGGGGCAGCGTGGCCAGTTTGTGCAGTGAGGGCAGTTCGTCATAGAAAAACCAGACACGACGCTGACGGTTTTCCCCCATCGCCAGCAGACTGGTGGCGGCAATACTGAGCCACATGGAAATCAGCGGCTTGAGCGACTCATGATTCTGTTCATCAGAGGTGATGAACAGCCAGCCATTCTTCGATTTATCAGCCTGGCCCTTCATCCATTCCCGGATGGTGAATTTCTCCCGGCCCGGACGGTCGATCCCCTGCAGATAACGCATCGCCTTCACGTAGTTGGTCAGCACACTTCGGATGGAGATGGCGGTCTTCTCTATCTTGCCGTCAACCAGTGTGGAGGCAGGCGTCCCGGCCAGGAAAGCGCGCAGTTGATCCAGCTGAATGGCCAGCAGCGTGCGCAGAAATTTGTTGTAACTGCGATCGGGGTCTTTACGCATACGCTCTGCACCTTCCGCAAAGATGGTGCGTGCACTGCCCTGCCAGAAGGGATCTTCCCCACTGCTGGCCGGGATCAGGGTGGTACTGGCATTCTCCAGTTCGGAGATAGTGCGGCACTCCTCCCACATGTCCCAGTTCGGACACCGGGCATCCTGCGCGTTAAGGACCTTATCCCGCGATTCGTCGTAAAAATCTTCCACGAACGTACAGCCCTTGTCGTAGATGATGACCAGGTCACCACGCTCGCGCAGATGCTTCAGGATTTTACGCATCAGCTGGGATTTTCCGGAGCCGACAGTACCGTGCATGGCGAAGTTCTGGATTTCGGAATTCAGCTTAAGCGGCAGGTCATCGATACGAATATCGGAGGCTTCTCCACGTTTTTTCATCAGGCGGGCAACGTCTTTCGGGGAGTCACTGAGGACGCGACCCCCGATGATTTCATCTTCGCTCTGCTGACGACCGGTACGCCCGAGATACCAGTACACGGCGAACGTGGCCAGAAACGCGACCAGCAGCGCGGCGCAACCGGCAATCACCAGCTCCTGTTTAAGCAACTGCCCGCAATAGACGGTGTAATTGTCGCTGAGGATCTGCCGGGCGCTGTACTGCAGGGTGTGTTCATAATACCGGATATTATAAACCGGCTGGCTGACCATTCTTTCCGTAAACGGCGACATCCACCGGACGAACCAGTAAATAATACCGTTGGTCAGATTCTGAATACTCATACGTATCAGCAAAACGGCAAGACCAAATAATACCGCCCCCATAATAACGTAATAAGAAATCAGATTATTTATCTGCAGGAACATTTTCAGGCGCATAAAAGCGACCTGACCGCCCTGCGTTAAGTCGCGAGGATTCAGACTCATGGATACAATCCTTTGAGAGAGATAAAACTATAATAACGAGTGTTATTCAATTTTATGCATAACAGAGATTAAAATTAACAGAATAAAACTAACGAATTAAATCAAATGTTACATATGCACAAGATATCTTTTGTGCATATATTAAGAATTTAGGAGGTATATTTTATAAATATCACAACAATATATCAAAATCCAAAATTTAAATCCTGCATCCTTGGGCACTTTCTTTCATCTACATAATAATCTCGAGCTTTAGGCGTTACTTCTTCTTTTATAAACCTTTCGAAATACACTTGCGTAGTGCTTGTATTAATGATTTGTCCATCATAAGAAACAAGATTTAAGTAATTAGGATATTTTGAACGCATAAACCGCAGGAAATAACCCTGATACTCTTCCTCAGTAATTACTTTACATTTAGCCAGTTCGCCATACACCCATGAATTAAGCTTGGCAAATTCATATTCCTGACTCTGCTTTTGAAGTTTCCTTAACGTACCAGACAACTCTTTAATTTTGTCAGATGCTCCCGGTCTGGACGCCTCAGCATGAACTTCATTCACACTATCCTGAAACTGCATCAACTCATTCTCATTATACCCGCCAGCAAAAACTGTCGAAACACCTGTCGCTATCACAAAAAAAATCAAAACGATAGGCATTACTATAAGTTTAATCTTTTGTTTCATATAGTTAATCTCACTTTCCATATAAATGGCATGAGGTTTGACATGCCAGAGTCCTCTCTATCCTAACCACACTTAGGGTGTGGTTAGGATCAATATACAGTCAGAAGTATAACCACATCAATGATATGACTATGCTGCACAGATTTTCGGAAGTTCAAACCACGATAAAGCGCTTATTTTGGGGACGCAGAGAGCAATTCTTTCACTTTCGACAGGCTACTGACTACTGCTGGAGTCATATATCGAGAAAGAGAAGTCTGCAGCATTATCATGCTAATTATGTAAGTCACTAACCATGAGGCCCCGAGCCCAACGACGAACCCATCACCACAAAGTACCAAAACCAGCCCGACGACTGTGTTAATTGTAATAAGTCCAAACCAGTAACTTCTCACTATCTTCGTCAGTAGTTGGACGATCAGTGAACTTCGCTTTATCTCTTCGCTGACTGACAAGCCCATACAAATAGGTTGATACAAGGTAACAATGAAGATAAAAGCAAATACAATATTAACCACTAAAGATACAATCGATATCCAGATCACACCTCTCCATTCTACATCGTTATAAATACAGTCAACCCCAATAATGACCATCTGAATAACAATAATAACTAACAGTTTTTTAAAAATCACGCTCATCACTGCTGAGTTGGTCGGAATGTCATAATCACTCTGTTTTATTTTATCGAACAATTCAAAAACGTCTTTTTCAAGCTCAGACCGTTTCATATCACATCCTTATTTTAAATCTTTAATGCTTTTGCTTAGCTCTTTTTTTATGCCATCAACCTTATCACCATAGTCACTAAAGGCATCATTATTAACAAACTTCTGCCTTTCATTTTCTGCGGTTTTAGCATCATTAAAGTTTTTATTACCCTGTTCATGCTCACTCTGCAAGTTTTTATACTCCTGACCGGCAGACTCACCGGTCGAGATCACAGTATTTTTATCGTTACTGACTTCCGATTCAGCATGACTGCGTTGATTCTGAACCTCTGTCGCCACCGCACCCTCTGCTTTCACACCGTTCTGCGTAGACAGATAATCCATTCCGGCCTTCTGGCCCCTGAATTCACTCTGTAAATCAAAGCTGTCTGCTGGCGCGGAGACGCCGCCTATGCCTTCCCCAGTACGGCTCTTGTTCTGCTCAAACTCCTGTAGTAGTTGTGGCTTCATGCGGTCTTCCACAAATGCCTGCGCCAGTCTGTCACGTTCAGCACGCACTTCCGGGCTAGCCGCATCAGAAAGCAGTTTGTCCGCCTCGCCCGGATGCTGACTGGTGACATACCCGACAAACTCCTGTGAGTAGTTCTGGTTAATGCTGGCACTGTTATTTTCTGCATAGCTGGCCAGCTGTGAATATTCATGGCTGCGGGTAACCGCGTCATTATACTGCGAAGCCTGGCTTTTCAGGCTGGAGAAGGTGGACGACAACTGGTTCGCCAGCGAGGCCGAGGCATTGTCTGTATGGCTGCCGCTGTCGGTGACGCGACTGGAGGTCACCACGTCCATAGCATCCCGAAAATCCTTCATCTCCTGAGCACTGAACCCTTTGCTGGTCCCGCCCTGCTGGGTCAGATCGGAACTGGTGCCGTGCGAGGAGCCACTTCTGCCCGTATACTCACCTTTCAGGTGCCCTTCCCCTGAGACTTTTGCTCCGGTCACAAGGCCTGCCACTTTACCCAGAATCTGACGATCTGTGTCAACAGAACCCTGCACACTGGCCCCGGCACCAAAACTCATATCCTGACTCTTGGTTGCCGCTGCCCGTACCCCTTCCGCCAGGCTGACATTTTCATCCCGGGCATAGCGATTACCGATAGACTGAATGGTGTTCAGCGCTTTGGTCAGGTTGCTGCTGGCAGAGGCATCACTGCCTGCCACGGTGGTGTCGCTGTTACCCCGCTGCTGGCTCCACTGGCTCATCTGCGAGGTGGCCAGACTTGAAGTCTGCGACAGGCTGTTGCTGAGGCTCTGCGCCTCGCTCATGGCATCACGCTGCTGTTGCTGCCAGTTACTGGATGCAGTTTTACCAAGCGCGATATCGACCGGCAGTTTTGAAATCGCCTCTGTGGTGTTGTAGACCGACTGTCCGGAGGACGTCAGGGTCTTCGTCGCCCCGCTGTCCATCTGGCTGGTCATATGCCCTTCACGATGGCTGTAGTTGGTGTCCCACTTGTTGCCCTGCACGTTCCCGGTCGTCATATTGTTATACGACCAGTTGCCGTCGACAGCCTGCGAGGACGACTGTGTGGAGGCGGACTGCAGCGTCTGACCGAGATAGTTCCCTGCCTGCGAGACCACCTGGCCCAGCCCTTTCACCATCCCCCAGGCAATAAACGGAATAGACAACGCCAGCCAGCCTGCCGTGGTCCCGATATCGGAGTAGGTGTTCTGCACCTGGTCAAAGGTGGCCAGCGTCACCGGCGTGCCGTTGAGTTTGCCCTGCAGGTAAAAATTCATCGCATGATTGAGGATAGAGAACAGCAACGGCCACATCTGCAGGTAGGCGATGGTGTAGACATAGCCTTTGATAATCATCCACGACAGGGAACTCACCAGTGCCATCACCACCAGAACCGGAAACAGGGCAATCGTCATGCCGAGCAGCACCGAGTACATCACCGGCAGCGTATTGGCGGCCACCGAGGCGCTGGTTGCCTGCGAGAGGCGCATTTTGGCCATTGAGGTCTGGGTGGCCACATTCACCAGCCCCGCTGTGTCCCCGTTCTGGGCGGAAAAACTCTCCAGTCCGCTGCGCAGGCCGTTCATTATCACGTTCTTACGGATAATTTCGGTAGATGTCAGGGAGGTGCCGTGAAAGTAGCTGTAGCTGTCGCCCAGCATCTCCGTGAACAGCGCCGCCTTATTCCCGTTTGTAGGTCCGAACACCTGGTTGGTAAATCCGTGGGTCATGTTCAGGACCTGCTGCAGGAACGGCTGCGGATTGGCCCCGCTGATGTCGCTGGAATCGGTGTTAATTTTTGTGGTGGCCTGCTCACAGGTCAGGAAGTTACGGTTCTTGTCGTACAGGCCACGCAGCGGGCTGGGACGGCTGAAGATAAGCGCATACGGGTCGGCGGCATTCATCAGGTCCCCGATGGAGTACTTGTTATTCAGCATGATATCGCCCACCACACAGTTGTGGACGTAATCCGTGAACATACGCTGGATTTCCGGCTCAGAGAACCGAAAATCCGTGCTGCCTGCCGCCAACTGCGCCCCGAACAGCATGCCGGTTTTGCTGTAGGTCAGCGCATCCGGACGGGCAAAGATGTAATCGTAAGTCTGCGCCATCCCGGCCCCGATACGGGTGATCATACTGGCTGGCGCGGCCAGACCGGTCGGGACATTGTCCACCTGATAAATGGCGGCAGGTTCAGACAGGTCCACCACCTGAACATTCGTTTTATCACCAATCATGACGCTAATAACGATAACGTAGAACCCCACCCACTTCATCACATCCATCAGGTTACGGGTGCGGATATACGTTACTGCCCCCACCGCCACAGAAACAACGGTGGCCATCGTAATCAGCGCATCCCCCGCCCGGCTGTTAAAGAAGGCGGCCACCCCGTTCAGCGTATCCTGGAACCACGCCCCGCCCGCCACGGTATAAATCGTTTCCACTGACATATTAATTCACCCTGCTGAACTGGTAATTACCCAGCACGCGGTCACTCATCTTCGAGGAGACCTGCTGGCGGATAAAGCGGATTTGCTGCTGGGCGGAGATGAGCGCATCTTCCTTTATTTGCACCTCCATACGCAGCGAGTTGAGGGCCTGCCGGGCATCGGACAGACCGGCTTTCAGCTCTTTCATGTTGGCCCCCGGATAGTCTTTGGTGGCAAGGGAGCCGTTGACCACCTTCATGACGGCCTCCAGATACTGCAGGTAAATATCGACGGCGATGTAATCCGTCAGCTGGGCAAACAGGGACTGCGAGACGCTCAGTGACGACTGGTCCACTATCCAGGAAAGGATGGGGATGGAGGTGCTGTTGATAAACTGCTTCTCTTTCTCTGTCAGCGGTGAGTCAGTGATGGCCTTGTTCTCGATGCTGGTCAGCATGTCCTGCACCATGCGAATGAGGGATTTGGATTCGGATATCGTCACGTTACTCAGGGACGGGGACAGGCATTTGTTCTGGTTATCGCAGACGTACACTTTGGCGCTGCCGCCGCTCATCATCGCCGTCAGCAGGCTGCGGTCTGAGGCGAGTGACGAGAGTATACGCATCTCCCCGTTGCTGCCAAAAATCACCGACCCGCTGATACTCATGGCAAACTGGCGCAGCTCGGCATTGCTGCTGAGCGTACTGTTGCTGAGCGCATCCCACATCAGGTTGATATCTTTCAGGACCTGGTCCTTTTCAGCCCCTTCGGCCTTGTCAGTCACCGCGCCGTATTTTCCCCCGGAGGTGCAGCCCTGGCGGGACGACACCCAGTCCGAAAACACGTTTTTCTGTCCGGCAACGGACTGGCAGACGTTCTGCTGACTCTCTCCCCACAGGGAGGCCACGCTGTCGACCATACTTTTTGCCGCCTGACAGCTCGACATATTGAAGCGGTTAAGGTCGGCGGCCATCTTCTGCAGGAAGTCTTTCGCCGCTTTCAGTTCCGGGACAGTGGTTTCCAGTGCGAGGTCAAAAAAGTACCCCGCCGCGTTGGCCATCGTCTGTTTCACAAAGGCCATAATCTGGTCTGAGTTAATAAAGGAGAACGCGCCCAGATAGACGTCAATCCCGCCGCAGCCGGCGTTGATGGATGGCAGGCTGATGGAAATCAGCTGGATATTCTTGTTGCCGGTCCGGGCATAGAACGAACCGCCGGAGACATAACGCGCCGCCTGCCCCTGCCAGGCTTTGGCTGAGGTGGCGTTACTGGCGTAACTCATGTCATTGAAGAAGGAGTTCATATCATCCTGCAGCCCGGCCTGCGCCGTGCCAGCGCTGTACAGCCCCAGCGCGAACGCCAGGCAGAGTGGTTTCAGTCGCATCATTGTTGTCCCTGAGAAGATGATGGAAGCGGTTTGCCGGCCTGACGGTCCAGCGCCATGCGCAGCACCTCATCGAGACGGCGGCTAAATTCACCGGCCCCCGCCGCCCCCTGCAGCAGCGGCCAGGTTTCCATCGTGTTGACGTTGGTCAGAAAGGTGGTGGGGGTCGCCACCGGCACCCCGCCCTGGAAATACTCCACCATCACATCCGGCGTGGCCGGGAGCACATCGGGGAATTCAGCGTCACCCCGCCCGTCGAGACTCACCGGGAACACGCTGAGGCCGGTCTGCTGTGACAGGGATTTCAGCACCGGCGCAAACTGGCGGCAGTACTGGCAGGTCGACTGCATAAACAGCACCACCTTCCAGTCCTGCACGTTCACCTGCCGTCCGTCACTGAGCGGGAGCCAGACGGGCGCGGTATTGTGAGGTGCGGGAGCCGTTGCCGCAGACGTTTTGTTATGCGGCAGGTCAAGCCCGTCCAGTGCCGGGGCGGTACGTCCGGTCTTTGTGGCCTCGAGGGTGCGGATATCATCCAGGGTCCCGGCCTGCGTCAGGCCGGACAGCATCGCCGCCATCAGGATGGCGGTCTTCAGTAAATGGATATTCATACGTTACCTTAGCGGTCGGAATTATCAGTAAGTGGCCCGGAACTGCGTCAGGACGCTGACCATCTGGTTATCAAGGTCGTCGTGGCTCATAAAGCCCCAGGCCAGCGGCTGCCACTGGTGCGTTTTCGGGTCGACCAGGAAGGTGGCCGGGAAATGGGTGACGCGCATCTGCTCTGCCTGCCCGCTGTCCGGGCGACTCTGCGGCAGCTGGTCGCTGATTTTGCCGTCCACGCTGACCGCCATGAGCGTGATGCCCCGGTCTTCACAGAACGCGCGGATGACCCCGGCCATCAGGTTGTCGACGGCATTATTCCCACGGTAGAAGAAGAACAGGCCGTAGCGTTGCGCCACCTGGCTTATCACCGCACTCTGAACCTTCTTCTCTTCGGAAAGGCGCGCCTCCACCGAACCGTTGTAGTGGCTGCGCTTCACGTTGTAGTCGAGCTCCGGATATTTCAGGCGGGCCAGTTTCGAGGTCTGGGTGAAGTCGGTCGCCCGGTCAGTCCAGAAGTTCTGCAGTGTCATAAAGCGGCGAAAGTTCTCCGCTGACGGGTACAGAATGGCGGTATCGAGCGCTTCACGCGTGGCCTGCTGCAGCACCTTCTTTTGCTCTGACGGGGTCATGCTGGCCAGACGGTCCTGCTGCGTCGGGACCGGCGCAGGGGCCGGTTCCTCCTCCGTCGCATTCGGGTTATACCACTGCCAGCCCTCTTCCCGGGCATAGTTGGATGTCAGGGCCGCATCAGGTGCGGCCTGCAGGGTGGCGGAGAACAGCATCATCAGGCCGGCGAGGCGTTTCATGGCGTCGCCTCCTTCATCTTCTCGGCGATGATGTCCTGCGCCTTTTTCAGTAACGCCTGGTCTTCGGGGATGTCACTGCCGGCACTGAGGTCATCATAGAAGTCGCTGAAATTCATCACACCAAAGTCGAGCCGCTGCAGTTCGTCCACCGTGATACCCCGGCAGTCCGGCGATTTTCCCCCGCCGAAGCCGACGCCCAGCTGGTCACGACGCCCCTGCTCCTGGACAATGCGTGCCAGTTTGGAGTCAAACACACAGTAACCGCGTTTTTTCTCCAGGCACACGCCGAGCACTTTCTTGCTGCAGTACTCCCCGACATACACCGTCAGCTTTTTATCCTTCGCTTTGCCGAGCGCCTTTTCCTCGCTGCTGCAGCTCGACAGGCCCACATCCTGGCCCCAGCCAGAATCCTTGCAGCAGTTATTGAAGCCCACCGCCATCTTCTTGCAGTGTTGCGCTTCCCCGGTAAAGGCACGAACATTCTCCCCGTTCAGCAGGGCAACATCCTGCCCGGCAGCGGCCACTGCAGCGAGCGCCGAAACCGCCTGACCAAACATATTGCTGGTTCCCGTCTGCGCCTGAGCGCAGCTGCCGTCCTTGCAGAAGAATTCCCCGCCGCAAATCTGGCCATTGCCCTCTTTTTTACGCTCACAGGAGTACGTCACCTGCTGGCTGACGCAGAAGCCGTCGACCGTATCGGCACACTCGCTGCGGGTCACCGTGCAGGCTGAATCTTTCATATATTCCCCGCAGGTACCCTCGGTTTCCGTCTGGGTCAGGTACGTGTCCTGCCATTTCCAGCAGGCCTGATACGCGCTCAGCGTCTGACCACCGACCACAATCGTGCGGGTTTCACCCGGTTCCACGCACTGTGAACCGGTCATAGCCCCCTCGGTCTTGCTGAACGGACAGTTTTCGGACCAGGTCACGACGGGTTTGTAACTGTCCCTTTTTACCCGCAGCACGAAGCGCAGTTTAAACGGAACGTGTTTGCGGTGCGTCAGCGAGCCGGAGCCTTCGCTGACTTTACGGGGATGACGGGATGTGAACGACACACCGGCAGTCAGGGAGGACGGGACCGGCTTAAAGCTCACGTTGTTGTACGACCCCTTCTGGTGCCACTGCACGTTATTACCGAGAAAGGAAATCGTCATATGGAAACGCGGTTTGTTACCGAGGGAGTTACTCCAGGAATACGTGGCTTCCGTAATTGCCCCGCTGATTTGCGGCGTCACCGCCACAACAATATTGCCGTTCTCTTCCCAGGCTGGTTGCTCACTCAGCTCATATTCCACTACCCTGATGTCATATTCCGTGCTGCCCTCATACCCCAGTGTGGCCGTGCGCGTGCAGTACTGCTCAATTTTGGTGTCCCTCAGACACTGGTGCGTGGTGATTTCGGTAAAGCTGGCAGGCTGGTCCACGCAACCGCTGAACCCACCGCCGGTAATGGTCTCCGCCTTGTCCTTCATCGCCAGTCCCTCTGCGATAAACGGCGCATCCAGCGACGGCTTGTTATCCGGCGGGGTGTTCAGAATGGATTCGGTGATGGTTTTCCCCGTCTCCGACGTGTTCAGCGCCGTTGAGCCCGGAGTGGTCATATCCACGCCCGATGACGTCACGCCCCCGTAATAGCCGCTTTCCGGCGGCGAATCGGTGTATCCGGGGATCACCTCCGCCGGCTTAAACCCCTGTATGGCGCTGGCCCCCTGCCCTTTGCTGGCGTTACCCTGCTGCATGCCCTGATTAAACTGGTCATTGGCGACAAGCGGTGCGACCAGACAGCAGGATGCCATTGCCATCAGTAAAGGAAGATACCGCTTCATTGCACCTCCTCACCCAGCAGGTTCCGGGCCGTATCAGTACAGTCGCCCTCTTCCGCCACCCGCTTCAGGGCCTGATGTAAGGTCAGGTCTCCCTGAAGCCGGTCGACCGTATTGCCCTGATTGCCACAGGCCACAATCAGTACCGGGACGGCGGTAATGTTGTACTTACGAAATGTGGTCGGGTCTATCTGCACGCCTCCGGTATTGCTCTCTTTCACAAGACCGGCCACGGCATTAGCGGTGGCCCGCATATCACCGTTGACCATCCCCCGGATAACCACCGGAATATTGAGTTCAGCCGCATCCTTTACGCGCTGCTTCAGCTCCTCCGGCGGCATCGAGAAGGACACAAACACCAGGGCCGCATCCACCGGGCGCTCCCCGGGTTGCATGGCCTGCCGGAACTGTGATGCCTGCGCATCCAGAAACACCTGGTCCTGAGCCCCTACAGACCGCTGCTGTTGCAGAAACTCCGGCGTCTGCAGGGCCAGAAAACGCTGCCGGTCCAGCTGCAGCTGGTCGTGAATAAACTGGCGGTTCTCAGTATGATCGCTGGCCATTCCGCTCCCGCAGGCCAGAAACAGGGCCAGCGACATCAGTACTCGTTTCATTGTTCTTCTCCCTGTGACTTACAGAAAGACGCAGTTACGTTTGCGCCAGAAGAGGTAGCCGAAGTTACGCCGGTCATTGGGCATGTTCTTGCCGGTTTCCCAGCGGGTCACGCTGCGGCCCAGCGGATGACACTGCCCGGCATCGGGGTACTTGTTGACCAGGTGATACCGCCAGCGGCTTTTGGGGATAATCGGGGACGGGTATTCAAAGCAGACATCCGTGTTTTTCCCAATGGAGTTCATGATCATGCCCTGGCGGTGCAGCTTGAACGCCATACGTTCACTGAGCAGTAGCGAGGTCTGCAGCGGGCTGAATTCGTTAGAGACATAGCCGTTAAATGGATACATGCTGCCCTGACTGCCGGCACACCAGAACAGGGCATCAATGGGTTTCCCCGTGAGGCTTGCCACTGCATCTGCCGCACAGGCCCCCTGCGCAATAACGTTGCCAAAGAGAATGGCTTCGGGCTGAATAATCATGCTCAGCGAACTGCTGTCCCACATAGGGTCCAGCTCAGACAGATAACCAATATCCAGGTCCCCGCCCTGCAGGCAGCCCATCGAGGTGATAATGTTGAGCCAGTAGGTGAGCGGGTATTTGTACCAGTGGACATGGTAGAACGCCCCCGGTTTCGCGCGGCTTTCCTGACCGCCGGTCCCGCTGCCGACGTTACCGATATTGATACTGAACCCGCCCAGATTCACCATGCAGTACGGAGAACGCGTCACGTCCGTCAGCGCCATCGGCTCCCAGTAGCCGATGGCCAGCCCCACCCGGTACAGAATGCCCATCGGACAGAACTGAATGGGCATCGACGGATTCGGCGTGTCCGGCTGGCGACCTTTGGCCACCGGCACATTGCCGATGGTCACCGGGAAGATGCACTCCCAGCAGACATCGGTGATCGGGTTAACAAAATTGCCTTCACATTCCGCTGAAGCCGCCTGTGCCGTGCCACTCATCCTCGTCAGACACAGAAACATCAGCCCCAGACCGGCCAGATAACGTTTCATGGCTTCACCTCCGGCGCATCCAGGGCAAAGGTGTCCACCCGCAGACGGCGGCGATCCTCTGCCAGCGTCACCCGGACCGGGATGGCTTTCAGCTCAAACTTCCTGCTGAGCGAGCCGTCCTGGTCGAAGTAGATACGGGTATTGAGGGCATTCGTGGCCTCCCGGACATCGCCGTTGACCAGAATGACGCGGTACGTCAGTGTCCCGGGCTTCTGCGCCTTCATCCACGCCAGCTGCTGCGGGTTATCCGCATCGATAAAGTACAGCGTGTCGGTGAACGGCACCGTATCCAGCGGGTTGATCACCTGCCCCTTGCGGGCAAACACCCGGCCCTGATGGTCTTTCAGGTCTTCACTGACCGTCAGGGACGGGTCGATATAATGCGTGGTGTTCTCCTGCGCCGGCGTCAGGCCGTCAACCGGTTTCGGGCGCAGGGTGTTTTCAATGACGCGTTGTTTAAACGCTTCCTGCTCCCGGGCCATCTCGCCGCTGGCTTCCATCGCTTTCAGCCGGGTCTGGATGGTAGTCAGCATGTCCTGTTCGGCAATGGGGTACATATCCCCCCATGTCCCCAGGTTTTTCGCCTGTACCATACCGGGCAGGACAAGCAGAATGAGCAGACGTCGGTACATTACGGCGTCCCTCCTTCGGCCATCTTCGTCGCCACCGCGCTCTGGATCTCCCCGGTAATGTCAGCGGCCCCGCTGACCACCGCAGGTGACACCAGGATCAGGGCATCATGGCGGCGCTGATATTCCTGAAGCTCGGTGCTGAGGGTGCGCATAAACCGTTCCGTCAGCGCCGTGGTCTGTCCCTCATCCAGGGACTGCGCGCCCGCCTGGTCGGTGAACTGGTCAACGGTGCTCTTCATATCAAAGGACACGACCGTCGGGGTGCGCCAGCTAATCAGCAGCGACGTGACCGCCGCGTTAATACACACAATGGCAGCGGCAACCAGCAGCAGGTTACGCAGGCAGCGGCGGCGGCGTTGTTCACGTCTGTGCCCTTTCGGGGCGAGGGTGACGCCCTGCCTGATGTCATCGGCAGTGAGGGGGGACTCAGGCTCAGGCTGAACAGGGGTAAGGTTTTTCTCAGTGGTCATGCTGCCTCCGCGAGCGCTTCCAGTTCGCGCATCTCATCAGGAAAGTTACGTTGTGCCAGCTGGTACACGGCATCATGGATATCCATGTTCTGCTCCCGGCACTGCTGGATAAACTCGAAGTCATCCCCCTTCGAACTGAACATCGCGCGGCTCAGCGGGTCGACAAAGAGACGGTGGAAACTGCAGGTGTCATTGATGCGCAGCATAAAGGAGGAGAACCACTGGTCTTTGGCATCCCCGAACTTCCCGATAACGCTGCGCTCCAGTTCGCTGAACTGGTTGGGGCGGTTCTGGTTGTACTGTTTGAATTCCGACGCATCCTGCTTGAGCACCACCTTGAAAGCGGAGTTACCCCAGGCCGCTTTAGCCGCGCCGGATGCATCATCGGCGTCAAAGTCCTTGATGTTCTGACTGATGGTGATGAACGCTCCACGGTGACGGCGCACGGTGCGGTAGCCGGTTTCGATGAACTGGCCGACTTTATCGTTTTTGAAGTTGAGCAGTTTCCAGCCTTCGTCGATGGTGCAGCACTTCTTCAGGCTGCGCGGCGTGCGGTACATCTTGTCCTCGATGTAGATGATGAGGGAGAACATCACCGCAACCAGCAGGTCAGGTTTGTCCTGCAGGCCCCCCAGCTCCAGCACGATAAAGCGGGCATCGTCGGTCAGGGATGGCTCGTCGCTGTTGAAGTACTCGCCGTAAATCCCCCAGGAGCAGTACTTCCCGAGCAGCTCGACAATCTCATCCAGACGGTTGGTGATGCCGGGTGAATTCCGGTATTTCTCATCCTCACGGATGGCGGTCAGCTTATGAACAACATGGTCGATACGTGCTTTTTCTCTGTGTTCTTCCCAGGCTTCCTGGACCCCACGCAACAGAAGACTGTGGTGAACTTCATCCAGCGTACCGTTGGGACTGGCCAGCACGGCCAGCTGGTCGCGGATTCGCTCGCCGGACTCGTTGATGCTGGTGATGTTGGCAAACGGGTTGAACTTGAGTGACTTGCCGTCCAGGTAGGTGCCGCCGACATTCTCACAGAACGACTTGTAGCCGTCCCCCATATCGAACACCCAGGCGATGCCGCCCGAGTCCAGCACGCTGCGCAGGATAGGCTGGACCAGACCGGTTTTTCCGGCCCCGGACGTGCCGGTCACCGCCATGTTGTAGTTGGTGTTACCCATCCCGTCGCCGTAGATATCGAGAAACGCCAGCTGGTTACGGTAGGACGGCGTCAGCAGCCCTCCCTGACACAGCCGGTTGTCGGCCACCACCGGCAGCAGGTTCACGGCCTGAATACTCTCCGCCCGGCAGGTGGCCCCGCCCATTTTAATGTCGTCCCACAGCCCTTCGGCATGGATGAAGGGGATCATCGCTATCCAGTTCCGGAACTGCATATAGGTCGGGGAAAACAGGTCGATGCCGTTCTTTTTAAAGGTGTTGATGACCTGCTGCTCGCAGACCAGGGCTGCTTCATCCGAATCCGGGCAGAAGGTGGTGATGTTGTAGTAATAGCGGACGATGCAGGTCTGGTTGCTGTTGAGGTGTTCGCGGATCTCCTTCCATTCTTTGGCCTGTCTGGCCACACCGGGAAACAGGGTAGCATAAGGCGAGTTGGCCTTTTTCTCCCGGTCGAGGTATTTGCGCGTCGCCTCCCCCTGGGTGGCCACCTGATCCTCAGCCTCCATCACCATCGTGATGACAAACGGGCTGGCAATGGTCAGGTCCGGACTGAGGAGGTTGGACAGGTTATCGCCCCCCATCCACAGCATGAATATGTCCGGGTTATTCTCCAGCATAAAGTTCATGGCCCGGGTGGTGGTCACCGCCCCCTGCCGGTCCGCCAGACTGATGCGCACATCATCGGGACGCACATCGATACCGATGCGCTGGTCGATACAGCGCTGATGCAGCTCATCAAACTTCCCGACGCGGACATCATCCGGATACAGCTGGTCATGACGGGCATTGAGCATCCCGTGAACCAGCGAGGCCAGCTCCTTATCGTCAGCCACGCGGGTGTGTATCTTCGCCGCATCGAGCGAGGAGCGCAGGACCTTCATGGTGTGTGAGACTTCGGTCATCACCGCCGCCGTGCGTTTCTTTGCTTTCACACAGTAAGAAATATACAGACGGTAATCCCGCAGGGTCAGCGGCAGGCCGGTCGGGCTGTTGAACTGCTGCTGGGTAGCCCGCTGGTAATAGGCCCGGGTAATACGGTTGAACTTATCAGCCTGCTTTCCCTGCCAGCTGAAGTCAGCCAGACCACGGTCCAGCTGGCTGCCAATCAGTTTGCTGGACACCAGGTGAAAGGATATCGGCGTTTTGCGGGGCAGTTTGCTCTTGATGAGGTCTTCCAGCACATAAACTATCTGCTCATTGGCCCCGATAAGCGGTTCGGCATGCAGCAGAAAACCCACGGTATTGCGGTTCACAAACAGGCCACTGTCACGGTCATAGTCGCGGTACGGCAGGATACTGGTCAGTTGAGGGAAATCCAGGCTGGCCAGGTTACGGGTCATTTCTGCCGCGCCATCCGGCATCCGGAAGGCGCTCTGCAGGTTTTCCAGTACATTGAGAAACTTTTTCACCACAGGCTCCTTAATTCACGCGGGACGAGAGAACCCAGTCCGCCGGATCAGCGACAAAGGACACACGTCCGGGCTGATGGAAGGCGTTATCGCTGTCCACCCAGGGCGCGATCCAGACGGTGGCAATCCGGTCCTGACTGCGTTGCGGATGCACCGAACCGGGGCTGTCACAGCGCACGGTCTGGCACGAGGGCGCAGGCGCTGTGACCGGTGCGACGGAACGCACTGGCGGCGTGGTCAGTACCGGACGCGAAGCCGTGGTGCTCACCGGCGCGCCTGCCACCGGGCGCGGAGACAACAGGCCGCCAGAACGGGCAGGAGACGGTGCAGAAGCCCGGGCCGCTGCCGTCACCGTGGCGGGAGCCCCCACGGACGGGGAGGACACAGCGGGGGCGAGTGTTGATGCCGGGCGGATAACAGACCGTACCGGTACCGGCTGAGAAGCGGCCTGCACCGGAAGATTAACCAGGGAAGGCAGTCCGCCCGCAGCCTGCTTTCCCGCCTGTTTTGCTGCCTTGTCCCGGGCCAGCTGGTTGGCCTTCGTCATGGTCATACAGGTATCAGAGGTGGTGGCATCGCAGTCAAAGCTGCTTTTGACGCCGGCACAGCCGGATAACAGCAGGACGCTGCCTGCCAGTAACAGGGTGATTTTTTTCATATAACAGTCCTTATCAGTCAGGCATCAAAAGGGGCTGGCGCAGAATCCAGCGAGAGATGGATCAGGGTGATTTCTTTATTCAGGCAGTGCTGCGCGTATTCCCAGGAAGAATCAGAGGTGCAGCCCCACTGGCGAAGCGGAGACTGCCGCAGTGGCTCCAGTTTTTGTATTTCGCCAGCCAGCTGCCTGTGCCAGTTCAGCGGCAGAGTGGAATAACGCAGGACGATAATTTGTGCGCCCAGCGCAGCCACGCCGGCGAGGAGCAGAAAATGCGTTAAGGCGTAGCCCACTATCAGCACCGCAATGGCAATCATGAAAGACTGCTGTTTTCGGGGAGAAATATGTTCGTGGGTATGCAATATTCTGGCCCGCAAAATCTCCACCTTTTTACGTCTGGCAATCAGTTCCGGTCGGGTCAGATCACTGAAATCGCGCAGAAGTAATGAAGACATATCCATCATCATTTACCGTTTTCTTTTACCCACGCAAAAGAAACGACATGGCCCTGATATATACCCTGCAGTTCTGACGGATGGCCTCAGCCAGTTCCTCTCCGTCATCGCCGGAATACAGTTCCCTGAGCCGGCTGACGTCAGACCGGGCCACAAAAACCCGGGCAACCTGCTGTCTGGTTACGCCCCTGCCTGGCCCCGGTTTTCCCATGAACAGGCAGTGCCCATGCTTCCCCGACAGTTTGCACCAGAAAATCCTGACATTGTCGCCAGGGGAGTCAGTACACGGCAGAAACGCCGAAAACCTGAACGCGGTATCTGCGGCATGAACACAGATGATGCGCATCCCCTTATTCCCGCAGCGGGTTGCGGTATCTTTCAGATGACGGGTCTTACCCGGACCACAGTTACTGCTGGTTGTCATGATGTTCATCCCCTGAGTTTTTTTCGTTTTTCTGAATACCAGCGCGTAATTCCCGCCAGTCGTCGCGTTGCCGTTCTGATAAAAATGTCTGCACAACCTCAACGCTGATGGCGGTCTTGCCTGTGCCGGGCTTCCCCGGGATCATCACATTGCCTGTTCTGTCTTCCATCGTTTACCTCTGGTAGTGTTTGCTCCGGTGCTCCAGTACCCGCTGACATTCCGTGCAGGTCCGTACCCCGGGTATCGTTTGCTGGCGTCTGAGGGGAATGTCGTTGCCACAGCATTCACATTCGCTGATACTTTCCCCGTCCCTGATGAGCTGCTGCCGGGCGGCCTGAATATGCAGCCGGGTCAGCAGGTCTTCCTGCACCTGCAGATGGTCCAGTTCGTCGGCCATCGGCTCTCCTTGTTTTCGCTGTCCGGACACGCTACCGCCCATCCCTTTCACGTCTTCCAGGGCACTGACTGTTCCGGATTGTGGTGTTCTGACCGGGTATCCGGCCCTGGCTTACGGGGTGACGGTCTTCCCGGTTTCCGGGTCAACGGTGTCCCCCACCCTGAAGTCCTGCAGCTGCTTCAGCATGTCCGGCGTGTTCGCCGGCATGACTGCAGGCGCTGACGGGGTAGCGGGTTGCGTTTGTTTTTTACGTGCGGCCGCTTTCGCGCGGGCTTCTTCCAGGGTTTCCAGCTGGAAGCCGTCCTGGAAAACCAGCGTGACTTCGTTGCCTGCACCAATCGGAATAACCGGGTGGTACTGTTCGGCACGTTTGATGTAGTAATCAGAGAGGGTTTTGGCGGCAGAGCTGACACCGCCGCCGAGTCCGGCCTGGCCAATATCAGCGGCATTCATACTGGCGGTGGCCCCGACACCCACGGTGGTACTGGAGGCTTTCTCAATGCCCTTGCCGATACCATCCAGGAAGCCGGCCCCGCCCGCATACAGCAGGATCTGGCCGTTACGCATGACCACTTCACCCTTGATGCCGTTCTTGCCCATAAAAGACACATGACCGGCAATCTTCTGGTCGATGTTGTCCTCCCCCAGCTTGCAGCTGATGGAGCGGGAACGGACGATGGCCCGCTCACTGGAGACATCCCCCCAGGCCTCCAGCGTCACAAAGCAGCCGGTCAGGTCGAACTCCTGGTCGTTGGGCATCTGGACCTTGCCGGTGAGACGCAGCTGCATCGGCGCGGTATTCTTGTCCCCCGTGACGGACGCATTGGCATCGGCCCCTTCCACCACGATGGCTTCAGCAAAGCTGCCGGAGGATATCCACGGGAAACGGGGCTTTTTCGGGCCGGTATCCGGGAGACTGAATTCCTGGCTGTCCATCATGCCCGGGCGGCTGAGTGGCTCCATCACGGGCGCGACCGGGGCCTGTCCGCCGCCTGCGGGCCAGAAACTGGTCGGCGGCGGCACGGCCCCTGCGGGTGCCGGTTTGCCCTGAGAGGCCAGCGCGCCCGGCAGCGGCTCGGCATTCAGGGAATCAAAGTTTTTCCCGGCCTCAAGCTGGGTCTGCAGCAGCTTGTTCTCGTCTTCCAGCTCCCGGATACGGTCCTGCGAACCTTTCAGGTCCCGGCCGATAAGGCCCATTTCGGTACGCAGCTTTTTAATTTCCGTCTGCGTTTCTTTATTCAGACGCTGGGCTTCGGCAATCGCGGAGCGCTGGACCTTATTGTCAAAAGACTGATTCACCACGCCGGTCATGTCCGGCGCGGGTTCCCCTTTCGGGGCTTTGGCTGGCGGGGCTTTTTTCAGGTTCATCTCTGAGACCATCCAGGTCCCGACCCCACCTGCGCCGATGCCGAGAATCAGCGCAATCAGCAGGGCAACCTGGCGGCGGCGGATGATTTTGTTAACGTTGGCCATCGCTGCCCTCCCCGTTTTCACGGATAACGGTGAGGGTCATGCTTCCGCCACCCAGCAGGGTCTGCGCGTTGTTATCAAACATCACAGCCCGGATACCGGGCTTCCAGAAGTCCTGCTCCTGAAGATCCACGCCCCAGGTACTGGTATTACGCAGGGTATAGCGGTCAGCACGCAGCCGGTCGCCTGCCCAGGCTTTCAGTGGCGTCACGGAAAAACCACCGGGCACACGAACACCGTCTGCCAGGGGTTTCACTTCGCCATAGCCATCCGGTATCGTGCCCGACAGAACTGAACGGCTGAGGCTGATGAGCAATGTTTCGTAAGCCTGCGCGGTTTCCCATTTTCGGGTTTCCGGACGCGCCGGCGGTTCAGCACTCATCAGACGGTATACGCGGCCTTCCCCTTTCACCGGCGTGGCCACCACAGAGAACGTCTGGCCCAGCGCGGTCTCCACATAGAGCGTGAACGCGCGGGTGGCCACCGAGGTAAACAGCACGCCGCCGGCAGAGGTCAGCTTTTTATCGGCCAGCATGCCGCCCTGGGCGGTGATGGCCGTGACTTTATCGCCGGGAATAAATATCAGGTTGGGGTCGGTATTGCTGATACTGAGCCGGAACTGTCCCCCCTGCGGGAAACTGATGGTCGCAGGAGGCTGGGCCAGTACGGCAAAGGGCACGGCGGTCATCATGGCGGTGCCCAGCCATAATGCCGGAAGGTTATTTTTCATTGGTCACCTCATAGAACCGGCCAATACGGGTAAAGCCGCCAGCGTATTTCAGCCGGAGACGGTAGGTTTTTAATTCGGTGGAGGGTCTGGCATTGCCAATCCACATCTTCTGTACCCCGCGAACATCGACACGGCCGTCAACGGGATAGACATTGATTTCAGAGGCGTAAAAAACGGAATTCACTTCACTGGCTTTGATTTGCGCCGCTTCTTCTTCAAGGACGGGCTTAAACTCCTCCCGGGCCTCCGGCTCCACAAACGAGAGCAGAAAGGCGTGGTTGGAATCGACGGTTTCGGGCGAGACATTAAGACGCAGGGCCAGGAAGGACAGCGTCATCATCCGGTAATTTTCCGTATCAGATTTGGTTTCCGACACGGCAAATGGCGCGTTATAAGTCATCGGGGTGACAACCGTTCGCTGTTCGTGGATGAGTGCTCTGTTGGTCACGACCAGCCATGCCACAGCAAAAGCCAGAATAAATACCAGTGTCGTGAGTGACAGAATAAAAATGGCAATAATTTTGGTGGATGAATTACGAGCGCTGATTTCCATAATATGGCCCTGCGGTAATTTACTTTATCCATTTCCTGAAACTGGAATCGGGAATAACGCGGTAGACAACCCGAAATAATTCAGTGGGCAGATACCAGTAACACCAGTTGTATAACCAGCGGGAGCTTTTGCCGCGTTTCGCCGCCCTGATCAGTTGCCAGATAATTGCCGCAATAATCAGACTGAATAAATATTTCTTGGTGAAAAATCCCCACACTAATACAACCGATGCGGGGATGGCTTCATCAAGGGGCAGTCCGATAATACGGTTCTGCTCTGACAGGGTTTTCGGGAAACGGTATTTTTCTAAATCGTTTCCCTCCGCCATCAGGCAATAAACGTCAGACCAACCGTGGTGAAGACGATAACCACGACCAGGCCCAGCAGGATAAGCAGGTTCTTGGTGCGGATATACATCGCCACACCGACAATCAGTTCGGCAATGATGATACACATCATGACGAAGGAGTCGGCCCCGAAGGTGGCTTTCACATCATCTTTACCCCCGGCCAGCAGGTCGGTGGCATGGGCCATCTGTCCCACACCGAGTAACAGTAGCGGAGACAGCGCAGCCAGACGGGACAGCGCTTTTTTACTGGTCACACCACGCCATGCCATCTGGCAGTACTGCCATGCACGGTTTTTTACAGACGCGGGGAGGCCGCCTTTTGCAAAGGATAAATTCATAAAAACTCCATTTATGTTATTTCAATAAAACACCCAGCGGTATTGACTGGTTAAGCCAATCCGGCACAGAACCATCTGATAAGGAAAATGATTCTGTAACAGAGACCTGACGTATTAATCCGTTTTTTTCTCAATATACTGTTCTTCAGCAGGTACAAGAGAAAACCTGCGCAAATGATCTTCCAGTCTTAATTCAGCTTCTCTTTTTTTACTCCTTCCACTCTTGATAGCACTTTCCATTAAAAGCTCATCAATAGCTTCATCCAGACTACAGCTAATATTAACTTTTCTGCCAATCAACCCACCGAGGTCAATTAGATTTTTGACATTACTTTTTGGCCCCTTCATCTTTCACTACCTACGTTAATTTGCGTTAGGGATATTAGAAAACGGCGATTTTCCCCATTCAAGGACTTTGTCAAAAAAGTTTTTAAACAGCAAAAACAATTACTTATTTTTAAAAGTTTGAACCACTTCACAAATCCATTGGAATATAAATTGATGTAAATCAAAAAATATAAGCGTCAAAAAACAAGTAAAAGACTCCGAATGCATCATGAAAAGAGGGTGATTCTCATAAAAAAGAGCATCCTGAGTGAGTTAATGTCATCAATGCTAAGATCATCCTTTATCTTCATAAGTTCATCATATATATCACGTCGATAAATCCCATAACGTCTCGCAATAGATGACCTTTTAGGATAAAAAGAAAATGCAGCTAACAGGTCTACCTGCTGCAAGGTTAATTCAGGAAAACTTTTTTCGAAGTTAACCAATTTTTTTATAACCATATAGAAAAGTTCGAAATCACTTTCAACTCCAGTTTTTTTCTTGCAGCTATTCAAATGTTTCGTAACAACACTATCTGTTCTGCCCAGAAATTCTGCCACATTTTGTATATTCATGAGCTGACAATATAAAATCATCACTTCGAATTCCTTATCAGTCAAAACCGGAAAATGTTTACGCTCAAATAAAAAACGTGTTGGGTCAATGATAGCCATCCAGGCCTCCTAAAAAAAGACAAAAGCATCCCACAAGCAATGAACAGGGTCATTGCAATCTTTAAGACAAAAGGAAGTTATTCATCTCCGTTTATTTTTAAATTTTCAAACCCTCACTTGAACTGTATAAACCAAATAATAACGCCGAGATAATTCAAATCCACCGAAACATTCAAAGTGCCAGATTTATGTGATGAGAGTCTCTTGCACGAATGTAAAGATTCCTTTTTTTAAAGAGACAAAAAAAAGCCGGAATCTTTGTATCGATTCCGGCCTTTCAAATGAATTAAGTTTCACTCCTGAGCATCATCATCATCGGGAAAGAAGATACTAACCTGCTCTCTGGTAAACTTATCAATAGCGGGTTTGATAACGGTGTAATCAAATTTACCGCAGGCAATTGACTCCTGGCTCAACACGCTCATTTTAAGAATTTCTGTACACATAGCACGTACCCGCGAAACGTTTTCCAGCATGATCTTGTTATACTCCATCTGATTAAAACCACCCTCTTTCTTTTCCTGCTGAATCATATAGACGCGCAGGCCCAGTTCCAGCAGCATTGAAGAAACATTGGAAAGCGATGCTTCTTCTATACCTTCCTGCTTCCTGATGGTAACAAGATTGATGATCTGCTCATGCACACTGTTGTTCACGTAGGTTTGTATTTTCGGCATGGAAAAGTCCTTATTATGAAATTTATTTCCGGAAGATTATCCAGAGTCACATGTGAATCGTTTGTTTATTTTTCTGGAGTCAGTGAAGAGTCACCAGCCTCATACAGACGAATCTGTTATACCGAAACTACGGATTTGAATCCAGATTCGAATCTTTCAATTTGTCTGAATTTAGTAGTCTGATTCGCATGTGAATCTGGATTCGACTCCATTCAGATTCATAACAGATTTGCGCATGAATCTTAATTTAAGAAAACAAAAATAAATGCACTCTCAAATTTATAGTAACTTACTAATATTAAAGGATAATCATGCAAGATTTAATCTTGCGACGGGTGTGGGCATTTGATGTTAAGGAGCAGGTATACAGAAATATGCTGGCCGGGCAGGATTCCGTATTTACGGGCATTGCCGTTTTTTATGAGAAATGGCACTCTGGCTAAAGAGAATAGAATGAGGAATAGCTGACGTGAGGAAAATTCTGATTACAGGACTAGTGGCGATAACATTTTCTGTTAATGCGCAGGACTGTTTTGAAATGGCGGGCAGAGATTATAAGATCGAACCGGATCTGTTACGGGCGATTTCGTTCCGTGAATCATCCTGGCGGGATAATGCGCTCAATGTTGTTTCACAGAGTGAATATGCTGTCGGTAAGATGCAAATACATTCACAAAATTTTTCGCATCTGGCACAGTTCGGGATCACCCCCCGCCAACTTTATACTGACAGCTGCCTTAACATTTATACCGGCGCTTACTACCTTGCCATTGCATTTAAACGCTGGGGGTACTCATGGCGTGCTGTAGGAGCTTATAACGCAGGATTTCGTGAAACGGAAGTACAGGAGAAAAAACGCCAGCAATATGCAAAGAAAATTCAGGCCATTTATGTTGCCATCAAAAAAATGCGCCACCAGAGTGACGCACTTTTTTTAATCGATAGCCCGCCATATCAATCCGCGTTCCGGATGTTGAATAAGGCTGACATAATCCTTCAGGGCATCCTGACGGGCGACAAGATGTTTACAGACTTTCGCATATTCAGCACCCATATCCGCCACCTGCCAAGACAACCAGTTCATTATCATTAATGTTGCAATAATTCCGGCAGCATCTGCACTGACCTCTGATTCAAAATAATTACCTGGGATACACATGTTATAGTGTTTTTCTGCTGCAGGTGCGATATACCCGGTTTGTGTTGTGGTGAAGATAATTTTGTTCGGTGCCACATTTCCACCAACACCCTGCGGTATGATCCAGTAATTCCAGAAACCGCCATCATAATCTGAATGCTGCCGTAACCAGCTGGCGATCATATTGTCAGCGGTTGGTGTAAAAAACAGGGCAGGGATGAAATCAAGTCGTTCATTATCATCGATTACACAATAGCGCTGGAATTTATCTGTTTTAATTTGTTCGGCTGATTCACGAGTGGCGGTTTTGACGTTATTTGTGTGCATTCTAATTTACTCCTTATTGAGTTATTACATCGTTCGACTTCATCACTGAGCGGCAAAGGGCAATGAGCAACTGACGGGGGGAAATAAAAGGGCGCACAGCGTTTATATACCCTTTTATTTCCTCCCTGACTGATGCTAAAAGCAGCCCTCCGCGAATTGATGAAATCGGGCGATAGTGACTTCGGGAGAATGCAGACAAACCGGAACGGAAAATCGGCGCGAGACGAATTACCGTTCCGGCCATTAAAGTGGCGGGAATTTATTACCGCCACGGTGAAAGCGGCGCATCCGTTTACGGATGCAGCAAGCGTGATGTTGACGTTGCGACAGCTGGGATGGAAACCCGCTGCCCCGAAGGGGCCGGGCCGGGACAGCGCAGCAGCCCCGATTCCCGCCAGTGAGCACAACTGAACGTTACTGGCAACAGGAAGATGCAAAGGAAGACAGGGAAGAGAGCGGGCGCGCCGCAGGCGCTGCCGCCCTGCCCCGTTCCTGGAGGGAACCTTCCTTCCTGGTTGTTCATGCCCGTGTTGACATCCTCCCCCACCTTCGCACTTCGTGACTCAGGAGGGGGATTCCCATTAGTGGGTGACGGCTGATTGCTCAGCGTCTGGTGCCTGCTTCAACGGGCGGCCTGACTGCACCATCCCTCCACAGGCAAGCACGGCGTGCCCCGCCGCTAAAATGTTACGAGCGCCGTTTACATCGGCGTTCGCTGTATATCCACATACCTGACACACAAATTTACTTTGTGACAGGCGATTTTCTTTCGCTGTATGACCACAGCACGCGCAACGCTGGCTTGTGTACGCTGGCGGAACAGCAAGCACCTGACCGCCACGCCAGAGCTGCTTGTACTCAAGCTGGCGGCGCATTTCATACCAGCCCTGATCCAGTATCGAACGGTTTAAACCTGATTTTGCCCGGACATTGCGCCCCGGCTGGCTGACCGTACCCGCTGCTGACTTTGACATGTTGCTGACCTTCAAATCCTCAATGACTATCATTGCGTGGTTTTTGCTGACGGTCGTTGTGACTTTGTGAAGGTAGTCCCTGCGGATATTTGCGATACGGGAATGCAGTTGCTGTATTTTGCGTTTCTGCTTCTGCCAGTTGTTGCTGAATCTGACCTTGCGGCTTAACTGTCGCTGAAGTCTCGCCAGCTTCTTCTGGTTTTTCTTAAAACTGTTTACAGGTTCAAAGACTGTGCCATCTGACAGCGTGGCGAGTTTAGCCACGCCAGCATCCAGACCGACTATCGTTGTGCTTGTGTGATTTGGTTCTGCCGTTTCAATTTCAACCTGAAACGAGATATACCACTGTCCCGCTAACTGACTGATTGTCGCATTTTTGATTTTACCGTTCACACGTTGAGATTGCCGGAATTTTACCCACCCAAGACCTGACGGTAGCTTCACTCTGCGATTTTCAAGGCAGCAATATTTCTCAAAGTTCACAAAACGGATTGAATCTCTGCCCTCATTTTTTCGTTTCCATACCGGAGCCTTAGCTGCGAGCTTTTTATCAAAACAACGTTTCCATGCGGTATGCAGGTCTTTCAGCTTTTGTTGCAGATTGTCGGTATAAGCATCCTGTAAGAAGATGTATTCCGGCATTTTTTTCCACACCGTAATCATCCGGTTCAACTCGAAAGCCGAAGGTAGCTTTTCGCCTGAGCCAAGTATGCGCTTTGTCTCCGCAAGACCTAAATTCCAGACAAAACGGGCGCAACCACATAACTGCCGCAAACGCTGCGACTGCTCATGCGTTGGTTCCAGTCTGAATTTGTAGGCTTTCAGGATTAGCATCATCATTCAGTGTGTAGTAGATTTGCTTACAATATTACTGCTTTTACGGCCAACCTCAATGCAAAAATATAAAATCAATCGTTCAAGACATGCTGCCTTCCTTTTGCATGTTCATCTTGTCTTTGTAACAAAATACCGTCGAAAGATACTGGGAGAGTTACACTGTGCAGCATTCCATCAGTATGCAGCAGAAGTCTGCCGTGATTTTGGGGCAGAACTTAAAGAAAGTAACGGAGACGTCGATCATGTCCGCATGCTGATCGAATACCCACCAACAGTGCAGCTTTCGGTACTGGTTAACTCACTGAAAGCAGTGACATCCCGCCGTCTGCGAAACGAATTTCTTGATTTGCGGGGGGCATACGGAAAAGCCGTGCTCTGGTCGAGGTCATACTTTGCTGGCTCCTGCGGAGGTGCGCCGCTGGAAGTTGTGAAGCAATACATTCAACATCAGCGTGGCTGATCACCTTTCGGGCTTTTCAAGCCCGTCCAAATTCCCCTCCCGCCTTATGTCGGCGGGAGTACCCTTTGGAAGTTAAGATGGCACCAGAGGAGGAAAAAGGGATTGCCAGCGAACCGGCAATCCCTTCATAAAGGCGCTTCAGGCATGTCAGAACCGCATCAGCCCTGATAAGGCGGGGATGACTCCCCGCCGGGGTTAGCTACTTAGCGGATTCGTAAGCCATAAAAGCCGCCACCTCCCTGTTCGTGTCCCTGTACCGGATTTCGCAGAGCGATTTTCGGGTCAGGTAAGTGAATATCAGTAGTGTGAGACACACTATTAATACGCACCCGAGCAGGGTGTTTCGCGGCAGTTTCATGGCCTTCTTCTCCTTGCCTTGCGGCATCTAAGAGGCTATCCTGATGTTGTCTAGGCATACAGGTGGCCTCGTGGGTTAATGAAAATTAACTACGGGGCTTTCTGCTTTTTGCCACACAACACGGCAACAAACCACCTTCACGTCATGAGGCAAAAAGCCTCAAGCGCCACCGCCATTATACCGTATCCCGATACTGACTGACCAGGCATCCAGCCGTTACCGGACTGATTTTCCGCGAAAATAATCCGGCCGAGTCTCCAGTTCCCGCATGATTAACTCATCGGCAAATAATGAGGCAATCCTGTTCACGCGACGTTCCAGATTTCGCCTGCGGGCAGCCGCTTTTCGTTCATCACTCCAGCGTCTTATCTGCCTTTCATCCAGAAAATCGACACACACCGCATACCCTAAGCCAGCCACCCAGCGGGCCATCACCAATTCAGGAGCGGGCTTCCCTGCCTCCACCACTTCAGACACCAGTTCCTGCGGTCCGGGACACGGTGTTCGGGGTAGTTTCCAGCGCTCCATTTGTCTGACTGGCTCCGGACTTTCTTTAGCGAGAGCGTCAGATTCGACCATCACACTCCAGAAGGGCTGATTCACCATCATCCAGCGTTCCATTAGTGCCAGCGACGGAAAACGCTCGCTCCAGCGCCAGAACATTTCCTCCAGGTCGTACTGGTGCAGTTCAGTACCCGACCAGCGAGCGCTCCAGCTACTGACCGTTTCCGGGGTATGAAAAGCCAGCTCAATTTCCGCCTGCCCCGCCAGCGCCTGATACGCCGTTTCGCGCTGGCACGCCTCTTTTCGGCGCTGGCGGGTGTATTTTTCAGCGCCCAGTTCACTGTGCCTTCGGGTACGCTCCTGCATTTGAAACTTCGTTTCCGGGAACAGTCGCCAGCCATCCGAAAGCGACAGGGGTAACCAGCAACATGCGCCACGGCTTTCAATCAGCCGGTCGATCGCCGCCAGCCAGTCCTGTTTATTTCCCCGCAGCGACTGAGCCGTCAGCCCCGGAGAGAACCAGCCGATATCCTTTACGGTGACACACTTACTGCCGTTCAGGATGCGGAAAAAGGTGCGGGCCCAGGGAAATGCAGCGACACAGATACCGCGCTCGTATTTTGCTTCCACCTCTGCGATGGCCTGCATTACCGCACGACGCTCATGACTCAGAGGGACCAGTGACAGGTTTGCCGGGATCATAATGTACCCTCCATCGCCAGAACGCTGATGATACTGGCCTGACTGTAACCATCGGCATCGAGGCGGGCGACAAGACTCAATGTGTGGCTGATAACCTCCGGCGACCAGGCTGGCAGCGTGCAGATGACAGAGAAAGGGCGACCACTGGCAGGAATAAACACCACCATCCAGGACGGGCTGATATCACCGGGACTGCACACTGCCAGGCTGAAATTGCCGTGGGATGGCGTGAAACGGATCTGCACCGGGAAAAAACCGCCGAACTCACTGCGGTACTCGCCGTTCAGGTCCCAGTGAGCCGGACAGTCAGGGTCACGCATCACTGCATGGGTCAGTTCGCGGCGTAAATCTTCGCCACCTTCCCGCCAGTCCTCATATTCCTGGGGGATCATGGTTTTCAGCACATCAGGGGTAATAATGTTACGCATCATGTTCTCCTTACTGCCGCCCCCGAAGGGGCGGCCTCCGTTATCAGGCTGCATCTGGAATGTTGTTGTGAGCCACAGGCAGGACGTCAGTGGCGGTAGCATCAGAAGCGTTATTTTCTGCTTCAGCATCCGGCGTTTTTGCATCAGGGGCGCGCATCCAGACAGGCACCCACTGAGGACAGTGACGGGCCATCATGGTTTCAGCCAGGTCCGCTGCGTCAGATTTCTTCATTTTCAGCGCATCGCTGGCGGCCCCGCTCAAACCGTTCTCACTGAGGATTTGAACAATCTGTGGCTTTTTCAGGTAGTCGAAGAAATTGTTCTTCGTCGGCTGCCACCATTCATGCAGATTGAAATCAACAGCACGTTCAACACCATCAAGATCACTGCGCGTCGTATATCCCATCGTTCTGGTCTGCACACCATCGACAGAACAGGCCGTACAGAAGACCATCAGGGACATCAGCGTCTTTCCGTCAAGGGTAAAAAAGGTGGTGAAATCCTTTTTCCAGCCTTCCGGCAACATCGCCTCCAGACGGGCTTTTTCCTGCATAAGGGACTGCCACACTTTTCCCTCTTCACCGGACGGGGCTTCACTGACCAGACGGTTGTGATGCACCTCAAGACGCATCACGAACGGATGACGGGTCGTGGTGCAGTTATCGAAAACGCAGGTACACAGACGCCAGACCATCAGAGCTACCGTTTTCTCTGGCTTCTGTACCAGCGCAGCCTGAAGGGCCAGCGTACGTTCAGAGGACATCTTCGTCAGCAGAGGCAGACTGATTTCGTCAACGGGTTCGGGCTGGCGCTCATATACAGGAACCTGAGCAGGTTCGTCTTCCGTTTCAGACTGCTCACGCAGGATCACCCCGCGCTGGACACAGATGTCACCCTGACGCCATGACACCACCACGCCCGACTGCGCGCGCATTTCCGGCGTCCATGCCCGGAGCTGTGCCGCGCATTCGATGGCCTCCATCTCTGACTCCATCGCGTCTGTTTCATCGCTGGCGGTCTGATTCTCGTCATACTCGCCCTGCAATTCATCCATGCGCTGCTGTTCCTGCTCCGTGTAAACCGCATCAGGCTCATCCTGAATACGATAGACCGCGCTGTCCTCGCCGTGAGAACTGACTGCGTCCAGGCGTCCGGTGGCCCATGCCCAGCCCTCGGCCTCTTTCAGGCACTCCGCAACCACCTGGAGTTTTTCCAGCAGGGCCGTATCCAGCGCCAGTTTGTCCACAAACCCCCCCTGTTCGTCACTGAACAGGTCAGCGCGGATTTCATCGCCGGAGAATGCCTTTTCCCCTACAAATGCGTACTTGCTGTTGTTGAGGGTGGAAACCTGGCTGTCGGTGATCAGATTACGTATCACACGCACTTCCGGTTTATTGTTCCAACTCTGACGACACGCAGCCTCATACACCTGCACCTGACGGTCGGGATTATCTTCCAGCGCCAGCGCCTGACAGTGTTCGGTGGTTATTTTGTCCTCTGCCAGTGCCTGAAGAAGAACCGGAGCCAGTCCTGCGAGCCTGAGCATGCGCTGTACGTGCTTCACACCGTAGCCCAGCAGGTCCCCGATTTGCGCTGGTGTTTTCCCTTCTTCTGCCAGAGAACGGAATCCGGCGATCTGCTCGGCGGGGTGCATTGTCTTGTGTCTGCCGTTTTCAGTCAGGGAGATAGCCCTCGCCAGTTCGCGGGGAACCACTTTGCAGGAGATCCATTCGTGATCGGGGTCTACCTTTCCTTCTTCAACCAGCAAACCGATGGCTTTGGTACGTCCGCCGCCGCAAACCACTTCCAGCCGACCATCATCACATTCCACGACCACGATGTTATGGATTTGCCCGACCGCGAAAATACTGTCGGCATAACCCCTGATTTCTTCCGGCGTGTGCGGGATAAGACGGCAGTTGAGATCCCCGATAAACAGGCGGGACCATGCGGTGTAACTGACAGGGGCACTGTTCAGTACGGCAACCAGGACGTCTGACTGAGCATCTGCTTTACGCGTTGACGCTTTGGGGCTGGCTTTTTTAACCTTTTTTGCTTTAGACTCGGCTACTGACATAGTTGATACTCCTTCCGGATATTGATTACTGTCCGGCCCTGCGGAGTGGCTGCTCCGGCAGGGCACCTTTTTACTGCTGTTTACGGATGCCGTAGTCCTGGATATAGCGGTTCATCAGGTACTCACCACCCGGCTCAAAATTCCATACCCGCCACACCATTTCGCCGTCCTGACGAACCACCAGGCGAAAGTGCGTTCCCTGATCGTCTTCAATCGCGACATTCTGATACTGCGCTGCGACCGCTGTAGCCTGTTTGCGGGTGAATGTGCCATCTGGCAGTGACTGAAGGGGCGGTATAACGTTGCTGGTCATGTCTCTCTCCTTTTCCTGCCCCGCAGGTTGCGGGGCGTTTTCATCATGCTGGTCAAAACGGGGCATCATCATCCATCGGCGGATAATCGTCCGGTAACGGCTGCGGCGCCTGCTGAGACGGCGCGGTACTCTGACGAGGTTTTCTGCCGCCTTTTTTCGGGGATTTTTCAGGGGAGCCAGCAGGTTGTGCCGGAGCGGCAGGACTCTGCGGTTGTGCGGGTTGCTGCGGAGCAGTGTTCTGTGGCTGACCGCCGTCACGACGACCGCCCAGCATCTGCATGGTGCCGTTCTGTCCGACAACGATTTCAGTGACATAGCGCGTTACGCCGCTGTCGTCCTGCCAGTTGCGGGTACGTAACTGCCCTTCGACGTACACCTGAGCGCCCTTGCGCAGATACTCGCTGGCCACTTCCGCGAGCTTGCCAAACAGCACCACGCGATGCCATTCGGTGTTTTCGCGCATCTCTCCGGTCTGTTTATCGCGCCAGGACTCCGAGGTGGCGAGGCTGAGATTAGCGACCGCGCCGCCATTGGGCATATAACGGACTTCCGGGTCCTGGCCCAGATTGCCGACGATGATGACTTTGTTGATGCCGCGTACTGTCATGATGAATCTCCTTCCGTATGTTTTGCTTTTAAAAACCATCACCCGTTGAGTTGCCGGGGCCGCGGTTTTGACGTTTTGCGGGGTCCTGCTGAACGCACCCGCTGGTTGTTACCTTCACCCGTTTGAGAGCCGTTCGCCGCAGGGGCGTAAACCAGCGCGGGCGATGGCGGATGTCCAGGGCGCGGTTTACCGCGTGCCATTTACCCTGAACAGCTGACAACGACTGTGCTTGTCTCAGCCCGGGCGAAAGGACTCAAAAGAGTGAAAAAACCAGGTAAGGAATGAGCAGGAACCCGCCGCAACGACGGAAAGCGCGGGCGCGAAACGGCGTTGCGCCTTACAGCCCGGCGTCAGTTTGCCGGGGTGCGAAAAGCGCAGGAAGCGGCGCGTAAAAGGGCGGCGTGACCGGAACGGTCGCAGCAAGCCTGTCGTTGACGTTGCGACAGCCAGGGATGGAAACCCGCTGCCCCGAAGGGGCCGGGCAGAGACAGCGCAGCTGGCCCGGTGCGAAGCATGACAGCCCCGGTTCCCGTCAGGGAAGTCGCCCATAGTGAAAACGGGAACGGGCAGAAAACAGAGAACGGGAGATTACATGCGGCTTAGTGGGAAACCTCGCCAACAGGGCGGGGAGCAGTCACGAGATGGCTGACAATTATCCGGCTTAATGCCTGCCGGGAACATCAGGAGCGAAAATGCTTTTCTTTTCTGTACTGCACAACGCTGTACCAGGCCGAAGCCAGGAAAGCAAAAACGGTGATCAGCACTCTTAATTCGTCACCCGCCTCCTTCCCCTTCAACATCAACGTTATGATGATGCCGGCAACGATAATCCATGCAACGCCACTCCAGAGACGCAGTTTATCCCCGACCTAAAAGGACGGGGTTTTACGGCGCTCTCGGATAAAATTTCCTCCCTGGACAATCTGACTATAAGAATCACTTCTGCTGCTCATCTCCGGGCTTATTATATTCGGGCGCATTCCCGGGCAACAGCGACTGACAACGGAGAGGAGAGTACGCGGCGCCGCAGGCGCGGCGAAGTTTCTCTCCGGCAGGCGCAGCCTGCCCGGTTTTTCGCGCGGGGTGACAGGCGCCCTCCGGGCCGGACGCCTGCCATCCTGTTTACTGGCTTTTTTCACCCCGTAAGATGAAATGACCGCCGATGTACACGGCACACTGACACGTCATGTAGTAACAAATTTCATCCATCACCTGCGCGGTTGTCAGTTCCCGCTGACCGGCATCACGTCGGCGGGCATTAATCAGGGCTTTGTACTGTCGCAGGATCTCACGGCTTTGTGGTGCAAGTTTCATATGTTTTCTACCTGACCGGCGGGTTTCCCCGCCGGACATTAATCAGTTGCTGAAGACATAGCCGTCATGGAACACATAGCCGCTGCTGAACAGGTCACGCGCCCAGGCTTCAACATCGAAATAGCTGCGCAACTGCTCCGGCACCTCATTTAACAGGCCGTTGTCCTCCACCATCTCCCGCACATAGTCCTCCTCACTTTCCGCCTCGCCGCGGTACGCATCATCAAACACGTCATAGTCACACTCGCCGGTATACTCCGCCCAGGCGATAAAAGCGGCTTCCCTGCCCTCTTCTTCGGCGCGTTTGTAAGCGGCGATAAAATCCCAGTCAATGGAGCATTCAGAGACGAACTGCGACGGGATACCTTCCTGGTCCTGAAACATAAACTCGGCATCCCATTCATCGGCATGCAGCGCCTGACATGCCTCGTAAAAATCCTCCCTGCCGTCAAACTCCGTCAGATCAAACCATTTGCCGAAAATGCTGCCGCAGTTGTATTTGTGATACGTACCCACGTAAACAGCGGGTGTGGTGGTCGTAGTGCTCATAAAATATCCTCCATAGTCGATGTCGTCTGAGTTCCGGCTTACGCCGTGCCGACACGACAACCGGGCGAAAAGCGGAGGATGCAAGGGCGTCACCGAAGCCGCAGCGCAGTAAAAAAGCAGGAGCAGGCTGGACGGTTTGACGGCGAAAACTGAGCCGGAAAACGACGGGAAGACGGCGGATAATGCCTTTGAAATAAACTGCGACCGGGTGAAGGTGACGGCGTTTACGCTTCCCTTGCATCAGCCGCGGCCCGGCTACAGTAGAGGCACGGCGTTTGCCGCAGGCCGCACGGGACGTAACTCACTGCGAAGCCGGAACAACGTGGAGGACGAGCATAAAAGCGGAGCCGGCGACATCCTTATCCTTCGTGCCAGATTCAGGGGGCCGCCGCCCCCTGCTGTTCGCTACACTGGCCGTATTGCTGACAGGGCATTGCGGACAAGACTGATTTCTGCACGCGCTTCTGCCATGACTTCATGTAACAGGGTTAAATCCATCCACCGGCGCGGAGGCTCGCCCGGAATACGCAGCACATCGCACATCTGGCCACATGCCAGGATTTGATCCACTTTGTCGCTGATAACAAAGAACCCGACGCTGCTGTAGCGTGCCCCTTTGTTCAGGATGGCATCGAGCACCACCGGCAAATTGTCATCATCGTCCAGCCAGCAGGGCATATCATTTTCCTTCACAACCAGACGGAAATTTCGGGTCTGGCGATAAAACAGCGTTTCCCCGCGCGTCTTCAGCGCCGCCTTTATCCGGCGCGCATCCTCCCATACCTGCCGGGATACATCCCGCACGGCGCGGGACAGACAATCCGTTACAGCCTGAATCTCCGGCTCCGTCAGCCATTCCCCGGCCCAGGGGAAAGCTATCTGTGTTCCGTCCTCCGGAAGCTGCGGCGCGTCGGCATAGCGGCTGCCGGATAAAATAATCTGCGCTGGCGTCCCGGCTATTTTTGTCATGGCACTTTGCAGCTCTGCGGGTACGTCACCGGTACAAAGCAAAGGCAGCAGATGAACAATATTTGCCGCATCCAGACGGACATAAATGCTTATCCAGCCCGGTTTATTGACCGGATCACGCTGATCAACATCGGTATGGTCAGGCCATCCATAATCAGCAATCAAATCGCGCGCACGACGCATCACAAGGGCGTTTAACGTGGTGGTTTCCTGCATAATGGGTTCCTTCTGAAGATTCAGTACACGCCGCCCGGGCGGCGTGTAGATTTCATTTTTTCAGTAATGCGCGAACTTTCGCCGCATCAGCCAGGCGACGGGTAACGCTTTCCGGGACCGGATGATTGCTGTCACGGGCGGTCCATTCCCTGTGCCATAACGCCTGTTCGGCAGTGGTCAGCAGGGTTTCAAGCAGATCCGCCGGCACCATCACCGCCGGAACTGCCTCTTTCACCTGTTCAATAAGATCCATCACCGCACCGGCAGACACGCCCGACTCAAGCCGTTGTTCCTCCGGAATGGCGTCCATACGCGCCAGTACCGCCCTTGTGTCCTGCTCAGAAACGGCATATTCCATTCCGTCGGCCAGTGCTTCGATATCCGCCGGGGACCAGATAATGAGGTTCAGCGGGGTTTCTGCGGGATACTGTTCACGCAACAACCGGCAGAGGGTTTCACAGGTTCCGTACATGTTTTTCTCCTTAGTCCTTAAAGCAGGCATCCAGCTCAAGAATTTCGTTGTATGCCGCCATAAACAGGGCATTGATGCGAAAAAGGGTCTGACGGGTCAGGCGTTCGGCCAGCACATCGGAATCAAAGCGATAGCGGTGCTCCATCCAGTTCAGCGCCGCACGCAGGTCACACATGCTGTTGGCGACTTCCGCCACTTCTGCGCGGAGTTTTTCGTGTCCTGCATAGTTCATTACGCGGCCTCCGGGAACTCGTCGTTAGCGGCCGGGTACTGCATGGCACGCCGGACGGCGGCCAGACGTTGCTGTCCGGCCCGGTGATACTGCTCCAGCAATTCAATACCGATGTAACGACGGCCAGCCCGGAGGGCGGCCACGCAGGTGGAGCCACTGCCGGCAAAGGGATCGAGCACAATCGCGCCGGGATGTGTGAAGGACTCGATCAGCGGTTGCAGGCTGGTGACGGGTTTTTCGGTAGGGTGGTGCCGGTTGCCGCTGTATTTCCAGCCCAGCACGTCCGGCAGCGGGTTTTGTGGCAGACGTGGACGGCCTTTTGCAAGGATGTAGGCGCATTCGTGGCGATAGCCCACGTATGCGGCCTTCGATGTGTAGGTTTTGGTAAACACCAGGTGGCCGACAACGCTGAATCCCGCATTTTTCCAGGCAGCCATAAAGCGATCGACGCGGTTCCAGCCGTAGAAGCTCACCATCAGCGTGTCTTTTTTCAGCACGCGATACATCTCATGGCAGGAGGGTTGCAGCCATTCATCGGTTTTATCGCCGGCGATGGTACGCCCCTGACGGTCACGAAAACCGACGAGATATGGCGGATCGGTGAGAATGAAATCGACAGCATTATCCGGAAAGCCGGACATGATATGGACGCAATTACCCTGGATAAATCGGGACATGGTCGTTCTCCTTTATCAAATGCGGCGCCAGTTACGCCGTGCCGATACGACAGCCGGGCGAAAAGCGGAGAATGCAGGGGCGGTGCCGCAAGCCGCAGCGCAGTGAAAAAGCCCACGCTGGCTGGACGGTTTGACGGCGAAAATTGAGACGGAAAACGACGGGAAGACAGCGGGTAATGCCTTTGAAATTAACTGCGACCGGGTGAGGACACCGGCAGAGCGAACCCTTGCATTTGCAGCGGCCCGGCTACAGTAGCGGCACGGCGACCACACGATGGCAGGAACCTGAAATACAGCCTATGTTCTGAACTGAAGAAAACACAGATTTCGCATGCGAAATCTTCACCGGAGAAACGATAATGTGCGGTCGGTTTACGCAGTACAACTCCCGCGAGGAGTACCTGTCCTTTCTCGGAGAAGAAGCAGAACGGGATATACCGTATGATCCGGAGCCCGTCGGTCGCTACAACGTTGCGCCCGGAACCCGGGTATTGCTGCTGAGCGAACGCCGCTCGCAGCTGCATCTTGATCCTGTTCACTGGGGTTATGCCCCGGAGTGGTGGAACAAGCCCGCTCTCATCAACGCCAGAAGTGAAACTGCGGCCGGCAGCCGGATGTTCAGGCCACTCTGGGAGCACGGACGGGCCATTGTCTTTGCCGACGGCTGGTTCGAGTGGAAACAGCAAAACGGCGTGAAACAGCCGTTTTTCATTTACCGTAAGGACGGAAATCCGCTCCTGCTCGCAGCCATCGGGAAACCACCTTTTGAGAACAGCAATGACCAGGAAGGATTCCTGATCGTCACGGCAGCTGCGGATGAGGAACTGCTGGACATTCACGATCGACGACCGCTCGTGTACTCACCGGCTGCCGCACGTAAATGGCTCAGCGAAAACACAACCAGTAAAGAGGCGGAATACATTGCCCGTGAGGGCAGTCTTTGCGCCGAAGATTTCACATGGCACCCCGTCAGCCGGGCTGTTGGCAATCCCCGGAACCAGGGCCGGGAACTGATAGAGCCACTGGCTTAGCAGACGGTGAGATACCCGGTATCCACTCACAGGGTTATGCACCGTTTCTGTGGATAACCCTGAGCCTGTTTTATCCGCCAGAACAATGACCTGGCAGGAGCCGGTAAAATTCTTCTTGCAGGACGGGAAATACCTTAAATAATACTGTATGTAAAAACAGGTATTTTAAGAGGTATGCCATGTTACTTTTTGTCGCCCCCGAACAGGAGCCGGTGCCGTCCACTGCCCCGCTGTTCACCGAACGTTGCCCGGCGGGTTTTCCCTCACCGGCCGCCGATTACACGGAGGAGGAACTTGACCTGAATGCCTGGTGTATCCGGCGTCCGGCTGCAACGTTCTTCGTCAGGGCTATCGGGGATTCGATGAAAGAGATGGGCCTGCATTCCGGCGACCTGATGGTGGTCGATAAAGCCGAAAAGCCGCTGCAGGGTGACATTGTCATCGCGGAGACTGATGGCGAATTCACGGTTAAACGCCTGCAGTTGACACCCCGTATCGCCCTGCTGCCGATGAACCCTGCCTATCCCACTCTCTATCCGGAAGACCTGCAGATTTTTGGGGTGGTGACAGCCTTCATACACAAAACACGGGGCATGGACTGATGTACGCGCTTGCTGACGTGAATTCGTTCTATGCCAGCTGCGAAAAGGTTTTTCGCCCTGACCTGCGAAACAAACCCGTCGTCGTTCTCTCAAATAACGATGGCTGCGTCATTGCGAGAAGTCCTGAAGCGAAGCGGCTGGGCATCAAAATGGGGGTACCGTGGTTTCAGCTGAAGTCGATGAAGTTTCCGGAGCCGGTTATCGCGCTCTCCAGTAATTACACTCTCTACGCATCGATGTCGAACAGGGTCATGGTTCACCTGGAAGAGCTGGCGCCACGCGTTGAGCAGTACAGCATTGCTGAGATGTTTCTGGACATTCGCGGTATAGACAGCTGCATCGATTTCGAGGATTTCGGCCGGCAGCTGCGTGAACACGTCAGGAACGGGACTGGCCTGACTATCGGTGTCGGAATGGGGCCGACCAAAACGCTGGCTAAAAGCGCACAATGGGCGTCGAAAGAGTGGCCACAGTTCGGTGGAGTGCTTGCCCTAACGTCAAATAATCCGAAGCGAACTGAGAAACTACTCTCACTGCAGCCGGTGGAAGAAATCTGGGGGGTTGACCGCAGGATCTCAAAGAAGCTGAACACAATGGGGATAACAACTGCACTGCAGCTCGCACGCACGCCCCCTGTATTTATCAGGAAAAACTTCAATGTGGTTCTGGAGAGAACGGTCCGGGAACTCAATGGAGAAAGCTGTATTTCATTGGAAGAAGCGCCTACGCCGAAACAACAGATAGTCTGCAGCCGGTCCTTTGGGGAGCGCGTCACAGCATATGAAGCCATGCGACAGGCTGTTTGTCAGTACGCTGAGCGTGCAGCTGAAAAGCTGCGTGGCGAGCGTCAGTTCTGCAGGCATATTGCCGTGTTTGTGAAAACATCGCAGTTCGCCGTAAATGAGCCCTACTACGGTAATCTGGCCAGTGAAAAACTACTCATCCCCACGCAGGATACCAGAGACATCATAGTCGCAGCGGTGAAAGCTCTGGATCGGATCTGGATAAATGGCCATCGATATGCAAAAGCGGGTTGCATGCTCAACGATTTCACTCCTACCGGCGTTTCGCAGCTAAACCTGTTCGATGATACTCAGCCCCGAAGCAACGGAAACCAGCTGATGAAAGTCGTGGACGCTATTAACCATTCCAGTCTGGGTAAAGTATGGTTTGCGGGACGAGGCATTACTCCTGAGTGGCAAATGAAACGAGAGATGTTGTCACCGGCTTATACAACACGCTGGAGTGACCTCCCAGTGGCAACGATACTATGATCTACAACTCGGGTGCACTCGCAGTTGTCCGGCGGAGTGTGGCCTGACGACCCGCCGCAACGGGAAGTCGAAATTGGCAGCTTATACCACGGTCCCAGTTACCGGATAACGCATCCGCGGCACAGGTGGGACCACGGTCTCAGCGACCGGACAGCGCATCCGTGGCACAGGTGGGACCACGGTCCCAGCGACCGG
>ERZ1034920.105-NODE-105-length-62242-cov-540.283371_pt1 | contig 62242 bp, 92 predicted proteins | sample MGYA00520688_ERZ1034920 | MGnify/ENA primary metagenome ERZ1034920 (study PRJEB33766, sample SAMN09781785) | gut metagenome | biome: gut microbiome | host: Homo sapiens | place: Madagascar | study: EMG produced TPA metagenomics assembly of the PRJNA485056 data... | reverse complement strand
TAACAAAAACCGCCTAATTAAGGCGGTTTTTTATTGTTGGTGGAGGTGAGGAGAGATGAACAATACCTATATATAGCATATATTTGATAGATTTTACCACTATATATAGTGTGTTTTAATTTTTAGGTCTATTTTGGGTTAATTTCAAGCATAACAAAAGGCTCGCCGTTTAAGCAAGCCTTTTGTTAGTTATTTTATGGGGGTTACGAATAACAACTTAACAGAGTTAAAGAAGTTATCGGAATGGCAATAATTATTTATTTAACCGTAAAGACGTTTTTCCCGTAATGAGTAACGGTCGCCTCGATATTTAATCTCGGAGTAAAAAATTTATAAAGCGGTTTCCATATCTTTCTGCCTATGTACTGCTCTCTCTCACAGTCAAGACAAACTGCAACCTTACAACACTTAAATCGCTTATACCCTATATGGTATTTATTCTTATCGAAGATATGCCCGCAACACCCGGTATTTATCTTCGAGATGTACTCTTTAAGTTTTTTATCGGTCATTTCTTACCCCGCTTGGCAGGGGCAGAAAGATTTGAACTTCCGAAATCACGGAATCAAAGTCCGCTGCCTTACCGCTTGGCTATGCCCCTACGATCAAAAAATTTAGCCGCCGCGCCGATATAAATAATATGACAAACGATTGATACCGGCGCAAGCGACATTGGTTGCAGAGGAAGGACTCGAACCTTCGACTTTCAGGCTATGACCCTGACGGGCTACCGCTGCCCTACTCTGCTATGTAAAAAGAAAGGTATCATACGCGCGTTCTGCCTTTCTTTTTGTCAGACACAATTACTCGCCTAAACGCCGACCACAAAATCGCTACGGCAACTAACCACGCCTTTTAGATGGGTTTTAGTCTCATACACCCAAAACTTAATTTAGCAAGCGGCAGGTCTCGCACCTACTATCGTTTTAGTGCCGTCGCACTTACGCCCTCTCTGTCAAAGTAACGCTCGCATTTTTGTAAAGACAGCCGGGAAGGCAACTATGGCAGTTTCCCTTGAAAATGTACGAAATAGCGAAATGAAAATGTACAAAACAGCGAAACCGCAGAGCCTCATAAACCATCTCCCGCAGGCACAAGTCTATTCAGCCCTTGTCTTTACACCTCGCATTTTACTACACTTACCCATTAAAAGCAATAACTTACCGTGTCAAAATATCGTCATATTATATAAGGTACTTAACACTCTTTACTCAAACCCTTTATCCTATCCCCTACCTACTACCTCTCACCAACCTTAAACCCACCTAAACAACACCTACTCTTACTCTATCAGCCTTTTAAGAATTTCAACGTTTTTAATACTTTCAATCCCTTTATACTTACTCTCTCTTTTATTTTACATTTTTACTAAACATTTTTACATTCTTGACCGCGTAAATGGTTTTATGAACAAGGTATCGAAAAATGCCGCTATACGAAGTGTGCGGCTTCTTTCCGGGCTTTGAAGTCGGCAACCTACCCCGCCCGGCAATGGCTCGGACGGCTTGCAACGGCTAAAAGCGTTATAATAATTTATAGTTATTATAACATATTTAAGCAAAACGCAACACGCAAGCAAACGCAAGCCGAAAAGCCTTTACACGTTCGGCAACGGCTAACGCAACGCAAAAGCGGCGCGGGCTTGGGCTTCCGTAAGTCTCAACGGCGAACACGCCGAAGCGATGAGGTGCTTTTTCATATATAGCATTAAAAAAAAGATATAATATAAAAATATGCTTTTTTGCATATAAAGACAAAAAAATATATTAAAATGCTTTTAAGCATTAAAATATAATAGCACGAAAAAACGCTATTAAAATAGAAAAGGCTTTTTCAATGCATTAAAAATATATAGAGTATGAAAAAGGCTTTTACAATAATAAAGGCTATTTATAATATATAAAGGCTTTTTATATATATAAGGGCTTGCGGGCGTTAAAATAAAATAACGCTTGTTATTATATCAACATTGTTGAATACTTATATATTGCTTCGGTGCTTCGGGCTGTTTGCTTTTCGGCGTTCTGGGCGGCGGTTGTGTTTTTGGCATTGCGTTTAATTGTAAAAAGCGCGGGCGGGTGTGGGCGTTGTAGGTATGGCGGACGTGTTGCCGGGCGTGGTTGCGGGTTGCGTTCGGGTGCTTTTTGTGCCGTGGGTTTTGGGCTTGTTTGTAGGGTTTTTCGGTGGTGTTTTGAGTAATAAAAAACGCCGACGGGCGGACGGCGTAAAAATCGGATAAACGAAGATAAAAGCATATAATTTTAATAAAAATATTACAATTGTATAATAATTTATATAATCGCTTTATTTATATGTAATTTTAATATATATTATACACTTGCACAATTTTTTGATTTGCGCGTATTTGTTTTACTTCTTTTTGAAAAGATGGTATAATATAGACAGTTAGAAAAGGACATAAAAAAGCCGCCTTCGCGAACGTTTACCAGACAGAGCGAAAACGGCACACAAACAAGAACGCCTTCGGCGATTCTGTTCGCTTGTATTATAAATAAGCGGAGCGGACTTGTCAAGCGTTTTTCGGTGGCAAGTCGCTTTTTTTAACGAAAAAATTAAAAAAGCCCGTAAGCCGTGAGCGCAAAACGCGCCACGCCGGGCGGAGGTTGAAAAAATGACAAACGAAAAGCAAGCAAACAGGGCGCAAAAAATAACACTTTTGAACGTGTTCGAGATTATCAAAAACGGCGGCGCAACGCTTAACAAGGACGGCGAAGCGGTTAGATTTTCGAAGGGCTATCAAGTAAGCCGCCGCGACTGTTACAAGATTTTAACAGGCAAGCCGCGAAAAATCGTTGAAGCGGTCAACGAGTTATTAAACAGCATAAGCGCGGCGGAGTGCGTTGGGCTTTGGTGCGATGATGGGTTTTGTTATATCGATATAAGCGAAAACATAAAAAGCAAAAAAAAGGCGTTAAAAATCGGAAGGGCGCGCCGTCAATTATCAATTTACGAATGGAAAACAGGCGCATGCCTTGATTGCGGGAGGGCTTAAAAATGGTTATAAAAGCAAGTAAAACGTTTTGTAATGAGTTGAAGCAACAAATGAAAAAAGACGAAGAAGCGAAAAACTACGGAGTCGGGCTTGATGTTGTTTATGATTGGTTTTACGGTGAAAAAAAAGTTATAAAAATAACGTACCCGGCGGAATACTACGCCATGCCGACTCTTTTAGACGGTGAAGACTTGTTAAAAGCCTATCGCCGAAGCGATAAGACCTTCGAAGGCTATTTTAATGCGCTTATCGAAGACTATATAAAAATTTAATGCGCGAACAGTCGAAAAGGCGAACAGCCGGCAACGGTTGAAGCCTTCGGCGGTGGGATAGCCTCCCCGCCCCGATGATGACAGGCTAACGCGGTAAGGCGCGAGCGGTAAAAACGCCGCGCACGCATAAAGGGTTTTTATTATGTTGTTTTCAAGATACAATCAACCGAAAAAGGCAAACAGGCGCGGCGGGCGTAAGCCGTCGCCGGCAACGCTTGCAAAACGTCAAGCGGCACTTTTGGCACAAGAAGAAAACGAACGCGAAGAAAACGAACGCGAACAGAACGCCGAAGCGGTAGCGTTTGAAAAATTTACGGCAGCCGAAAGCGGCGACTTCGACGGCTTCGCGTTTGTAAATCTTTTTCACGAACACTTCGACAAGCGCAACGCCATTTACACGACGGAAAGCGACGACGAAGCGAACGCGATAACGCCCTTCGGCACGTTCCACGCGGGCGCGGATGGGGTAACGGCTTACTTTTTTAGCGAACAGCCGAGGAAAGTAGTTTATTTTAATAGAAGCGTTTATTTTATGTAATTTATAAATTTTGGAGGGTTATTTTATGGAATACGCAATAAACAAAAATAATGATTTTAACAGTTTAGAGATCACCTTCGCCGGCAAGCCCGACGAACAGACGCGCGACGCATTAAAAGCGAACGGCTACCGGTGGCACGGAGTCCGCCGCCTTTGGTACGGTTACACGGACGAACAAACCATCCGCGCCGCCCTTGACGGCGTAACGACGACAAACACGGACGAACAGACGACGAACGCGAAAACTCCCGCGAAAGCGGCAAAAAATCGCTTGCCGAGCCTTTGGGAGCGTTGCGATATAAGCGGGATAAAACAACACGACAAAAACGCGTTGCCGCCCGTGAAAGACGTTGCCGCGCTTTTGCGTAAAGAATTAAAAACGCGCTTCCCGGAAGTAAAATTTTCGATAACTTCGACGTATAACACAATCGACGCATATATAAAGGCTTCGCCGTATGGGCGCGAACACGTCTACAAGGACAGACGAACGGGCGAGCCTGACGAGTACGGATATTTTGAAGACAGCGACGAATTAAACGCCGTGCAAGCCTATTGTAAAGCCCTTGCCGATTCTTGGAATTACGACGACTCCGACAGTATGACCGACTACTTCGACGTGCATTTTTACGGCGGTTATTTTCAAATCGCAGGCAATTACGAACAGACCGAGCCGACGGACGAACAGCGGGCAGACATTGCGGACTTCAAGAAAAGAAAAGCCGAAAAAGAAGAAAGAGACCATGCGGAATTTTTGGCAAAATGCGAACGCGACAGAATACAACGCGAAAAAGACGAGGCGGCGGCACGTATACAAGCACAGAAGGACGCAATCGCCCGCGAACAGATAGAAAAGGCGGCAATCGTTAAGGATATACCCGAAAACGAAAGAAGGATATATTTTGACCTTGCAGAATATCGCAAAATAAATAGCCTTGAAGAAGCCGAAAAAGTGCTTGAAAAATACGTAAAGGACGGCAAACGGTTGCCGAGAGTGGACGCTATACCGTCGCGCCGTGTAGACTTCAACGGCTATTCTGATAACGATAAAAAGATTTTTGCGAACTTTTGCCGGATGTTTATGTTTAACTTTACTTTTTTACAAGGAAAAGGCGGACAGACGACAGCAGACGAGCGAGTAAACGAAGAGAATTATAAACAACTTACAAGCGAACAGCGCGAAGGCGTAAAATGGTATGCCGACGATTGCGTAGCGGTTTACAATAACGGCGTACTTCAATTTATTATCGACCCCGAAGGGTTTAGTTATGCTCGTTATATCTTGCAATTACCCGAAGGCTTCGACGAACAGGCGGACAGCGAAAACGCCGCCGAGTGGATAGCGAACCAAAAAGCCGAGACAAGCAAGCGCGAGCCGTTCTATATTCCCGCGCCCGTTAGCGAACAGATAGCGCAAGCCTATTTACAGCCGGGCGAACGCGTAACCGTTTTAACGGTCAACGGATGGGTACTTATGGCGCAGGAATACCGCGGAACGCTTGAAAGCATAGAAGCGAAAGCGTGGGCGCAATATTCCGACGCGGGCAAAATAACGATAACGAGAGACGGCAAAAGAAAGCCCGACGAGTTACACTTCCACCGGGGCGAAGCGTTCGCCTTATATCGCGGAATACTTCCGCAAGTGCCGAACAGCCTAAAATATGGCGACGCTTCAAGCGGCTTGCAACTCGTAAATTTTGCGGGCGCAGGCGCAGACGGATATATTAAAAGCGTTATGAAGTATTATAAAACGCTCGGATATACGCCCGTAATAGACTTGATAGCAAAATAATAAACGAACAGCCGCCCTTCCTTGAAAGGCGGGGCGGCGAACAGATAACACGACGAACAGATAAAAAATAAAAAATAGCGGTAAGACTTGACCCGAACAGGCAAGCACGCAGAGGATAAAAAAATTATGTCTACTTGTAACTTTACTAATCAAAACGACTTCCCGCTTTTTGCGACTAAACACTTCGACGGCTATTATTACGAAGACCCGGACACGGGCGAGACTGAATACTTCGACGATAACGCCTACGACTTCGAACAGGCTCAAAAACTCGTAGACGAGTTTAACGACGGACTTAACTATTTTCAATTAAAACTCGAAAGCGGTTATTATGAGGGCGTGCAAACCTTGCTTGAAGATAAGACGGACTCCTACGGTTGCGCGTTTCTGACAAAATACTATTCCGCCGCCGATTGGAAGAAAGGACGCGCCGAAGAAAAAGCGTACTACGGCTATTACGATGATTTTGATATGTCGTACTCTGACAGAAAGAAAGCCGAACAGCGCGAACTTCGTAAAATACTTAACTTTTGCCGAACACAATTAAAAGACTTGTACGACTTTGAAGAGTACGTTTGTACGGCGAGATTTTCTAACGGTGAAGCCTTTTACGGCTTGGCAAGCAACGAAAGAAACCGCATAAAAGCGGCAATCGCATAAGGGGGCAAAATATGAAAAGGAACGAACAGAGAATCAAAGCGAAAGCGGAATTAAACCTTCCGCTTTCGGAACGGGAACGCGCTCGCTACTTGCTTTTTATCGCGAACAGCGAGCAAGCGAAAAAGTTTATAGACAACGAAAAAATCACGGGAGTAAATGTAAAATGAGAATCAATTGCGAGAAAATCAATAAAGAAGTAGGAATCGGCGTAGCAACCGCCGCCGGCGCGATAAAACACGCGCGAGCAAAAATCAATTATCTTTACCACGATAATAAAAACCTTAACGAAAGACAGTGGCAAGCAGTTTTAGAATTGCAGTCTATAATCACGAGCATAGAATTAAACGAACAGCCGGACGAACAGCCGACAAAAGCGGAAGATATTTTGCGGTATTGGAAGAAGTACGATTATATCTTTACCGAGTACACTTCGGCGGCAGGTGAAAAATGCTATCGAACAGTAGGATTGCAAGCCTATTACGCCGCATTATGCCGAAGATTTAGGCTTAATTTTGAATTTTTAGGCGATTTCCATTGTATGGCAAAAGGCGACGGCTTCTCCCTTGAATACGTCGAGGGCGATATAATTTTAGCAATAGAAAATAAAGAAGAAGGAGAAAATAAATAATGAACACGGCAACGATTGAAAAATGTATTGACCTTTTGAACACGGGCAAAATCGACGATTTACGCGCCTTATTAAACTACGAAAGAGAGACGAATATATTAGCCTCGAAAGGCATTAAAACGAGCCTTTTGAACGCTGTAAAGAAGATTGTTTGCGATAATGGCTTAAAAGAATGGCGTAAAGCACTTGCGGGCATACAGCATACACCGGACGGAAAGCAATTTATATGCGACGGCTACCTTCTCGTTAAATGGAACGAAGAACAGCCCGAACTGAACGCATTACCGCAGACCCCGGTAAACGAAAGCATTGACGCAAACAATATCTTACGTACAACGGCAAGTATGTTAAAATACGAACTTACCGACAGCGATAAAATAATCGCCGAAAATATAGACAAGTACATAAAACTTTACCACGAAAAAAAAGCAAAAAAATTACCGGTAAAGTATTGTAACAAGTTTTTCGACGCGCTTTATCTTAAAAAGGCTTTTAGCGTTATCGGAACAGACTTCGAGCATATTCTCACCGGCAAGAACGAAAACTCCCCGCTTCAAATCAACGAAAAGGACTATTCGGCAGTATTGTTGCCGATAAATATAAACCGTATCGCAGACGAAAGCAAAACAACAATCGAACAGAACACACAAAAGTTTGTCGAACAGATAAAGAGGGCTTCCGTATGATAACATTAGGACAACTTAAAAATGTTTTAGATATGTGTAACGACATACAAATCGTAGACCACGACGGCGACGGGAACACTATCGATATTTCTTGGAAAAATGCAAGCGATTACTTTGAAGAACATAGTAACGACATCGTTACTTTTATATCGATAGGCACAACAAAAACAAATAAGATAATAATCTTCACGGAGGAACAGCAACAATGATAATCAACGCGGTTTTAATCGGCTTATTAGCCGTAATTACGGCAATAGTCGTTGCGATTTTCACAACAACCTTAAACAAGGCGAAAAAGGGCAAAAGAACAGCCCTTTGGATAAAGAAAAACGAACAAGACGGAGGCGAACAGAAATGAAAAAAGACATTTTCAAAAAGTTAAATTACTACCAAAAAAAATTTAACAAGCGAGGAAAACCCAACGAATCAGAGATATACAACAGTGAAATCCAACGCATAAAACAACGGATTCTTTCGGACATAAACCACTCTGCCGAAATTATAATGGAAGAATATCTTCCTTTTATAAAAGGTGATATCTCAGGCAAACAATTTACACAAGAAGAAATTATTAAAAGCATAGCCGTGGACGATATATTCGACACCTTACGCAACAGCAAACCATTAAAAGGAGTAAAACAATGAAAAAAGATATTTTCAAAACCTTGAAAGACTATTCCTCCGGGTATCACCGAGTATCGACACCCGAAGAAAACAAAATATACGACGCGGAAGTCGAAAGAGTTAAAACGCGCATACTTGCCGACGTGGAACACTCACCCGAAATAATTGCCGAAGAGTTTTCTAAACTCTGGGCGACAGAATATCGCCGTTTGTTTTCGGGCGTATATTCTACATTTGCAACGACTCCCGAATATAAAGCCGTCGATAATATCTATATGGCACTGCTTGACAGTAAACCATTAAAGGGTATTACCGTAACGCAATGTAATGCAGATAAAGGAGCAGACTATGCGAGCAATGACTAAAATAAGCGCAGACGAGGCACGGGCAAAATATGGCATTGTTACCGACGACGCAAACAGCCGCCTTGAATACCGTTTAACGCCGAGCGGTTGCGTTGTCGATAGCGACGGGGATATGAGATATTATCCCCCCGTCGTTGTCGAATTGTGCGAAGCAATAAAGGCTGACGCGGCAGAACTCATGGAATTTATAATCGAAAGCGTTGCGCCCGCTGGCGATAAAGAACAGGCAAGAGAGCGCATGACGGAAAGAAGAAACAAACGATACGGCGACGAAATAAAAAAGTTGAACTCAATACTTACGAAAGGGTTGCCGAGTTTAGGCATAGAGCGGGCGATTTCACCCGTCAAAGAGGTAGTAAAAAAGGACGGCAGATTTTACTTTCTGACAGAAAATAACGGCGCATTTGACGTGTTTTATTACCTTGCGATAGATTACAAGGAGGCAAAATAATGGGTGATAAAATAAAAAACCTAAAAAAGAAATGCGGCTTGTTCCGTGAGTTTTGCAAAATCAACGGCTTGAAAGACGGCGATTATTACAGCGCGGTTGATTATATCGAATATTGCGACGGCTTAACTTTGGCACAGACAATAGAAATAACGCGCAAATACGAACCCGATTTTAAGCGAAACGATTGTAATATATAATAAACCGCGCCCGTGCGGTATCGCGGGCAAAGGAATTTAATATGAGAGAAATACTTTTTAGGGGCAAGCGAGTAGACGACGGCGAATTAGTTGTTGGCAATAGTGTATTGTTTTTCAAAGATACAACTAAAATTTATGGGGAATTAACATATTGGCGTGAAATCGAAGTTATCCCCGAAACCGTCGGACAATATACAGGACTTACCGATAAGAACGGCGAGAAGATATTCGAAGGCGATATTATAGCGAAAGGTTTTGAGCGATACGAGGTAAAGTGGAACGCTGAACAAATGCGTTGGGGTATTTATTCGGACAATTATGAAGTTGCAGGTTTTACAAAGTTTTCAGAGCCTTATTTTGAAGTAATCGGCAATATTTACGACAACCCCAAACTTTTAAGGAGCGAAAAATGAAAAAGATAACTTTACAAAAACTCGAAAATAAGATAGTTGAAGATAAGACAGTCGAAAATCTTAACAGGCTTGCCCAAAATATGGAATCGTTAAACAATAACGCGACTATCGATAATGCCACGAAGATACATTGCCTTGAACAAAAACTCGGCGAATATCACGGCTTTTTTAAGGTTTTAGTTTTACTCAATCAAGACAAGGCGGTAAAACTTTCGGTCAAACACCGCGATATTTTAGCCAAAGCAACGGATTTTAACGCAAAAATTTACCATTTAGGAGAACAGCAATGAAACAACAAAAATGTAAACAAGGCAAACTTGGGTATTGCTACGATTATGGCGATTGCGAAGACTGCGAAATCAATCAAATGATTTTGAAGTACGAGAAAAGAATTAAAAAATTAAAAGCAGAAAATAGTCGGCTTAAAAATGAGAGAAACAAAAATGAATAAAGAACAATTTAATGAGATAAGCACTCAATACCTTCTTGCCCTACCCTCTATGAAGAAATCGGATAAGACCGTTACGGCTTATAGTTTGGCTTTCAGGAAGTTTTCAGACTTCTTGAAAGCAGACGAACAGATAACGCCTTTAACCGTCGTAAATTGGCGTTCAAGCCTTTCTATGAGCGGGATAAAGACAAACAGCGTAAGGCAGTATATGATTTTCATACACTCATTTTTCGAGTGGTGCGTCAAAATGAAAATCGAACAGGAAAACCCCGTACACCTTGACGAGATACCCGAACAGCAACGGGTCGAGTATGACCTTTTAACGCTCGACGAAATCAAAAGCCTAATAACGAAAACTCCGACCGGGTTAAGCGGGAAAACGATAATCAGAAACCGCGCTATTATAGTTTTACTTTTGCAGGCGGGCTTGCGTAACAGCGAACTGCGTTCGCTGACCGTCGCCGACCTTGATTTCGAACAGAACAGGATCATGGTACGACACGGCAAAGGCGATAAGCAACGACTTGTTGCAATGCCGCGAGTTGCAAAGGAAATAATCGAAGAGTATCTTTCGAGCGGTATTCGCCCGAAATGGTGTACCGATAACGATTATCTTTTTGGCACGGATTCGGACGAGAACGGCAAAAGTACCGGCGGTAAATTATGGAAGCAATTCTCGTCGCCTGCTCTGCTTATGCTCGTTCATAGATACACCGAGCATTGCTGCGGGCATAGCGTTAAAACTCACGCATTACGCCACGCTTTCACGAGTTTATGCGATATGAGCGGTATGCCGATGACCGAGATATCGCAAAACCTCGGACACTCTAACCCGCTTGTAACGGCACAAGTTTATCGGCACATACTCAATAAAGACACTGCCATTCAGTCTGCCGTCTCGGCAATGGATAAATTTACGAACAGTCTGCAAGGCGTGTAACGCTTGACTTTACGGCGAACAGCCGATATAATTAAAACTACGAATCAAATAAAAATCTTATAAGGCTTGACGAACAGCAAGCAAAGGAAAAAACAAAATGAACTACGAACAATTAACACAAGTTGTAAAACTCGCCGACCGCGAGCAAATTAAAAACAGAATGGCATTACTCGGATATAGAGATATCGAACAGGACGAAAAATTAAAATCGGTCTCTTTCGTTACGATCGCTCAATCGTCTATCGAAGACACCGAACAATATCTTTCAAAAGACAAACAACATTGTTTCGACGGACATCGAAGCATAAATAACGACGTTGCGTTCGGTATAGAGTTTATCACCATTCAAACGATGAAATACGATAAAAAGCGAAAAATGTATATAACGAGCAACTTTGATATTTACGCAAAGGAGATTACCGAATAATGGACTTATACACCCCACAACCGACGATAGATTATAAGCCGTGCGAAATCTGCGGAAAGATATGCTTCAATTCCGACCTTGTTTGGACGACTAAATACGCAGGAATATGCAAAGACTGCTACGCTAAATTAAAGGAGCAAAAGAACAATGAACGAAATAAAATTTAATGTCGGAGATAAAGTAATATCATTTACGGGATTACAAGGTAAAATCGAAAAAGTTTTTAATGGAAAAGACTATATTCTTGCTTATATCAAATATGAGGACGGCAAAGAAGACTATATCACAGAGTGCGACAAAACACACAACTTCGATTCGTTTTATTTAATCGGAAAGAATGTGTTTGGCAATAAAATCGAAAAAGAAGAATTGCAACAAGAACTTGCAAAAATCGAAGCCCGTAAGAAATTATTAAGAAAGCAACTTTGGCGACTTGATAACGTTATGGTCGAAGACTGGAAAGAAAGACGGGAACAAAGGAAAGACCGAGAGGAGGAAACCGCCGAACAGCGAATGGAACGAGTGTTAGAACACATAAATACCGCGATCGAAATGTTGCCCGACAATGGAAAAAAAGAAGCCCTCAAATCGGCAATAGAAACCTATCTTACCGATAATAGCAAACTATCTTAAAAAATATAAAAACGCGTTATCGCACTTTCAAAGGTGTAATAACGCGTTTATTTTATTATTTAATCCATTCTAAATCGGCAGGCTCAATCATCGTTTCAGGCGCATTTAACCACGCCACATACCATTCGCCCAACTCTTTTAATTGCTCGTCAGTTAGTTTATCGTACCACAACTTTCCGCGATTGATTATGGGAAAGCACTTCTGCTCGCGATTGTATCGTATCTCTTCTCTTTTCCCCTCGTCGCTTTGAATATGCGGTACTAATTTTAATGTGCCGACTTTGTGTCCGTTTTCGTTCACCGAAGTAATTTCGTCCACTACGGGATATAATTCACCGAAAATATCAAACTTTGGTATACTGTCGGTTAGAATAAAATCATATTCCGCGTTTTTGACAATATTTCTTTTGTAATCTTCGTTTTCCCTTACCCAATAATAGGTAAACGCTTCGCGGTCATTTATTTTGTAATTAAATACATACATTCTCGTATCACTCTCCTCAATACAATAGAAAGGCGTATAGCCCTTTTGTAAGATTATTGTAACTACTATTTTTAACGGTTATTGTGGTACTTTCACCGTTTGAAGTCGATGACATATTTGAAATCATTATTTGAAAACCATTGCTTGAATCGTCAACAGTAAAATACTTTCCAACAAACGTCGAATTGTGCAACATTGCGGCTGTTATGGTATTTATGATAAAATGTCCGTCTTTATGACCTACCATAAATGTTACGGCTCGACACCACCTCAAATCGCGGGCTATTGTATACGCCTTTGCCGTAGCATTAGTGGGCAATGAATAAGTTACAGGAAACATTTCATAAGTTTCGTTATCAAAAGTATCAAACCAAGTCGGCACAGTAGAACCGGGATATGTTGCACAATATGCTTTTGCCCTTGAATTAGCATAATATTTGATATTCCCCGAATAATCGGTAGCGAATGGACTACCTATTACCGGAGCCCATATTTTTTTTGTTGATGCACTTTTATCCGAGAAATCCTTAAAAGATACACCATTTATTACCACAGGTGTTCTCCACTGACCGTCTCCAAAAAGAATAGCGGTTTCAGGCGTTCCACTTGGGATTTCGCCCCCGCCGGTCGGTACATTGTACACAGTATTCCCTACTTGCAATTTAGTAAGTTCATACGAACCCGCTTGGGATGGATTTGCCTCAACTTGATTTAATTCGTCATACCTTGTAACCTTGCTTTGCGTAATTCCGCTGTTGACCGCAGCAAGTTGAGTTTCATTTAACTGATCTTGCTTTGTTCCTGCCACCTCGTCCACGTATGACTTAATTACTCTGTTTTGTACGGCGTTTGTCGAAGAATCGCTCATTTCGGTATCAACTTCAATCTTTCCACCGCCGTCAGGTGATTTGAAATTCCACTTTTGCCATACAACGGCATTTCGCCACGAATCGTAAGTCGTTGCCACCAAAACGATAGAATTAACCGCCGCGTCGGCAACGGCAGACGAAAACGGGATTGTCATAGTGTCGTTAGAACCGGCGTTATTGCCGAGTATCTTAACGGTCATAGTCGTATCGCCTTTTGCGGTTAAAAGGGCTTTATACACGCGGAAACAATCCTTTGTCTGGCTCTTTAACCGTTCGTCTACGACCTGTTCTATCGCCCTTTTTATTCGTTCACTGTTACTTAAAATTGACATTATGCACCGCCTTCGATATATGCGTTCAAAGTAAATTTAGGAATATCCGCAACGCTCGTTGCATTTATCGTCATTGCCCCCGTTTCGCTCAACGGCAACGAAAAAGAATTGATTAAGTGTCTTTCGGTCGGACTTCCGGGCTTATCGGTACGTTGTACCGTAACGAGTTGATTTTCGATCAAGTGAAACATTTGACTGCAACTAATGTTCACGGATTTCTGCAAAACCGTTTTTTGTTTCAGCCTATATTGTGCAAAATCCGTACATTGTTTTGCATTGAAAAAATTAGCCCGCGTTTCGCATTGAGTTTTTATTCCGATTAGATTGATATTCGTATCGCTTGCGGGATCGTAATTGCTTGCTCTGCCCCATACGCCCACTTGCGAATTTCCACCGCCGACAATGACGATATCGTTATACACGGCATCGTTTTTTAATGTTTCTGAAATCTGCGAAAGATTGCAATTTTTTGGAGTAAAATTCCATAAAACCGCCTTTTGATAGTCGTCTATATCCGATTGCGACGGCTCTATTTTTAACGCGCCTGCGGCATCGTAACCGATTAACCCGATTATTTGTTCGTTCAACTGTGATAACAGAGAACCGATATTGCCACCGCAATTTTCCGTATAAGGAAACGGAATGTCCGTTACGTAAATCGTCCTGACCGACCCGTCGCTTTTCGTACTATCCCAAGTTTGTCCGAGATAGTAAGTCGGCAAAATCGGCGGCGTAGGGTCTATCGCCTTTGTTATATCGTCGGTTTGATTTAAGTCAAATTTAGATAAATGCAATAAGCCGTAAATCCATTTGTATAAAGCGTTCTGCCCTGCCTCTTCTTCGGTCGTAACGGGTATTGATACGGGCTTCGGCAGCGTGCCGCCGAGCGAGCCGTCAAGATTAGCCCATTTGTCTACGAGCGGAAAAGTAACCGTTTTCTGATTTTCGCTGAATACCGACTGCGGATTTTTGATAACTCCGACCATTTGCGGCAGATAAAAATCCGTTCCGTCGGGTAAAACAATCCCCATAGAAAGCCTTAATTGCGTGCCGAACCAAATATTGTTGACGTTGTAATCAAAAGCGTTGTCGAGATTAGAAAGCGTTATCGTTGCTTTTCTGCGCTGTCCGTTTTGAAGTGAAACGTTAAGCGTTCCTCCTTGAATAAACGCCGACGATTGATACTTTTGATTATACCCTCGCTTGCTGTTATTACTTAAAAAGAACGCAACAGAACCGTCGGGCTGTAAAAATTCGAGTTTCGTCAGTTTTTTGAACGGATATTTTAACGCTTGCAGATATTGCAAATATTTATGAGTTTCTGCCATATCGCTCCTTTTTAATTCTTTTTCAGATTAGCGAAAGTGCCGTCGGCTTGCGGTAATTGAATAAGCGCAACGTCTTCGGCAGAGCCGATTTCTTCCCACGAAATAGATACGCTTACTTCTTGCGTTCCCGTTTTTGTATTGATCGTCTGCGTAATCGGCGCGGAAATGCCAACCTGAAAGATATTCCCTTTGGGGTCTTTCAAGAAAAACGTATCTCCGCTTACGCTTGCCGAATACAATTCCTGCATTTCTTCAACAGTGTCGAAATAATAAGCGTTTGTCGTATTTGATAACAAGGCTTGTAACGTTCCGCTACGACCCTTTCTTGAAGAAGGTTGCCGCAATCTATACCCCGTAAAATTCGTAAGCCAGTTTGGCGTGTTGTTGTTGCTTATTGCGCCGTATGCGATATTGTTTCCGAATTTCCAATAACCCGTAACATAATATATGTCGGGATCGTCATCGATATTGTTTTGAGCCTTTATCAGGTAATAAGCATTTTCGCATTGATAAATCTCGTTTGATACAACGCTCGCGCCATAAATCGTATTTGCGGTCGGAATTATCACGTACTTATATTTTGCGTTTGATTTAACGCCAAAATCTCTGAATTGAGCATAAGAACGCGGTAATTTAACTAATTTCTTTGCATTTCCGTCATTTTCAACACGGTAAATACTAAACGAAGATTGCAGATTGTTGATATCGCCTGCGTTAAGGGTTTCTTGACTGAAATTCGTGCAAAAAGCCGTATCGTTATTCGACCATTGCGCTTCCGAGACAGAAAGCGAACTCGTCAAAACTTTATTCCCTATCCAAATCCAACCGTAATATCTCGCGCCGTAAATCACTACGTTTTTTATCGACGACTGCCAACTATCCAAAGAGATAGTAAATTCGGCTAACATTGCTTCAATTCCGCTACGGTAGGAATAAAGATATATTTTAGTAGGCGACACGACTATTTGGAAAGCCGTCAAGGCACTGTTAATTAAATAAATCGTCGAACTGCCTAAATTGATATAGTTATTATTTATTCTTATTCTCAATTGATTATCATTCGACGAATCTCCGGGGGTTAATTCTATTTGCAAAGAATTAGTATCGTTACCGAGAGCGATAACTATATTGTCCGTAGTCGATTTTATCGTAAAATTGATACTTAACGACCACGGCGCAGAAATATTTAATTGTCCGCTATTCGTATTGTTCCATCTTACAAGAGACGAATTTTCCAAATTAAGAAGACCGGCAAGGAACGACGGCGACGTGCCTGACGCTTCGCCCGGAATAGAAAAGTACGGAAAATTTATATCGTTTGATACGACGGAGTATGCGTTTTGCGATTTCGCCACTGCAGTACCCGTAGCACTTAATTCCGCTTGTACCGTAAAAGTCTTTTCGTCGCTTACTTGCACGCCGTTTGCCGTTTCGACGGTACAAACTATTCTGAACGTGTTATTCGACACGATAAAGCCGTCGTAAGTAAACGATAAATCGGCTGTGGAAATAGGCAACGTATCTGCAATGAGCGTATTCCCGCTAAATAATTGCCACCGCACCCAATTGATTGCGTCGCCTTGCGCCTGCGCATAAGTCGCAGTAAATTTGTACGCAGGCGAAGTGATAACCGACGGAATACTGTTTATTGAAAGCGTCGGGGTCGTTCTCGCCTTAAATACGGTCGGCGAAAATTGAACGACGGCATAATTGTCCGACAGTATGCCGCCCGAACTCGACAAAGCCCAATATTGAGTTAATTGCAATTGATAATCGTTGCCGTTTTCCACGCCGAGAGAACTCCATAAACGCTCTTTTGAACATATACAGTTTTGCGGGTTTCCCTTGTTGTCGTTAGGATAAATCGGCACGTCGAGAATATAGGTTACGTTTCCTTTTTCAGTGAGCGTACCGTCGCTATTTCTTAAAAATATCTGAATTTTATACGCGTACAGCGGGGAATTACCGTTTAATTGCCACGAAATATACAAACTACTCCCCGCGTCTATCGTGCTTTCGTTTATTCCTGCAAGGGTCGAAGGGATAATATTTGACGGCTGAAATAACATATCTATACTCCTTTAATTGACTAATTTCATATTGTCAAACAACTCGACGATTGTTTTTGTTTGCGCGTCTTCCGCGCTTATCGGTACGCCGTTCACAACGTAAGAATTGTTGTTAGAATTGTTTATCATGCTGCCACCGTTAGTGATAATGTCTCCGCGCGACAATATCGGGCTACGGTTTGTCGCGCCGAATAAAAGCCCAAGACTATCAGCAAAAGCCTTAAATTGTGCGTTAGAGGTCGGATTGAGTATCTTCTCGGCTAATTCAGGTGGTAAAACTATTTCGTCGCGCGAAGTCGCTTTTATGCCTCCTAAACCGTGCAAGACACCACCGCTATCATAAGTCGGCGTTTCTTCGCCGTCGGTCGTTCCGTCCGTGTCATCTTCGCCCTCTGTCGAACGAATATGTACGCGACCGCTCTTTTCAATCGCGTCAATAATTTTGTCAACAAATTCAGGTGTTTCACCTTCGCCGAAAGTTCCCTCATAGGCTTTCGCCCATTTATCGAGCGTTTCTAACAATTCTTTATTTGTTAAACTGTCTTTGTCTAACAAATTCAGCACGTCATCCCACGCCGCGTCTTTAATATTCTCTCTGGCTTTATCAAGATTCTTTTGAGCATTTTCAATGGCTTCGGTATTTTGTTGCCATTCCAACCTACCCGTTTCGGTATTATAGGTAAGAACGTCCATTGAATTTTCAGCGTCTTTCAATGCCTTTTCGGCTTCTAAAACGGCTAATCGCTTTTCTTCGTAATCGGCGGTTTCTTTTTGTGTGTCGCGGATTTCTTTTAAGGCGTTAGCGATGTCTTTATACTTGCTTGCGACTTTGGATAAATCGTCCGACCAAACCTTGACTTCTTCCGTTGCCTTTAAGTAACTGTCGAGAATTTTCTGAAATTCTTCGTCGGACATTTCTCCTTTCGCTATTTTACGGATTTGTTCAAGCGATAATCTTTTCAGAAAGTCATCGGAATTTTCGTCGCCATACAATAATTTGTTTGATTTGTCGTATTTACTTTCAGCACCAAATGATTTAATAGCAGAATTTATATACCCTAAGAGATATTCTCTATCTGAATCACTTAATGTTGAATCTTCTTGAATTTCTTCCTTGATTTCGGTGAAAAGCGCAAGCCATTCCTCAGGAGTCAGGTTTCCTCCCCCTTTCCCCCAAAAGGAAGTTGGAATATTCTCTACACCAAAGAATGAACCAAAAGCCTCACCAACTTGGATATACCATTTTTCAGCCTTGTTGGCTTTTTCACTACTATATCCGTGTTTATTAAGCCAATTATTTAACTTTGAGTCCCCCTGATTGTAAAGATTGGTGTATTCGGGGAACACCCATACTTTTTGTTTGCTACTTAAATACTTTTGAGCATCTGAAAAAGCCTTTGAATTTTCGTCGTAATATTTTTTTATTTGCTGTTGAAGATCGTCTTTTTCGGAAGTTTTAATTAACTCTTTTTGGTCTTCAAGACTACCGTTTATAAGGTCGAGAGAGTCTTTATACTTGTTATTGCTTTCAATAAGTTTATTTTGAATAGTCAATAACGTATTTTGAGCCGCCTCGATTTGACTTGTAGAAGAAGCATTATCTTCCAAAACGGCGCGTGCCTTTTCAAATTGAGAGATATAATCGGCATATTCGTTTGTTACCGTTTCTATGTTGGTCTTTAACTTATTAAGATTATCTAACCCCTCTTCAAGACTTCCCGAAATATCTTTATTTCCTGCATTATTGACGGAATCAATAATACCGATTACAACCGATATTGCCGTGGCTATCAAGCCTATTGCTCCCAAAGCGTTATTAAACGTTATTGCGGCGGCAGTACCCTGCTTAAATGCAAGGATAATTGATTTTATCGAAGATAGTAACGTTGCAAAGCCTGCGGCAATCTGTTTACCGTAAATCAATGCTAAAACAGTTCCTAATGCAAGGACAGTAGTTCTTAAACCACCCGTGTATTCAATTATTTTCAACAACCACGAAGCAATGGATATCAACTCTTTCTTGAACGACAAAAACCCTTGTTCGTCGTTGGCTAAATATTGCCATTGTGCCTTTAATGCGTTGAGTTTTGCCGAGTAAGTATCTAAATATTCTTCGTTTTCCTTTTGAGAATATCCCGCTGCGTCTGCTAACGTTTCCTGTGCCTTTTTAACGCTGTCCATATTGTTTAAGAGAGCGATAAAATAGTTTTTACGGAACGTACTTGCCGTGTCGTAGATTTCGGTTACTTTGGCGTAATTTTCGCCGAGAGCGTCTTGTAATTCGTCGTTAAGGTTACGCCAATCGTCGTCGGTAAACAGCGTGCCGAGAATACTTTCGTTTTGCCCGTTAGTGTTTTTGATTTCTTCCGACAAACCCTGCCAAATATCAAGCACCGTGCCTTTGCCGTGGCGGAAGTCATTGACGATATTCGCCATATTTTCGCTTAATTTTTCGAAAGTATCGAGCGCGGAACTCTTCGTAGAAAATTGAATAAGAGAGTTGACGGCAGTACCGAGGTTTTCACCGCTTCTGCCCGTCGCTTCCGATAAGGCGGTAATTATGCTTACGGTTTCGTCAAGATTAAGATTTGCGTTTTTCGCCGAAGAACCCGTTCTTTGCAACGCCGTTAAAAGTTTATCGGTCGTAACCGCAGCATTATCCGCCGTGATATTGAGTTTATCGACGATAAGCATTAAATCGTCGGCAGACAAGCCAAACTGTTGCATTATGGCGATCAACCCGTCGGAAGCCTGCGTTGCGTCAAGTTCGGCAACGTTAAGCGCGACAACCGCCGCTTCCGTCGCCTTTAACGTTTCGGAAACGTTCATACCCGAACGCGCAAAGTTAAGGGCTATCTGACTTACGTTTTCAAACGTCTGCCCGTATTCCTGCGCCATTTTATACAACTTATCCGAAAGGTCTTTATCACCTATCGAGCCGCTCGGCAAAACGCGTTGCAACTCGATTATCCTGTCTTCCGTTTCAACCAAAGTCGTATTAAGGCTCTGAAACGCGCCCGTTATAGCCCGAAGCGGTTTCATAACCATAGTCATAGCGATTTGCCACTTTAATTGATTGTACATTATCGAAAGCATACTTTGCGATTTTTTTGCGGCTTCAGTATTTTCGTTTATTGCTTTCGTGCTTTCTTTTACGACGACTGTACCAGCCTTTTGAACTTTTGAATAGTCTTCGGCGGCTTTTGTCGCTTTAATTTCGGCTGTCGTCTGTTTTGCTACCGCCGTTGCGGTTTTAGCCTTTTCTTGCGCTAATTTCTGTTCCGCTATGGCGTTTTTGTTATTGATTTGTAAAGTCTTTTGCGCGACTTTCGCAAGCGAATTATAATACTTCGTTAAAGAGTTTATCTGCGCCGTAAGGTCTTTGTTTACCTTTACGCCGCTTAAAGAATCGGCAACCGACTTTATAGATGTTTCGAGTTGCTTTAACTGTTGCGTAGCAAGTGTATTTTTTAATTCTACGTCAAGTATTATCTTTGCCATAAGTCGCTCCTGTTTATATAACTACCGAGGATTTCTCGGTTGTTGTCAAATATTAAAATGTGTTTGTTCGTTTTCGCTTTTTAAGAGGGAATCTTTCAAGTCCACACTTTCGTTGTTGTCCGCCTTTACTTCTATTCCTTCTGTGCCGAATTGTTTCATTCCATTTATAAAATTCTCGATTACTTCCCTTTCTTGGTCGTGAACGAAATTATTCCAAAACGGGCGCGGTGGCGGTTCTCCCCATAAGTTGCCTGTCTGTATACTTTCAATTAAGTCGTTTCCGTTTCGGACATAATAAAATCCGTCGATATGTTCACCCGTAGGATAATAATTAAAAGTTAAATTTTTCCCTCTAACCATATTCCCTACCGGGGTCATATTTTTCTCACTGCCGAGCGGAGTTCCTAAACTCGGATTATCCGTTCTTCTTTGATAACTACTCGGAATATAGGCTTTATACCAGTCTTGCGCAATATGCTTTTGCAATGAAAACATCATTTCTGCGCCAACGTATTGTAGGGCTTTGGGAATTGTATTTTCTATAATCTTTTCTTGCTTCTTTATGTCATTTTCAAGCCCGACTATCCTGACATTAACTTTCAGAAAATCGTTCATTTTACACCTATAAAAACAAAACGCCGTATCTACGCCCGTATTTCAGGGCGTAGACAGCGTTTTTAGTTAAAAATTTACGCCGTAACCGTAACGGTACAAGTCGCTTTGACGGCGGGGGTAACGTCGGGAACGGTTATCGTAACCGTCGTGTTACCTGCTGCAACGCCTTCGACAACGCCGTTATTATCGACTTTTGCCGTTCCTGCCGCCGCAGAAGCATAGGTCAAAGACGAATAAACGGGCTGTGCAACCGTTCCGTCTTTAAGCAAATACTTGACGGGGATTTGGACTTTTGCGCCGACTTTTGCGGTTACACCGCCACCGACGACGAATAAGCCTTCTACTTGGTCGGTTACTTTGCCACACGGAACGTATACGTAGTAAGCATACGGAGCGGACGAGTTCGCGCAGTCGCGGAAATCCGTCGCGTCGGGTATGTTGTCTACGTTTGCCAACGCCTGCCAGTCGTAAGCGGTAGTCGCGTTTGCCGTTTGCGAAGCCGAAATACCTGCGTCGCCCGTGAATTGAGCGTACTTTACAACAAGATACAAGTAACCCGCAAGCGAGCCGTTAGTAACCGCTTCGCCCTGTTTCGCGTAAACGTTGTATTTGTAGGTAAGACCCGCAACCTGCGGCGTGAAGTTCGACGGAAGGTCGAGAACCTTTGCCGAAGCAACCGACGTAAAGTAAAATATGTCGTAAGACGCGCCCGTATAGTTACCCTGCACTACACCCGTAGTGAGGTCTATGCCGACGTTTTCACCCGTGTAATCGGTCGCGCCCGCAGGTCTTACGTAACACAAGCCGTAAGTGTCGTCGGAATCTTGGGTATACGCTCTTGCCGGCGGATAATCCGCAAGGTGGGGAATGGTAAGTTTGCCGCTGACGGGCGCAACACCCGCTTCTACGACTTCGACAACACCGTTATTCTTAACCGTACCGCCGCTTATCATTGCTCTTTGTCTTAACGAAAACGCCTGCGAAGTAAGAGTACCCGAAAGACGCGTCGTATCGGGAATAGTTATAAGCAACGGGTTGCCGACCGCACCGGTTATCTCGCCGAGATTGACGGACGACGTAACCGAACCTTCGCTCGCAACGGTGTCATAACCGATAATATTGCCTTTCGCGTCGGTGATTTTTACTTCCGCAATACCTTTTACGAAAAGGTTGGGATCACCAAAATGAAATGCGTTCATATAAAATCTCCTGTTAATTTATTTTTGTTTTACGCCGCCTAACTGCTTACCTAAATCGCTTGCCGACATAGTACCCATCGTTTCGTCGATACTGTCGTAAGCCCACGACGGAAACGGATTGCCTTTCTTAAACGTAACCATTCCCGATAATTCGGCTTGTCCGTAAAGAGTGTATTTCTTATCACGGTCTATCGCCTTAAATCGGTTCTCAAACTCACGAATAGTCCAGTCGTCGATTTCTCTTTCGCTCACCTTTGAAAAGTATGCTACGGACGAAATAAGACTGCATAAATCGGTTTTGAGTTTAACCTGATTACTCGATTGCATTTCTTGTAGTTGCTTTTGGGCTAAAACAAGTTCTTCGTTTTCGCTGTCGTCGGGCAATTCAAGCCCGTTTTGGTCTGCAATAAGCGGTCGTATATATGCGGAAAAATCTTGGGGCGTAATTTCCGCGACATTATCGCCTTGCGTCATTTTGAATCGGACTATTTCAAGGTCTTTTCCGACCTGCCTGATAACGATATTTTCGCCTTTCATGTACTCTTTAATATCGAAATTATCTATCCGCAAAGATAACGACATTAAGAGCAATAATCGGCTAAATAAACCGCTACCCGCTCCGTTCTTAATCGTTTCGTCAATTTCAAGCGAAAAAACGGCATTGAGATAATCTTTCATTTGGTACTTAACAGGGAGCGTACCTAATCTGATTATCAATGCGTCTTTACACGCTAAAAATTGCTCATAGAATGACATTTTTACGGGATAGAACGTCAAATTAAGCATTTCGATAGGTCTTCCTTGCCTAATTCTCTGTTGCCTTTCCCATTGTGATAATTGGCTCATTTCTTATCTCCTGCCTTTTATCGGTGTATATCAATCGGACTTTTGCTCCGAGTGGTATCTGTAACAACTTTGCGCTTCTTCCGTGTTTTCGACGCGTTTAGTGCAATTGCAATGCCTTTGATAAGCGCACATTGCGTTTACGCTGTCTTTAACGTTGTAATAACTTTCGCCGTCTTTCATTAAAAGTTTGCAAAGTAAAAATTCTAACTGCGATTTTCTTACCGCGTTCGGACATTCGTATCTATTTGCCATAGTCTTAATACCCGTTTAACGTGATTTCGGTAGTTGCCGAATACTCGCCGTAACTGACCGTAACGACAAGCGGCTCTACGCTTGCTTTAAGACACTGAATTTGCGCCGACATCTGTTTCGGGGCTATCGTCGCCACATAGCAGTTACCTTTCGCCCCGCCGAAAGACCACGACAAGGGTTTATTCGTCTTTGCGCCCTCTTCATAATATCTCGCTTTTACGACGGCTTCGTCGTACTGCGTAATCTCTGTCGGCAGAACGCCTAAAAACGCCACGTAAGGCTCGTTTACGTCGCCAGCCACCGCAATTTCAAGCGTTGCCGTAATTGCCGTATTTTCGGCAAGCGTTGCCGTGATAATCGCATTTCCGTTCTTGTTTGCCGTAATCTCGCCGTTTGCGTTTACCGAAACCACGCCGTTATCACTCGAAGAATATATCCAAGTAAGCGGTTTATCCTCGGTCGGCAAAATTTCAACGTCGTTAAGCGAGAAATGCGCCGTAAGTTGAGCGGTTTGTCCGACTTTGATTTTATCCGCGCCGTCAAGCGTCGCCGAATAAATCGAGTTTTTACCGTTCGCAATAAAAGTCTTTTCCAAGTCGTCGTATTCGTTAATATTTTCTTCTTTGCGAATGGTAAAATTAAGTAAATGGCAACTGTCGCGATCGCCCGAAAATTCCTGAATAAAGTCCGTAACCCCGGTAACGTAAAACGACTGACTGCCGAGAATTAAGCGGTAATTTTGCTTAATTTGTTTCGTGTTATCGTTAAGTTGGCAAGTTACGTTAAAATATCCGTCGGGTAATACGAGATTGTTCGGCGTTTCGTTCGAGTTGTTCATCATCGCGTAACGCTCAACGACAATAGGCTCGGTTATGACGTTGCCGTAATAGTCGAATGAATTGTAAGACGAATTACAACGCGCAACGACCGCCGTAGGCTTTACGCTCGACACGTTTGACGGGTTTATGGAAAGCCACACGCTACCCGCAGTCTTTATCTTTGCGCCGATAGGAAAATACTCGATATGCCTTTCGGGGAATAACACTAACTTAAAATCGTCGGTTTTACTGCCCGTAAACGACTTGCTGTCGTTAGACGATAAATCTGACAGGCGTATGTTTGTGTTTACCCATTTATAGAAATCGTCGGCTGACAATCCCTGCACGTCGGCATTAAAATAGTCGCTTGCGAGATATGCGCGGTTTGAATCGAACTTTCTTGCCCTGTCCGCCATATATTGCGTTTTACGGTCGGCGTATTGTTTCGGTGTATTTTTCAACACTGTTGATATTTTATCGCTTGCCGCAATCGCATTTTTTATGTATTTTTGGCTTTGATTAGACATTTTCGCTTGCCCTTACTTATCCCATATTTCTATTCTGCGCCGTAAGATTTTTGCATATCTTTTCATATGAAAAGCCTGCCGTCTTAACAATCTGCGCATGGCGGGTTTTAATTCGCGGAAACCTACCGTTTTAATAAAAGACGTGAGATTTCCGAGTTTTTCTTCAAGTGCCTTTAATTCCGTTTCCGCTCTGCTTTTCGCCGTGCTTTCGCTCATTTGTCGTACCTCTGAATTTTAGTTTTTTGCCGTCTATAACGAACTCGACGGCGTTGTTCTTTTTATGTTTTTTATAAGCAACGCAACAAGCCTTATTCTCTTGCGGGCAAGACTTGCAAAATTCGTACATTCCGAAATTTTCACACATAGTCGATCCTCTATTAGGCGAGTTTAATGCCGCCTATATCGGGCTTATTATTCGTATCACCGGGCAAAGGCGTTTTCGTCGTTGCAAGTTCGAGTCCGATTATCAATTCTCTGCCGACGTTAATATCGCCGTCGTAGATTGGACGACTTCCGCAGTCGGGATGACAACGCCTGTCAAACATAAACGTGCCGATTCCCGTCATATTTACGCCGTTTAACGCTTCGATTATGGCTTGCTCGATCCCCATCGTTCTGCTGTACTCTTGTTCTTTCGAGTTCGCTTCGTTCGTGTAATGCGACCATATGTAAAAGTGAATTGCCGTAGCCGTTTTGAAACTGTCGTTCGGCATTTCCCTTCCCTCAAATACGTAAACGCGCGTTTGAGCATCCGTCTGACTTTGTTTTACCCATATTTGCGGAAATATCCTGTAACCTTTATCGGTCGGCGGGTTTTCCGCTCTTTCGGGATTGAAGACGACGCTCATTTTCTCTTTTATCGTCGGCAATGCTTTCGACAAAGGTCTTGCGCCGTCGTGATAAAGATACTTCCAAAATCTGCAACGAGAATAAGAGTTGTCGTCTACGGGCTGATAATCGCCTTGCGGAGCGTCAATAAGGTAATCGCATATTTTACGCGTAAGGTCGGTTATCTGCGACATATCGTTGTAACTTTCCTGCGTGTTTATGTATGGAAACCATTGACTGTACTTAGGCATTTTCTTTCTCCGTTGCGCCGCTCTCTTCGGGTTTATCCGATGTTACGTTGAGTTTCGCTACTTCTTCTTGCAGTTTTTTTGCAAGTTCTGTAACTCTTTCGGGCGTGGAATATACCGACAACGCCGAAAGCAAACGATATATCGGGTTATTGTAGTGAGATTTGAGATTTTCGATTTCTATGTACACCATTCTTTGGAGTTCTTTGAAATCAGTGAGAATATCAAAGGCTTTTTCCTTGAATAAGGGATTGACCTTATATCTCTCGATTTGATTCATCATTGCCCCGCCCGCATAGAAATCGTACTGCTCGTAAGAATCTTTCTTTTCGTCCAATTCGATATCGAAATAAAAGCCGAGCAACGTATTTTGTAAGAGTATCGCTTTAAGCGGCGCGTTTTCACCCTGCACCGCAGGCAACGCAAGGATCTTGTTTATGTCGTGGTCTTCCTTTTCGGCGACTACGGAAATCAGACAATGCCTCGCTATCTGATAGGAAATAACTTGTTTATCCGCAAGCGGCATATAGGTTTTTGCCTTTTGCATAAGTTCGTCGGTTATTCTGAAATATTCGTTCATAATCTTTCACCTTAAAACTGCAACCGTTTGACGGCGGGTATCGTTGCTTTGTAGTAGAGATTTTGCTCGTATTGCCGCATTTCTTCGGCAAGTTTACGGCGGAGTTGATTGAGCCGAGCCGTGTCCGCGTCCATTTTACGGGCGCGGTTTTGCTCGTAAAAACTCTTATCTTCCACTTTTGCAACGTTGGAAAGCCAATCGGTATTGAAACGGTCTTGCCACACAACCTGAAAACACATTCCGAGAATATTCTTCATTTCGATAGGCAAATCGTTCTCAAAATACCCGTCCGTATAGAAGTCAAAATCGAATACAACGCCTTTTTCTATCGGATTATCCGCCGTGGCGTTTATCGTTACGCTACCCGTCGTTTTATCGTATTCGCACTCGGCAGCGGGTAAAGAAACAACATTGCCCGACGCGTCGCGCGTAAGAACGTGCGCCGAAAACAACTCGTAGCCGACGTATTCGTCGCCGAGACTTACCACTTTCGACGAAGTGATAGTTTCCGTAAGAGTGTATTGCGTATTGTCATACTTTGCTTCGACGTATTTAGGGTCATTTTTATCGCCTACCAAATAAGGCAAAACCTCGGCGGGTTTATTAAAAAGCGGTATTGCAACGTTCAGATACGCCGACATTTTTCTCGCATAAAGCGGCGGATTGTCTACCGCTAATTCTTCAAGCCGTATATCGTCAACGTATTGAGCGCAATATTTCGTTAAGACTTCTAAAATCGGTGTCATTTTATTTTCCTTTTATTTTAGTCTGCGTTATCTGCCAAAACTCTTGCCATATCTTTGAGAATCGCTTTGAACATTCCGTCCTTATCCGTTTCTTTTGATATGTTGTTAAGGCGTTGAATAAGCGGTTGATTTACCCTGTTGTCGTGCGCCATATACGCATCAATATAAAGCGTTGCGATTATTGCCTTATGTTCAGGGCAAGCCAATTTGAAGATCTTACAAATAGTGTCTTCGGGCAAAGATAAAAGTTTGTAATAAATATCGGGCGAAAGAAGTTCGCCGTCTTTGTATTTAAGCCCGTAACGCTCTCTTTCGTCGTCCGTAAGCCCGGACAAGACTATAAGTCTTCTGTCTTTCAAACGGTCGAGAACGCCCGGCGTAAGATTTTGCAAAAATTCCTTTTTGGGAATATCTCTCGTGCCGCCTCTACCCTGAATGTCGCCCAACCTGTCATTAAGGTGTACGGTCGAACCTTCGGCTACAACGCCCATATACAAAAGCGTAACATATTCGTCCGCTTTATCCTTGACGTATACCGTCTGCGGCTGTACGTTTTGCATTGCCGCTTTAACCGCCTCGGCAACGGCTTTATTCACAATTTCGTGAAGTTCTGCTTCCGTGTAGGTTTTGCGAGATTCGCCCGTAGGTTTCGTGTTGTTTGTTTTTTTAATTTCCTCTGCCATTTTTCTTCTCCTTCGGAAAATTTTATTTCGGGGATTGCGGGAGTTGCACGCCGCATAATCGCTCTTATCCCCGTATAACGACGGCAACAGCAATATTGCCGTCGTATTGCGTATATATCGGTTTAAGCCGACAATTCCATTAAATCTTTATCTTGATTATTCTGGAACTGAACGCGGGTTTGATATCGAATACCAACGTTTCCGAAATGTCGATAGTCATATCGGCGGTTTCTTCGGGCGTAAACGTGATGGTTATGGGCGAACCTTCGGCGATTGCGCCTACCATAGGCGCGTAGCCGATTTTAGCCATTATGTAGATATTCTTCTTCGTCGCGTCGTCAAGACCGAGGAATTTCGGTTCGAAGTTCTGCGTACCGGGAACTACCGCAAGACCCGCTTCGATAAGGTCTACGCCTGCAACGTTGGCGAGGAAACCGTTCTTTACGAACTCCGTACCGATTTCGCCCTGAATACCCGCTACCGCGCCGTCAGTGCCGACCGTAGGAAGTATTTTGGAAAGTCCGGCAAGAGAGCCGAGTGCCATAAGTTGAGTACGCGAAACGCCGTTGAGTGCTTGCGACTGCATTAACGCCTGATTCCAGTTATCGAGCGAGAAACCGTCGAACTCGCTACCCGAAGGCATATATTTCGTGTTCTTTATCGCTTCGTTAAATTCACCGAGCGTCATAGCGTACATTTTGCTTGCCGCGCCGCGTGCAAACGCCGCGTAGTAACGACCCGCTTCGCCGTCGATAACGTCCTGATACCATTTGATTTTGGTCTTTGCGGTAGACGGCTTAGGCGTAACGGCGATTTGGCTCTTGTAAAGATATTGATACGGTTTACTCGAAACAGAACCCCAAGAATCGTCGTCGAATACGAAGAAATCGTTTGACGAAACGTCTACGAGTTTAGTTTCGCCGATTCTGCCTCTTTCCCAAGTAACGAGTTTATCCATTACTCCGTCCATAACGGCGGGCAGCAACGGCGTGATAACCTCTTGCGAAATAGACTGCAACGCGTTAAGGAAAATCGGATTTTTGTAAAGTCCGAGGTCGTTTTCGACTTCTTTCATGGTCGAATACGGTGCTTTACCGATTACCGTGTTTGCCTGCGCCGCGCAGAAAAGCACGGTATTTACCCAAGTGTTACGCGAAAAAGACGCGTAATCTTCTACTTTGGAAGTGTAGGAATTGCTCCTGCATTTGTTTGCAATTCTGCCGAAATATTCGACGGTTGCAAGTCTGCCCGCGCTGATAAGTTCGTCGCGGCTGATTTCTCTCGACTTCCCTTCGGCAGAGCAAACTTTGATTTTTTGATTGTTGTTGGATTTGTAAGAGAATATATCTCTCGACAAAGCGTTTAAGGATTTTGCGTTCATTCTTTTGTCCTCCTATTAACCTGCGGCTTTTACGCTGCGGAGACATCTGACGGTAATCTTCTGACCGCCGTCGTATGCGCCTTCGATAAAGCGTTTGCCGAAATCTTCGATCGCAAAGTATACACTGCCGTCGGTGGGCGCAGCCGCTACCGCAACAAGCAAGCCGTTAGCAATCGTAGCGAATTTAAGCGAATCGGACGGAGCGGTAGAGAAGTTGCCCGCGCCGAAATTGTACTGCTCGCCGACCATAAGTTCGGTGAAGTCGCCTCTTTCGTCTGCCGGAAGAGCAAGACCGAGCGTTTTGCCGGGAAGGTTGATTACCATTCCGTCGCTGTCTACGGCTTTGTTCACGTCGTAAGTGTTGCAAGCATAAATGCCCGTTCTGTCGCCGGGAAGACCCGCAACCGCGCCACTCGCCGCCGCGATCATATAATAACTGTTTGCGTTTTTAAGACCCGCACTTTCATATCCCAAAAGCGGAAGTCTGTCTTTGGTTACGCAAAGGAAACCTGCGGCGCAGTCGTCGGGCGTAAAAGTCGCGCCGCTGAACGAGCCGAATTTACCCGTTACGTTTTGATTGTCGTTTCTCTTCGAGTTGGAAACATATACTTCAAAACGAGTATTTTTAATTTTGCTCATAGTTGAGTTCTCCTTTATTTTTATTGATTAGTCATTTTGTCGATAAGGTTTTGAACGTCGTCGCCGCCGTTGTTCTCATCGGAGTTCGTTTTGGGAATTTCCCAAGCGAAAGCCTTCTGCATTTTCGCTTTGTTTTGTTCGCGAATTATGCTCATACAACGCGCGTCAACGTCGCAACGCGCCTTTTCGTCGCCGACAAACTTGCCGTCTTCTTCCATCTCGGAATACTTTGCGACTTTTTCGTCGGTCAAAAGGTCGTCGCACTCGTTATCCGCGATATCGGCGAGAGAATTTTCTCTGTTCTTCGCGAGTTGTTCGCGGACGGCGTTTTTAACCGCTTCTTTTCTACGCGCCATTTCGGCATCCTGCATAGTTTTAAGCGATTTTTCGACTGCTTCTTTGCCTTCTTTGACCGAATTGAGTTCGGCTTTAAGTTCGGCGTTTTCGGCGGTCAAATCTTCGATTACCGCGTCGAGGGCAACTTTTACTTCGTTTTCACCTTCGCCAAAAACAACAGTCGCGTTGACGGCGGTTTTAACGCCCTCGACTATTTCGCCGTTGTCTTGAACTGCGGTAGAAACAAAAGCGTCGTTTTTGTCGAGCGATAAAAGAGCGACTTTCTCGCCGTCTACGCCGACAACTCTGAACCCGTTGAACTTACCGTTTTTTAAGTCTTTGAGTTTCATAACTGTTACTTTGTTCTCCTTTTTTGTTTTTGATTGCGGATTTTTTTGTTTTTGCTCTTGCATTGACGCGACTCGTAACGTCTCTTCTCTAATCTTGTCAACACCCAAAGCGGATAAGGCTCTGATATTCGCTCCCGTTACTGCGGGGGCTACGTCGTCGCCCAATATAGTCGTGCCGAGTATCTGATATTTGGTAAACACCTCGGTAGAACCCTCTTTGTGCATTTCGTCAACGAGGGTTTCAATGCTGATAGACATTCCGTCAAGACCCTGTTTCTTGATTTTTTCCACCAACTCCTGCGCGTACCATTGCCAGATATACCCAATGCCTACTATCCATTTTTTACCGTCTTTTTCTTCGATTCTTATATCGCTGTCGTTATCGAAGAAACCGACTATTCTTTCGGCGGTAGAACTCATAAACGAAGCGATAACGCTTCCGTCGGGGTTGCTTACCTCTCTGAAATTGTGTCCGTCGCCGATTTTGTCGCCCACATAAGCGACGAGTATAGGCGTTTTCGCAAAAAGATTTTTATGCTCTTCCAAACGCTCGTAACGCCAATCGTTGTTGTTCGTTATATCGTTGAGAAGCCATAATTCCGCTTTCTGCCGCCAACCGTCTTTTTCGGCAAGAATTTTAAGTTTACCGATAAAAGAATTGTAAGTTTTCCCGTTTTCGGTTATCGTTTTGAATTTGCTCATCGTCGTTTACCTGCTTGCCTTTTTTGAATATATAAAAGGGGCTACGAGCAACCGTCAAGAAAAATATCCCGATAGTTCTCTCATAGCCCCGTTTGGCTGTCGTTTACACCCCGTTTGGCGAAACCGCTATATATTCAGTTGTGTTAATTTTACTTTAAGTCGATCCCGTCGATAAACTCTTGCAGAGTATCGGGCGTTTCTTCGACCGTTTCAGCCTTTTTATCGGCTTTTTTCGTTTTTTTGCTTTTTCCGTTTACCGAAGCACTTGCGATTTCTTTGATTTCGTCAGTAGTAATAGTTCCGTCTGCAACCGCTTCGTCAACCTTTTCGAGTACCGCTTTGCCTTCTTCGCTATCATAGGGATTTTCTATCTTTACACCTAAAAATCTCTCGAATATGCCATAAAGAGCAATAGACTGACCGCCGAGAATAAAACCTGCGGCAACGTCGAAAGCAGTTTTCATTAAATAGGTATCGTATAAATATTCACCCAAGCATCCGAACGCAAACGGCAGTAAAAGTATTACCGAATTTACCGCTTTACGGGTTCTTTCTACTTTTATTTTTGCCGTAAAATGCTTTATAGGTATCTTGATTGCCTGCGTAAGAAGAAATATAATAGCCGCCATAATCCATATCATATAATAGCGATTATGCAGTACCTTTACCACAAAATCCATAACTATCCCTCCTTATTCTTCGGCGAGTTGTTTATCGATTTCGGTAATAACGGCTTTGAAACTTTCTTCTACTTTTGCCTGAATCTTTTCGTTAGCCCTATCCTTGAAAGCGGCTTTCTGTAAATCGTAACTGTTGATTATCTCGGAAACCTGCTTATCGTAGGCAGCCTTTGCGGTATTTAAGCCTTTCTGCTTTTCGGTTTCAAGCCTCGTCATTTCGGGTTCGATAACTTCGATGTTCGCTTTGGCTTTTTGATTTGCGATTTCGGATTGTTTCAACGCTTCGATATTCGCTTTGGTCTTTTGAAGTTCCTGTCTGATACAATCTAACATAACCTTTTTACCTCCGCGCCTTAATATCCGAGTTGCGGTTCTGCCGCAGGCTCGTCCGTCGCTTCTGCCCGCACCTCTTCCGTAACGTCGGCTTCTACGACTGCTTCGGGTTCGGGGTATCTGATAAGTCCAAGTTTAGCCGCGCAGTCTTCGAGTTCGACGATTTCGGCGGATAATCTGTTCTTATCGGTGGAAGCGATTTCTTTGTCGAGGTTTTCAAGTTCGACTGCGAGTTGCGCCCGTCTTACGATTTTGTTTTCGTAATCGTCTACGAGTGCTTTTCTTTTCTCAATTTCAGCCACGATAACGTGGTCTTTATTGATAACTTCATAATCCATTTTCGTTTACTCTCCTTTTATAGATTTTTAATAAATATTTTTTATAAAGTCCGTTTCCACCATTGCTCTTCCTTGAAAAAAGACGTTTATTTGTGTTAATTGATAATTCCGAAGCGTTTCAAAAGGAATATAATCCCTATTCCTACGCCGAGAATTATCGCCCATTTTATCGTTTGAAGTATGGGTTTGTCGAGTTTGGATAAGTTTCTGCCGAGTTGACGGAATCTGTTTACGAAGTCCGAATAAGAGAAATCTTTCGGCACTTTGTACTTTTCGCCTTTGCCGTCTACGACTTCGACCATATTTTCGGGCGCGCTGTTGTATAAATACAAGAACTTTTCGACCTGCTTTCTTCGTTTGTTAAGCATTTGAGTGTGCCGCGCGTCCCGTTCGAGCGTGTCCATTTCATACTTGTGTTGTCGATTGAGTTGCGCCCGCAAATGTTTAAGCCGTAATTCCCGCGTTTCCGTTTCGTAAAGGCTTTCGGCGGTCTGCACGTTCCTTTTGCGAATCTCGCTCGCTTCTTTTGCAAGGTCGGATTTTATCCGTTCTTCGCCGCACCTGCGCCCTAATTCCTGCACTTCTTTCGTTTGTAACAGTTCGTTTTCTTTGTCCTTTACAACGTCCATTACGCTCGTTTGATTGCTTTCGGCGGGCTTTACGGCGACTTCGGTTTTATTCTTTTTTTCTTCGATTTCTTTTTCGGCGAGTTGCCTTAACTCGTCCATAGATTTAAGTTCTGCCATAATCCACCAACCTTTTTACTCGTCGCCCCGATTACTCTTTTATCTGCGGAGCGTTGTTCTTTACCCAATTGTCGAAAGAACTGTACGACGGCTCGTTATCCCACATAGACCATGCGTCCAACAAAAACGCCCTGTCCGCGCTGTTACGCATTTGCAGATCTTCGACCTTTCTCGCAAGCGCGGAAAACTCTCTGTGTTCGCCGTCAACGACGAATACGAACTCTCTTAACGTTTCGTCCGTTTCGTCGATTATACCCACGCAAACCTCGAAAACCTTATCGAGGTCGTCAAACTCTTCGACGAGTTCGTTTATTGGCGGATATTCGACTATCAAGCCCTTTTCGGCTAAAATAGCCTTAAAATCGTCAACGTAATCGGGTTGCTTGTGTTCGAGCGAATGTATGTACCCCGTAAGCGATTTTAAGCCGAACTTCGCCCAAGTTATCTCTTTTATGAAAGCGAAAAACCTTTCCGCTTCGCCGTATGCGGTCATAATTTTACGCATAAGCGGTTTAAGAAACGCAAAATCTGCGTTGTCGTAATTGTAAAAATCTCTCTTTTTCATACCTTATCTAACTCCATAAGCAAAGTTCGCTTTACTTCGTACACTTTACCGTTCATAATTTCAAGCCGATTTCCGCGCCGTCTGCACTCTTCGGCAAGTCGCTCAATCGTCTTAATGTTATCGGGGATATTCGTGTACGAAGGTACGCTTTTACTCGGTATATTCGTCGGGGCAAAACCCGTAGAAGCGTATCGATTAGTTTGCATTTTCTACCGCCTCTGCGTTTTCGAAGATTTCTCTTTGTTCTTGCGGAATGTCCTTGTCTGTTTCTACATAGGTATACGGCGCAGTTTCAATATCGATTGCCGCTGAATACTCTTCTGTCGTTCCGACTTTTTTAATAATTTTGTTGTTGTCAGAATATGACTTGTAAAGTTTTACTCCGTCGTTTCTTGTCATATAGTATTCTTTTATAATCATTCTGCTGCCTCCTCAATATAATCAGCAAATGCACTCCAATTTGTTGCTGCTTTATATGTTTCACTCGTACCCTTTGGGACTATTATTTTATTAAGATACTCCGCCGTAAAAGTATTACTTGCAATAGTCGGTGGAGTGGTTGGTAACATAGTTATTATTACTTCGTTAGCCCCTCCGCCTATTCTTAATGCAGCACTACCCATAGAAGTTACATTGCTTGGAATTGTTATACTTTTGAGAGATGTGCAAGCATTAAACGCGCCACTACTTATAGAAGTTACACTGTCAGGAATTGTTATACTTGCAAGACGACCACAAGCAAAAAACGCAGCACCACCGATAGAAGTAACACCGTTACCGATTGTTATGTTCGTCAGATTTGCACAAAGATAGAACATATTGTTACTTATAGCAGTAACACCATTTCCGATTACTACATTTGCAAGTTTATTACATTCATAAAACATATAAGTCCCCACAGTTTTTACACTGTTTGGAATTGTTACACTCGTAAGGCTACTGCAACCATAGAACGCACTCTCACCGATAGAAGTAACACCGTTACCGATTGTTATGTTCGTCAAACTACGGCAATTATAAAACGCCTCATTACCGATAGAAATTACACTGCTTGGAATCGCTACCTTTGTAAGACTGCTATACTGTGAAAATATACTATCTCTGAGTTTTGTCGCTCCCTCTAAATCTCCCGCAGTTAACTCAGTTATACTACCGTCTACAATCTGTCCTACCTTATTGTCAATAGCAACATTTGTCGTAACGACAACTTTTGTCATTGCCTTGCCATCAGTTGCATTTACTTCGGTTGTGCCGTTTTCGGTAATAGTTACCGTTTTTTCTTCTTCGGGCAACTTACCTTCTAAACTGCCGACCACGCCACCGATGTCAACACCGCTTTTGATATTCTCCGCCGCCATAGTCGCAGGCTTTAATACCGTGGCTTGCGTCATCGTTTTGCCGTCGTCGGGATTTATTATCTGATTGCCGTTTGCCATATCGAGAGCAACCGTTTTTTTTTGCGTTGGCGTATCACCGCCGCCTTTTATGCCTTTTAACGCAAGTATTTTCCAGAAACCGTCGGACATATCAGTTACCCCTTGAAGTAGTAGTCATAGCGTAGACGGAAATCGCGCCGCCTACGACAGATACGAGATTGACTTTGAGTTCGGTCATACCCTCTACGTAATACGTATACACGCCCGTAGAAGTAACCGAATTTTTCGTATTAAACGCGCCGTCAAAGCCCGTAAGGTTGACAAATTCGCCGCTTCCGCGATTGCAACGACCTTGCACCTGCAAAGTGAACGCCGAAGCCGTGCCGTCAACCTGAACGAAAAGCATTTCGCCTACGGCGTTTGATATAACTTCGCTTTCGCCAGCAACGGTTTTGCCGTCTAATACAAGTTTCATTTTATCTCTAATCATTTGAGTGTCGCTCCTTTTTCAGATTTATTGATTACCGCCGTCGCCGCTGTCTGCGGTTTTTTCGTTACCTTCGGTTATGCCCTCGGCTTTCGGTCTTCCGCCCGTGGGCGGTAAACCGCTGTTTTCCTGTTTCGCCGTATAACTCGTTATCGGCGGGATAAGCATATCGAGAAGTCCGCTTTCTTTTATAGCGTTCATCATAGACAATTTATCTACCCAACTTTGTCTGTCGAGCGCGGCTAAAACGAAATGCGCCGATATATCGCCGTTTGAAATGGCGGTATTAGCGTTTTTACGCTCTTCTTCTTCGGTGTAGATAGTACCGAAAAAGTGGAAATCCCATTCGTAATTAAGGTTGAGCGATTTATAGATAGTATTTATCATTCGTTCAAATTGACGATAGATACACTCTGTATATCTCGCTTCCAACTTTGCCGACAAATTCGCCTGACCCGCTTTCGGATCGCTTATCGGAATAATCGCGGCAAGTCCGCTCTTTTCGGTCGCGTATTCGTTGAAACTGCTTGCAACCTTATTCGCGTTTGCGCTTTCGGGATAATCGTGCGACTTAATGTTTTGCACGGGCGCAGAGAAAAACGCCGTTCCGCTCGTATTATTTGCCGCCATAAGATTATCGAAAAAGGCTTCAAACATAAACTTGCCCGCTTCCGAAAGCCTATAATTGTCGGGTTTTGTCGCTCCGTCGTCGTTAAAATACGGTATTTCGCCCGTAAATATCTTGATAAGCGGGTTTAAGAGCAAACTTATTTGCGCGTTTTCGTAGTCCGCTTGTTGCGCGTAAGTTATCATTAAACCGCTCAACGGGCTTGCGACGTTTACGGTCGTGTCGTCTATCTCGAAAGTCCACACTTTTTCGACGGGCAAACTTACGTAATAGAACCATCTGCCGTTTTGCTCGAATACCTGCGGGCTGCCCGCCGCGTTCGTTTTAACTTTATCGTAGTAAAATCTTTTATCAACGCCCTTACACGAAACGCTTGCGTAGCGGACGTTTCTGCTTCTTTCCGTGTCTTTCGGCTCGGAAAACATATCGTTGAAATCGTCAAGATACGGCAAAAATAAATCGCCGTACTGTCTTACGTCCGTTCCCGGTTGCATAAAGTACATAAGGTTGAACGAAACCGTATAACCCGAAACATTGTTTCTGCCGATTATCGTACACCAATCTATCGGCAAAGCCGTCATAAACGCAAAATTTACCTGATTATGCGTTTTATCGACCCGTACTCTCGGACAATAGAAAACTTTGCCCTGCGTTAAGGCTTCGCCCGCCACCCTATGCGCCTGAACGTCGGGCGCAAACTCTTTATTGAGTTTATCGAGCAAAATCGCTTCGCGTTTGAACTCTTTCGCTTTCGCGTCTTCGGCTTCTATGTATTTCGGCTTGAAGTAATAACGATAAGTCGGTATATCCTGATAGGTTTTTACTATCTTAAAGTAGGGATAAGCCGTCCATTTAAGCGTTTCGCTCGTTTGCCTTAACGGAATTTCGTTCTGGTACGGAGCGCGTAAAAATTCGGCGATATCGTCTTTGTTGTACGGCGCGGGCAAGGACTGCAAACCTTTCATTCGCAGGTTTTGCACCGTAGGCATATTCGCCCAATATCCGCCTGCTTTGGTAAACGCAGAGTAAAACCCTTGCGCCGAAATCGCACCGCCGTAAGTCTGCATTAAACTTCTGAAACGGTCTAATACGGGCGTGAAAGAAGAATTATTCGCGCTATTCTGCGCCGAATTTGCTTTGATTTCGTTCGCTTCCCTTTCGGCTTGCTCTCTCGCTTTTTTCTTGGCGCGACAACGGGCAACCCTTTCACGATTAAGTGCTTTTTGTTGCTCACGCTTTTCGTCGTTATTAAGTTGTGTCGTAGTCGTTTTCGCCATAGTCCTTTAATTACCTTTTTCTTTGTCTGCCTGCGATTTTAATTCCCTTTCAAAAACCGTTAAAAAGTCGCTTAAAGCCTTGTTTATGCTTTCTGCCGAATTATTTATCGCCTCGGCGTTTATCGTCAGTTTAACGCCTAAAAGCCACTTTTTTTCTTCGGGTTTCAGCAAGTCTTCTCTCGTTACTTCTTTCATACCCTCAATCGGCTCGTAGTGGTATGCAAGCATATATCCGCTGCTTGTGGGGCTAAAATAAGTGTATTCAACCTCTTTCGGCAGTGCTTGATACGTTGAAACGTATAATTTGTACTTTTTCATTTATCGTCTCCTTAACGAAAGCAAACTCGAAACTTTGTTGTTCGTCCGTTTAACCTGCGGGATATACCCGCCGTGCTTGAACTCGTCTATCTTTTTATCCCAGTCGGATTTCGGTTGATAATTTTCTTTTACGAGAGTATCTTCAAGCATTGAAATAAGCCTTAACCCGTATTTTGCCGCCGAGTGTCTATCCCTTTGAATACTCTTATGCTTTCTACTTTCTTTAACCGAAGTGCCGCTCGGCTTGACTTCGAGATTTTGAATTTCTTCTACCCAACCGTTAGTTTGCTTATACGGCAACGCGATTTTACCGTCGTCGAAGTTATCTTTTATGCCGTGATTGAGTTTGTACGCTTCTACGCCGTCAAGCACGTTCGGAATAAGAATTTCGATATTGCCTTGTTCCCACTCTTTTTGCAGATAGCGTATCATAACGCCTTCGTCGTCCGTTCCGCCTGCTCTCGTCGCTTTAAGCGGATAAATAACGGGTAACGCGTTAGGCTGTTCGATTTCGGTATATGCGCAATGCTTGAAACAACAGAGCGTAGGCGTTCCGTCGTTCGACGGTTTCATTAACTCTTGCACGACCGTTTTACCGACCGCGCGAGCGTCTACGACGATATACGTCGCTTGTCCGCCGCTTAAACAAAACCGCAGCCACAAATCTTTAAGTTTCCGAGCCTGCAAGGCTTCCGTATGCGGCGGGCGGTAAGAATCAACCCACACCGCTTGTTTTCTGTATTTATCGCGTTTCGTTTCGTTGGTAAACCGCGTACATTTCCACACCACGTCGGCGCAGAGCGCATTTTTTTGCCCTTCTTCATACGAAACGTCGTGCGCAACCACGTATACGACGTTCGGATCGCCGCAATGTCGGCTTTCCATAGACTTTAACACTCTGCTACGAGATAAAATCTCATCGGTAAGCATAGGGTTATCGCCCGTACCCGTATAGGTAACTTCCATTTCACGTTTCCACACTTCCGTGGAAGACGTTTCTTTTTCTTTCTTGTAATAGGCGATATCACGCAAATTACAAAGCAAAGCGGAAATCCACGATATATCCATGCAAAAGCCGTCGTATTTATCGCCGTATTTCATAGCCTTTAACGCCATTGCCCGATAAACCGTAAAAGCCTTGTTTTGCCTCGAAGCCGCGTTGGATATATACGCTTGTTTTAATTGTATTCTCGTTCGGTCTTTTACGCCGTTGACCGTTCTCGTAAGCCTATGACCCTTTTTAACGTCTTCCTCAAACGTCGTAAAGTCAAAGCCATCTTCGCCCTCTTGGGCTATTTCTTCGCCGATTAACGAGCCGAAGTTGTCGCCACGCGGGGCGTACATTGAAAACTCGCTGCCGTTATTCGTCGTTATCTTAAACATTGCGTCGCGGTCGTTGTTTTTGTTCCACCAACTCGATAGCAGCGGATAACACCGCTCTACCGAAGCGAACGCCTGCGAGGCAAGTACCGCCGACTGCTTTTGATTCGGCGCAAAATATCTTACTCTTTCGCCCGGATATAAAACGCCGTCAACTTCCTTACCCGCCAACACGACGAAGGTTTTCGTAATACCTCTCGCACCCGTGATATAGGTCGTCTGATACCGAGCCTGTACTCTCAACATTATTCTTTGCGGCAGTTCCAACCCGTAAGGCGCATTTGGCGATCGCAACAAATCTAAAAGGAAATCGGGATAAAAACGGAATATACTTATAAGCAACGCCCACGATTTTTGATTGACGTTATCGTAATCGAAAGCCTGCTCTTTGTTTACCGTTTCCCAACGTCCGCGTTTTTGCGACCACCTTTTACCCTGACCGCTATAATATCCCGTCGGCATTATTCTTCACCGCCGTTTTTTCTCTTTTTATCCGCCTTTTCAATCTGCACTTTTGTAAGCCCGGCATAACGCTTCGCTTCCTTTTCCTGCTCGGTTTCTTCGGGTTCAAATTCACCGTATTCGTCAACCGCCGCGTATTCTTCGGGCAGATTTATTAAAGTCGGCTCGTCGGCGTTTTTACGCATTGAGTTCATAATATCGAGTATTACTTGGTCTGCAACGTCGAGCGAGTATTTATACTTTGGCGACTTTACGAATTTATCCCTGAATACTTCTATTAACTCGTCGTAAGTAAGCAAGTCGCCGTTTTGCATTAGTCCTGCGTTTTCCAACGCCAAAACCATTGAATCGAGCCTTAACGCTTCAACGGGCTTTTCGTCTTTCTTACGCAACTGCTCGGAAGCAAGTATGCTGTCGATTGACTTCTGTACTTTATCGAAACTGCCCGCGTCGCCGATAGATTGCAGATAATCTTGTACGACACGCAATTTAACTACTCGGCGTATCGTGCTTTCCATAGTGTCGTCGATAGTAACGCCCTTATATCTCGAAGCCATTGCATCGTATTGAGTATCGAGTTCGTTATATACCGCCGTCGTTATAGGAAAGTTTTGCCAAAGATTGCGTTCGCCCCATTTCGTGCGTTGTTCTGCCGTTCCCGGTAATTTATCAAGCCTTTCTTTCTCTCGCTTGCAAAACTCCGAAAAGTCTTTCGCTTGCATATTCTTACCGAATATTCTGAAAAGGTTCGTTTCACCGTCGGAAAAGGTCGCCGCTCTTTCGCCGATTAAGAGTTTATCGTTTTTATCGAGCAAATCCATATAGGCAAGCCATATATCGTCCGCCATAAACAGATCTTCGGATAAAAGCAAGGGATAAAGCGGCACGTCGTATTTCAAACAAGTGAAAAACAAAGCCAACGATTCGCCGTTCTTTTGCCTTAACTCGTCGTAGGTCTTGCTTTCGCAATCCAAACAATACGGCGAGCCTTCGTATCTGCTGTTTTCTTCCGTGAGTTTAGTTCCGCACGAATGGCAATAATATTCGGTTGTACTCGTCTTTCTGACTTGTTTTTTTACGCCCATTTTAACTCCTGCGGAAAACAAAAAAGCCCTGCGAGTGTTACCTCGCAAGGCTTATAAAGACAATTTGCGTAAACGACACAATGCCCTTGTTCTTACAAGAGTAACCCAAGCGGCACATAAGCAATTAAGAACTCCTTGTCCGAGTTCCGAAACCTTTATCGTTCCGTGCTATCAAAGTGTCATTTACAACGGCGCATAACGCACCTATATTCAATTTACATTATCATATTACATCACAATTACGAATTTGTCAAGAGGTTATGTAATTTTTTTAGTAATAATTAAATTTTTTTCGGGAAACGGGCGGATCTCCCTTGACTAAGCCTATATCTATCAATCGGTGTTATTTTTTTATTATAATTTTTATTTACAAACGCGCCGCCCCGCGATTGCATCGTTAGTATTTTATAAAGCCGTCTCCGTAGATTTTATTTATCTCATCTATAACGTGCTTCATACCTAACCCCTCTTTCGTCGGCTTCCAAAAGCCGTCCGTATCATACGCCCCGCCGCCCATACAATACTCGTATTGACGCGGATGATTTTTTTTGAGTAATAAAAACCTTTCGTCGCCTTTACAGTGCGCGGAATACATACAGAAGATACAACCTGTCCGTTTCGCGCCTGTCGTGCATAACTTGCCGCAATCGCAAAGCGTTGCGCCGTATTGATACCCGCCGTCGTCTTTCACTACGACTTCACCATACACTTTTGAAATCGGTAGATTGTTTTGCTTTATGTATTGCAGAACGTCTTGCTCCGTCCAAAAACTCATAGGGTTACTTATCGGCGATTTCATATCGAAGCCGTTGCACCCGTTGCGTAACCACTGTTGCTCGCGCAGTTGGCTTTCTTCCGCCATTTGTGCCGTCATAGGCATTTTCCCCGTGATTTTGCTGTATTCGTGAGCGGGCTTCTTTTTCATAACGTTGCAACACATATGCGAAATCTTAAAGTCCGTAAAAAGCAACGGCGCGTACTTCGTTTTATTGTATTTACTTTCGTTGCCGTTCTTGTCCTTTGCTGTGCCGAATAGTTTTTGTAATCGATACGGGTATCGATTACCCGTCAACGCCATTCGCCCTTGATATACGCACTCGCTGACTTCTTTACCTATTACGGGATAGCCGTAAGTCTTTATAACTTCGTCAAAGCGCATTGCGGGGCGTAAAATTTCAACATTGTCGAAACTTTTAACAAATTGTTGATTTTCGGGATATTCAAGCCCGGTGTTAATAAAAACGGCTTTTATCGTTGGATATAGTTCCCTTGCCATATCCAACAAAACCGTACTATCCTTACCGCCCGAAAACGAAACGTAAACGCCGTCTACGCCGTAGTATTGCACCCATTCGCGTATGCGCTGTTGAGTGCGCATTACCTTTAATTCAAGCGGTAAAGACTGTAATTGAGTTAGTTCATTTCTCGTCGGCATTTTTACTCTCCCAACTCTTCAACATACATATATGACTGCGGCGGGCGATATAAATACTTCCTTTCCCTCTTGCAAGTTCTGCAAGGCATTTCGTCGAGTGGTACTGCGTTCCACATACAACCGTAACAACAATTACTCCCGCTTTTGGGGATAGTATAAAACTCGCTCAACTTACGAGGCTTGTCGTAAATCTTTAAGTCGGATATATGCCAAGTGTATAAATGTTTCCCTACGCCGATATAGTCAAATAATTCTTGTGCTGATAAACACATTTCTTTTAGGTCATCGTTATTGAGCATAGTTTCTATGTACCTGTCGTTACGCTCAAAGACTACGCCCTCGTGCCAGCCGTTCACTTTATAAACGCCGTTATCAACAAACTGACCATACCCTAAATTGTTCTCTTTTGAGTAAGGAACGGAGGCACAATAAAAATCTTTTATCTTATCGCAGACAATCGCTAATCCTACTTTCCCGAAATGCTTGCGATATTTCTCTTGAAATTCTTTCGGTATTTTCGCAAAAGATTTTTCGTCTTTGCTCATATAAAAAACTATGTCTTGCGGCAAATCTTTTAATGCCGATTTTCTTACCTCGATAGTTTTCTTTCTTTCCCCTATTAAATAGTAGTAATAAGGTTTAAGACTTGCTAATATCATTGTTTTACTTCTACACCCCATTTTTCAGCGAGTTCTTCAATATCGGCTTTAAGCGGTGTTTCTCTGTTAGCCATTTTTGCCAATTGCGACAAAATTTCTTGCGCCGTATTGTCGCGAATTTCTTTATTCATTGCTTTCAAATAATCGCTTAACTCCGTAAGGCTGTCGAGTTGTTTCATCATCGCGTTCATTTCGTCGCATATCTCGTGAATATCCTTAAACTCGTGTCTACACCCGTCGAGAATATTCGTTACATACAGAATTTTGCCATCTTTTACTATGAACCCGCGCACTATATCTTCAATGCTTTCGTATTTTCTTTTCGGTGTATTTACGGGCTTTTCGACTGCTTCACAAATGTTATCTTCGGAAATTTTTCGATAGCCTGCATTGTAAAGGGCTTCGGCAAGTTTATAAGTGCCACCATCAAAAAGATTATCAATTATATCATTTTGAAATTCTACAATCTGCTGTTCTTTGTTCATTCATATACTCCTTAAAAAATTTTATCTCCGCGACCCTCATAACGCCTTTCGATTTTCTTAAAAATCATTTTTAATCGATACTTAAATCCCGATAATGCCGTTTCACATTCCTTTATTGTCGGTCGAACCACATTGTATTCACACAATATTGTGCCGTCATACCCCGTACCAATATTAAACCCAACACCGTTGTTATTCCCAAAAGTCTCCAACTCATCAAACACTGCCTTGTTGATTTTAACAAATTTATCCAAATTATTTATTTTATCCTTAATTTCGTATAATCCTCTGATAAATTTTTTAGCCATTTTTACTCCTTCCTTGTGTCAAAATAAGTTATATCTTTTATTCGATAACGACAAGTGCAATCGCGAGAAGTATTTTTACAAAGTTGAGCATAATACTTGTACTTAATCGTTTTGCCGTTCTCGAACTTTATTTGTTTTACCTTTTGCAATTTCCCTTTGTTTACGCAATCGCACTCGGCTATGCAATAAAAGTAATCGTTCATTTTGTCATTATCGCGCAAAACAGTTCGGGCGTAGTCCATTTGTTACCTATAACGTAATAATCCCATTTTCTGTCGAGGTCTTCAAACTCAAACCAATTAGCGTTAAAAGGGGTATTTAGCAACTCCATTCCGTACATATTCCCATCCGCTACGACTGCAAAGCAAAACCTAAACGACCCCGCAGGTTTAGATATAAGCAACAAGATATCTCCTGTATAAATATCTTGAACTTCGCCGCCTTGCCTTGTTGCGACAAACATTCTTTTAGACACTGTATTTTCGTCGTAATGTCCGCTGTAATGTCGCATCTTTTCGCTCAAATCTTCTATCGTTGAATATTCATCCCAACGATTACTGAATTTTTCTTTAACTCTCCAAATCGGACAAATATATTTTATTTTTTGCATTTTATTATTCTCATACCCCTTTATAAGTCGTGTAATAGTTCGGGAAATTCATACCTGTTCCCGATAACCTCTATATTGTCCATTATATCGTCGTCAAGCCTACGTAAGTTGTGCCTTTGTCCGAAAACACCGACCATTCTTCTATTTACCTTATTTTCAGTCCACTCTACGCCGAAAACACCGCACTTAAATTGAACATCGCCGACACTTTGTATTTTGTCGTTTACGAAATCGGCGACAACATCACCCTCAAATATAGGATAACCCCGCTTATCTTTCAGCCCTGTGAACTGCCCGACGCTTTCTTTTTTGACTTCGTGCATAACGACCGACCTTGACAGCACACCGTCTACTTGAAAAGCGTTTGCTCGCGGGTGAATATAATATTTGTCCTTGCTTACGATTAAGTCGCCGACCACCCAACCGCCATTAAATGCCCAAACGCCGTCATAAATTTTACCGTCTACCCGCTTTCCACGATATAAATTCTTATCGTTCATAAGTACCTCTTATTTTTCCAAAAGTTCGGGATTGTCGTAAATATTACCGATTACTTCGAGGTCGTCTGATATTTCAGCACATTTTCCAAAATCTTCTTCTAATATTTCAACCAAACAAAAACTCATACCATCTTCTTGATATTCTATATAAGCAATATGGTTTTCGTTGTCTCCATATCCTAATCCTAAATCCCCTTTTACAATATCACCCTCAAATATCTTTTTGCCGTTTTTGTCGGTCAAGCCTGTAAACTGACCGACGGTTTCGGGTACAATTTCATTTCCGTTGACCCATTTAGGAACATTCTTTCCGTTATGTTCTAAATCGCCAAAAACCCATTCGCCGTTGTCTACTCGCTTGCCTCTAAATAAAATCTCTCTCATTTTATACTCCTTACCATTCGGGTTTGTCTTTGAACTCTATGCCGTATCTGTCTTTCAAATAGTAAATAGTCGGCATAAAAAATAATTTCGGTAAATTCATTTTTGGAATATTTTCTTTTGCCCATTCGAGATACACTTCGGGCAAATCCATTGACAACATACAGCACGTAATGATTTTGTTCAGGCACACCGCTGTATCGGCATCTATGCCCTCAACGTTTTTCATATCGATTTTTACAGGAATCCACGTTCTTGCATAGTCCAACTGTTTTTGAATTTTCTCTGATTTACTCGCCGCAAGTTCGGGTATCATTTGCAACCCTAATTCTTCAAGGTTGTTTCCGGTAAACCACTTTTTAATAATATCTATATCTTCGTAATGAAAAAGTTTATTTTCTTCGAGCAGTTCTTTCAAAGATTTCATACTAATTTATCCCTCCTTAAAATGTTATCAACTATCGAAACGATAATTTTTTCAATATCATACTCGTAACAACGATTTGCTTCTTTCTTTACTTCTTTCGCGAACTTGTTGACGGCTTCTGCGGCAACTTTGTCAAACGCTTTTTTCATTTCGGGTATACATTCTAAATACTGCCGTGTCTTCTCGTCAACTTTGCGATAACCCTTGTCGTAAAGTGCCTGCGCCGTTTTTAATGAGCCGTTTTTATCACGCCTGCCATGAATAAACTCTGCCATTTCCGCTATTTCTTTTTGCTGCTGTTCATTGTACATTTTTCTTTTTCTCTACTTTGTCTAAATAATTATTTACAAACAATGCAAAAACGAATATATCTTGCCGCGTTTCGGCAGGTAAGCCGTTCCATTGTTCGCTTTTGATTGACTGTTCCATTAGTCGTTTTGCTTTCAACTGTAAAAACTCTTTCTCGCCGATTTCCGTCATAATCCGTTTATCTCCAAAAAGTTGCCTTGCCCGAACGCGTTGTAACCCTCGATTCGACTTTTGGCTATGTTGTACCACTTTTCTTCTATCTCGAAACCGATAAAATTTCGTTTTAAGTGCTTACACGCCAAACCTGTCGTTCCGCTGCCCATAAAGCAGTCGAGAACCGTGTCGCCCTCTTTTGTCGAATTGAGAATATGATTTTCTACAAAAGGTAACGGCTTTATCGTCGGGTGAAGAAAGTTGCCTTTATCCTTTACGTTTAACGGGCTTATGTAATACTTTTGTTTCGTCTTCATAGTTCCGCCGATTTTTGTTTTGCCGCCGTCGCGGAACATAAGACAATATTCGGTATCGCTCAAATATTTGCCGTTAGCCGTCGGAATTGGATTGCTATTATGCGAAATTACACCATCGGACAAACAAAACAGATGATCGTCGCTTGTAAGTTGTAAATCATAAAGACTTATCCCGTTTTTATGGTTTACGTTTTTAATTGAGACAATTTCGTAATCGCTTTTATTCCATAACCTTTCGTCTTTTACACGGATTCGTCCACGCCAGGTTGGAAACTTTTTGCCGTTTAATGACGTATAACCTTTTTGCAAATGCAAACTGTAACCCAATATGTTACATAATGATTGCAAATCTTTTGCTAAAAGGTAATTTTTTCGTGTAAAGCCTAATCTCCAACGGTTATCAGTTTCTTTATGTCCGTCGCCCTCTAAATAACCAAACAAAATATTCCTACAAAAATCAAGATTAGTGTTAAAAACCTTTCCGGTTAAATGTTTCCCATACGCAAGACTTCCACTAATGTACTCTTTTATTCCTGCAAGTAGAATCGCCGAAGAAATTATTATTCTCCTACTCTTTGAATTTGGTTTGTCATAAAGATAGTACGAACCGTTATATTCTTCACATAACTTTTTAACTTTTTCAACCACAAAAAGTTTATCTTGATGTGTATTAAGTTGAATTTTTGTCGTTGAGAGTGAACCGTTTGCAATATAATATCCTATAAACCATGCAAAAAGGGTTGAAAGTCCGCTCAAATTCTTATTTGAATCTATTTTAAGTTTACAACTATCTAATACATTACCAACTTGTAGATCTTTCGCAACTACTAATTCTCCGTTTACGGCAAACTTATGATTATCACTGCAAGAAATTGTGTTGCCATTTCTTAATGTTATCTCTCGATGACTATCATGTTTACTTTTTACAATGTTGTATATTGGTGTCCATTTTTTACCATTGAATACACTAACAGATGTCCAATCGGAATGGCGAAATAAATCTTTTAAGTTCGACTTAAATATTTCGTTAAACTTATCTTACACCATAGTTCAGTACTTCCCGATAAACATTTATGCCACATAAGGATTTCAAATCTGCAACCGTGCTTTCCGACGAAATAATTCATAAGCGGTAAAATCTGCGCTTTACTACACCAGATATAAACGTAAATGTTTTTCAAAACCCTGCAAAACTCGTCCAAAATGCCGTAATCTATACCGAAAGCGATTTCTTTAATGCCGTCGATATTTTTCATAGCCGCTTTCCAGACACGGGTATTCCCGTTGGTGTTCTGACAAACTTTTTCATACTCGGCGTGATAGTCGCGTTTCTTTTTACCGAAACACCCGCCACCGTTACCCTCAATATCGTATGGCACGTCCGTATATATGAGATCCACGCTCTTATCCGGCAAATCCTTTATGAGTTTATAGCAGTCTCCAAGCCTTAAATCGATTTTGCTCATACCTGATCTCCCCAACAATCCCAACCTTCTCTGTAATTTCTTGCATACATTTCAAGTTTGTTTGTGCCGGGATATAACCTCTCGATGATTTCGTATGCGATTTTCGGTTTTTGACTGTGCCGCTGTACTTTCTCGGTAAATACGCTATGTATCTTGCCACGTTCTTCTGTTGCGACAGGACGAAGTTTCCCTTTGTACATATAGAGTAAATATTCGTGTCCATAGCGTATAGTAAACGCCGCAGGAATCCCCGTAACTTTATTCCAAATCATACGAGCATGGAGTTTATATCCTAACTCTTCGGCGATTTTCTGTGCCTCGAATAAATATTTGTCTATCGTCCATAAAAACAATATACAATCATTACCGCATAAATCCGTCGCACGACGGAGATGCTCTTTTATCTCTTCGAGGGTTATGGTTTTATAATCCAACGGTTTACCGCTGCTGTTTGCCCTGACGGATTTTTTACCGCCTTTACTTTGTTGCCACGGCGGATCTGCATAAATAATATCGTACTTCCTTTCCGTTGCAAAAATATCGATTTTCATTTCGCACCTTTCCATTCGACTTTCGTAATACCGCCGCAACGCTCGCATTTGATTTCGACAGGCTGCCCCGCGCCGATATGTATCTCTCTGCCATGACGTTTAATAACAACTGTCTCCCCGACAAATTTACCTATGTAGTTTCCGCACTTTTGTTTGGCAGCGTTTAAGTGTTCGCAACGAATTATTTTTCTTTTAGTCATCACTCAACTCTCCTATTTCTAACCGCTTGCCTAAAACCATAAGCACAAAATCCGCATTTTCGATTGACGGGGTATAGCCGTTGTTTATCCACCCCATAATTGTCGTGCGACTTACGCCGCTTTTTTCTGAAATCGATTTTATAGACATTCCGCTTTTTTCGATTTCGTCCAATAAACTTTCGGTTATTCCCTTTGTCATACTTCCTTTACCCTTATACCGTACTTGTAAAGCATAAGTTTACGTTTGATAACAAACTTAGCATATTCTGCGCTTGCAGGGTCGCGATACCCCTTGCTGTCTTCGACAACCAACTGCCCCGTTTTATTGTCTATATAAGCGAAATCGGCTATGTATCGGACGGCTCGTTCAATAACCTTGCCTTTTATTACCCCGCCTCGCTTGCCGGTTGTATCGGGTTCGCGCTGAGCGGGTATCAATTCAAATTCTTTCTGCAATTCAAGGTTACTGATGAGTTTCACTCGTTCCATTAGTTTAAGTTCGGAATACCGGGTCGCCTCTCTCTTACTATCGAACTCTATGCCGTCAACCACAACCTTTGTGTTTCCGAGTTTATTTCGCTGTCCGTAACAATTTCTGTATCGCATAAATTATTCTCCCTTTTCCTCGTCTTCCCAAAAATCATCGTTACCACCGGCATTCGCAGTATCGACAGTGTTAATGTTTTCATTTACATTTTCAACTTTTCCGTTGAAATTCGTTGTCGGGATAGATACGTTTCCGTTAAAAAATATCTTCAAGGGCAATAGCCAGTTAAGCCGTACCTCTCGGAATCTTCTCGGATTGCCTTGATTATCGATAACTTCGCCTTCGTACATATACCCGGCAAACTGCACTAAATCTCTTCGCCTTAACGACAGTGCAAAATTATAGATTTCTTTCGTTCGCTCGCTTGCGTAAATGGCGCAAGGTACATTGTGGTATACAGCCTGTTTGTTCTCGTTAAGTACCGAGCCGACCGTTACCGAAAAATGGATACGCGACGTAGTTCCGTTTCTCAAAGGGGTAATAGTTTTTTGTATAGGAGTTTGACCTTCTCTGCAACAAACGTAACCTACGCCGAGTACCATCCATTTTTTTAGTTTTTCAGAATATTGTTGAATTAACATTATTCTTCCTTTTTGCTTTTATTCAGCCTATTTCGGTTTGTTCTACTGCTTCTGCCGTCGGCTCGGCTTTCTTACGCCCGCGCTTAGGCTTCTCTTCTACGGGCGATTGTTGCTCGTCTTCCTGCGGTTCATCGCCGAAGAAGTCGTCTTCTGCTTGCTTTTGCTCTGTCTGGATTTTGTCTTTCGGTTCTATTGCGGGCGGCATAGTTCCGTTAAACGCGGAAGAAATATCTGCTTCGGTCTTTTCGTCGCCCTCGACTATATTACGCATTTCGATTGATTTCGGCGCGTTCTTTAACGCTCTGCGCAATACGAGGTTTTTGCACATTTCTTCGGTGTGCGCTATCCACGGTTGAGTTGCTGCCTGCTCTTCTTTCCAATCGAGTTTTTCGCCGTTTTTGACTTTTTCGTAAAGTTTGCGGTCGAAAGACTTGCTGTATCTTTCAGCCCACTTTAAGCACTGCTCGACGGTGAAATACACCGAATGATAAAAGCCGTTCGTTAAAAGGAAATATCCGAGATACCCTACGACGGGCAAATTCTCGCGCATATCCTCGTCTTCGTAAAACTTGATAACGGGCTTTCCCGTTTCGGGGTTTCTTCCGCGATATTCGCCCTGTCTTACGTCAACTGCGTCAAGGTCTTTGTACTGCCCTGTTCTCATAGCGAGTTGTATGCGCCCGGCACTTCCTAATTGGAATTGACAAATCGGAATCTTTTCCCACTCGCCCGTTTCCGCATTTCTTACGCTCTTTTTGTAGGGTACGAGATAATACTCTCCGAGCGACGGCGACGGACTTAATTCGAGTGCTTCGCCTTGAAGTGCGGACGTTATTATCGACGCAGGCGTACAACTGTTTAACAGCGGATTTGCGACGACTGCCGACGTTACGGCGGCTACGAATCTGTTTGCTCTTTTCGGGTCTCGCAAAGTTGTATTGATTAAATTTTGAAATTTTTCAGTTTGCAACGCTTGCGTGAACTTTACTTTACCCTCGGTTTTGGGTACTATCGAATTATTTACTGCCATAATGTTTATTCTCCTTTCGGCACTCTGCCGTATTTAATTCCGTTTATTTTCATATATTCGCCGAGAGCCTTTAATTTCGTTTTCGAGCATACGACGCGGAAATCAATCGAGATAAGTTCCTCGTCCGTTTCCGCAACTTCGGCTTGTGCGGGCTGCGCTTGCGGCTGTTCGATCATCGGCGTTTCAACGCTCTGTTTCACCGCTTGTTGCTGTTCCGCTTTCTTGCGTTCGAGTTCTTCTTTCTGTGCTTTTAATTCGCGGTTCGCCGACAATATTTCGGTAAGACTCGCGCCATTTTTGTACTTTACCAAAAGCACGGTTTCAAATTCGCTGTTAAGGTCGGATATCGCCGCGAGTTCGTCGCATATCGTTTTAATTTTGCCGTCGATTTCCTTGAATACCGCGTCGTACTTCTTTCCTTTGTTTAGCCACGTTTTATCGAAAATCTGTTCCCAACCGCGATAATCTTTGATATTTGCGTAATCGTCGTGATTTTCAAAGTATCTTTTGAAATCGTTTTCTTTTTCGGCTTTAACCTTTTCTTCGGCGGCGGTTATCTGCGACCAAAGATTGTCTTTCGCTTCGGTAAGAACCGCAGTTACTTCTTTGAGTTTCTTTTCAAACAACTCATAGGGCTTGTTATACTCTTTTTTTACTTCCTTTCTACGACTTTCGATACTCGCGACGACTTTGTTAATTTCGGCACAACGCTTTCTTCCGTTGTCGAAGTCTTCGTCTGTTTTAAGTATGAGATTTCTGTCCGCTTCGGTTTGAGCAATAGCCCATTGTTTTACTTGCTCGCAGTTGGATAAAATCGCAGGCAATTTTTCAACGAAATCGTTTTGTACCTTAAATTCTATCGTCTGCGGCGTGTTAGCCTCTTCAAGCGTTTCTAACGCTTTGTCAATGCTGTATTCTTCCATTTTTAACCCTCTCCTGTTAAGTTTTTTGTTAATTCTTTAATTTTGCTTTCATAGTCTACATTAAACATTCTGCCGAATATCGCCATTAAACAACTTGTAACGATACTGTCGCCAAAGCAGTGCATCATCGCCGACCGACTTAAATTCTTGCCGATTTTGGCTATGTCGTCGTCTTTAACACCCATAAGCCTGCCACATTCGCGCTCCGTGAGTTTTCGTATTCGCTCATTGTTTTTTTCTATTATCCCTTGCCCGTTCCTTTTCAGGTCTTTATGGCAATTCCCTGTTAATGTTCCGATAGTGTCGCTATCTTTTCTGACCTTTTGATTAAAACCATCCCAGACAGCCAAATGCTCGTCTTCCATAATTTTAGGTTCTGTATTACCCCCCCACACGTCGTTATAGTCGGTGCGACCGCATTAACGTCATAAACTCGTCTTGTAAGGTCAAGCGTATGCTCGAATTTACCGCCGAGCCGTCCGATGACATTACAACCTTGTATTTCATTCTTCACAATTCACCTCTACAATCACGTTATTTTGCTCAAATGCACTCGTCGTTATTGCCGGGCAATCGGCTTTCTTACCGCCTTTATTAAAACCGTGAGAACGTTGAATAATGTAATTATCGCAAGGGCGACTACCGTTTCTTGTTAATACGGAGTTAGCAACGTCTTCCCCCTCGGTAGGTTCAAACCTGAAACCGTTTCCTTTTTCCTCGTTGAGAATATTTCGTTTGTAATAACTTTCAACGATTTTTTCGCTTATGTAGTAGCGTTGGGCGACGTTCTTTTCGAGTACGTCTTTTAGTTGTAACTTGTTGCCGATTACTTTCGGAAATTCGTAATAGTGATTGCCGAGTACGCTTACCATAAAGCAACGCTCGCGGTTTTGCGGAATTGAAAAGTCTGTCGCGTTTATTACCTGCCACTTCGAGTGATAACCGAGTTCGTCCAAAAACGCTATCCACTCGGCAAACGCTTTAATGTTCTTTTGCCCGATTACCTGCTTTACGTTTTCCATTAAAAGCACTTGCGGAAGTTCTTTCGTTTCTTTCAAAAGCCGTTCGACTTCCCAAAGCATACCGCTTCGAGTACCGCTCCCGCGTTCCATACCTTTGCCTAACCCGGCGGCGGATAAGTCTTGACAAGGGAAACTATACGTAAGTAAGTAACAATATTTGTCCGTTTCTTTAATTCCTAAGTCTTCGCCTTTTGCGTTGCATATCGAAACGAGATTGTGGCAAGCGCGGATATTGTTGTAAATCGTCCGCAATTTGCTTTCGCCGTATCTTTGCAGTTGCTCTTTCGTAAGCGGTTTGTTGTAATCGGCACTCACGCCCGACTTATACAAACTTTCGACGAGTTCGGCTTTGCTCATTCCGACCGAATAATCGGTGTTATCACTCTCGAAGTGTAAGTCTTTCAAAGCCTGTATCGACGGAATCGCCCATTCGCAAGTTCTGTAATGCTCGAAAGGCACACCGAGATATTTAAGAGCCAACGCCTGACTGTCGTACCCCGAAAAAAGAGTTATCAATCTCAACGGCTTGTCGACCTTGAAAGGCTTATCGCCGTCAAACATACTTATCTGCATTGTTCTCCTCTCAAAGTGTCAACGTCTGCGGCGGTCGCTTGTTCGTTTTGACAAACTTCCAAAACTCAACTGCTTTTTGCGTTATGTATTCGATTTCGCTTTCGACTTCATTACGTTCGATCGTATAATGACGAATTTCGGATTTTCCGTCCGGGAATATTAACTGCGCCGTCAGAACCACGAAATCAAATTTCGTTACCGCGAGTTGGTCGCATACCTGAATAAAGTAGTGTTGCGGGATTGAGTTATTATCCCACCGTTCCAAATCGGCTTTACTCATTATCCACGCCGTTTTACATTCCCATATACCGTGAGCCTTATCGTCGAACCTTATCAGTTCGCCGTCAAGCGTTGCCGTCAGGAAAGAATACTTTGCGTGGTGGTAAACTCTGAAAGCGTGATACTCAACCGAATATTTATCTTTGTGTTGGAGTTCAAACAACGCTCTAATATGCTCTTCGGCTTGTATGCCGTACTGCACTCTCTCGTTGGTCGAAAGGTCTTTCGGTTCTCGCTTACCCACCTTTTCTTCCCACACGACTATCGGCGTATTAAAACCCATTCCGATTGCGCTTGCAACTTCGCTCGCGCCGAGCGTTTTCCGTCTTGCGTTAAGCCATTCTTCTCTGTTTTTCCATTCGATATATCCCATAAAACTCTTTACCCGATAAATAATTGCGCGTTTTTCGGCTCGTCCAACGCCTGTAAGAAAGCGGTTATAGCCTTTTCTAACGGCGCGTAAGATATGCCGTTTTTCTTTTCAAAATCAAGATTAGGAAGTATTCCGTAAAGCATCTCCTCAACTCTCGAAAGCACTTCGAAAAAAGTTCTTTCGTTGTCAGGCACATCCGCCGAAGTTCTCGCTATCCGAAATCCCTTATAACCGTTATGTGAGATTACCGGAAATTTCTTTTTAAGCGCAGACACGTATGCCCGTGCTTCTCGCTCGCCCGACAGCCCTACCGTTTCGGCGATTTCTTCTTTTTGCACTCCTTTATGCGGAGTTCCCGTTTGAAGTAATTTCGCCGCTTTTATAAGCCGTTGGCGCGTTGCTTCGTCGTATTCTTTATTCAGCATTTGTTTTGCCGTCAGCATTTTCGTACTCCCCTTTCAATCAAATTCGTTTAATATCGAAATACCCGCCGTTTATTGCCGTTTGAAGTGCTTTTATTTTTTCGTCCTCATCAAGCCTTTGCTTATCCATTTCAAAGAGAATGTTAGAAAGTTTGTCGTTAGTAAGAGTTCGTCCGTTAAGTTGGCAATGCTTTATAAAGTTCCATATCATAGGTCTTACGCTTTGCTCTACCTCGAAATCGTTCATAATGCTCTCGTAGGTTTCCTCTTCACGCGCATGATTGATATATATATAATCTTTATTTACTTCCTTTCTTACTTCTTCTAACTCTATCTCTTTATCTAACTCTTTCTCTTGTGTTACAAGTTGTTTCGCAGGTGTTACATTTGCGTTACCAAGTAACGCTTCCTTTTCTTTCTGTCTTGCTCTGAACGCTCTCACCCGTTCTGCACTTGCGACTTCGCTGCCGAGCATTTTGGGCAATTCGGTCATATAAATCGTTTTATCTTCCCGAACCTCAATCATATCGAGTTCGGTAAAAATCTTTAACGCCGACCGGACTATATCTACGTTTGTTTTCGTTACCGAGGCAAGCATTTTATCTGTGTACGGTATTTCGTTTGAAAACCGTAAATTTCCGTCGTGGTCTATACTCTCGCAAAGAAGTTTCAGATAAAAGATTAGGTAATCTTTCCCGTTATCCATATCTTCGATTATCGAAACGTCGTGTCGTTTGAAAAAATCTCTGCGAAGTTTTAACCAATAAAACCTCTTTTCGTCTGCCATTTATCTCACCCCGTTAAAACGGTAAATTGTCGTCTTCTTCTGCCGGGTACATAGTAACCTGTGTACCGTTTTTAGCCTTTGTCGTATAAGCGGGTTCTTGCGGATATTCGGAATTATTGTTTCCGTTTTGGTCGCCGTAAGATAAGAACTCTACTTCGTCTACGACTAAATCCCACCTTTGACGTTTGTTACCGTCTTTGTCTTCGTAGTTGTTGCTTTGGAACTTTCCCCATACTGCGAGTTTGCTACCCTTTTTAAGGTATCTGCCGCAGACGGTTGCTGTGTTTCTCCATGCAAGACAATTAAAGAAATCCGCGCCCTTGTTGCCGTTCTTATCGGCGGGTCTGCTTACCGCTATCGTAAAGCGGCAGTAGGCTGTTCCGTTTGACGTTTCGCTCGTTTCGGGGTCGCGCGTCAAATTACCCATTGCATAAACTTTTTGCATATCGATTACCTCGTTAATTTTTTAGTTTTAAGCCTTTCTTCGGCTTTCGGAGCGTAAGCGGCAAGCGCGGATAGCAATCTTTCGGCGTTAATTGCCCTTTCTCGCCATTTTCCCATATCTGCCTTACACTCGGCGTAGGAACTTTCTAAAAATCGTTCCTGCGGCGATTTTATGCGTTTTGCGGTGGGTTTGAGTTTGCAGTCAAACATATCGTCAGTCCACATAAACGTTCCGCCGTCTTCGGCTATCTGATAAACGCCGTCATCTTCTCTCACTTTCGTTATGCTTACTATCCGATTGCAGTACTTCCGCATATCGTCGATAAAGGCAAGTTTTCCTATTTTTGCTTCACTAAATTCGGGCATATCTACTATGGGTAATACCCGTACTTGATTCCCGACCTTATAGCGCATTTGCTTTCACCGCCTGCATTTTTACTCTTTTGTTGCTTTCAAGGGCTATTGCTTGTTTGTAACGTTCTTTGAGTTCTGCACACATATTGCCGTTGCACTTCTTATTGCAGACAAGACACATTTCGAGTTCGCATTGATTACGGATTTTCCCGCGCAAATCTTTCGTCATAAGCCCTTTATGATTTCTCGGATTATAATCAAGAGTGTTTTTTACGCCCTGACTCCAATAATTCTTTTTCTTAATCATCAGACTTCACCTCTTTCGGTTGAACGTAACGGCTCGTTTCGGGTATGTCAAAATACTCAAAGTAGTCTTGTATATGTACTCTGCCCGATATTTTCAGCCTGTCCGTTTGTCGCTTAATCTCTCTCATAAGTTTATAAGCCGACGGCAAGCCGATACCGAAAAGGCACATAAAATCGTTTACGTCCAAATATTCTTTTGCGAAAATCTGTTCCCTTTGAGCGTAGGTTCTTACTACGTTCTCGTCCTGTTTAATTGAATCTTGCATAATTCGTATCTCCCATAAAATATTATTCTTGCAAGGCGAGTTTTTCTCCACGACGTTTAAGCCAACGATACTGATAAAGTTTCTTGCGTTCAGGGTCTATTTTTTTACGCTGTTGCCTTAACGCTCGCTTTACGTTTTCGTCCGCTTTAAGTTGTTCGAGTTCTAACTTTTCTTTTTCCGATAACATTTCCTTAATCTCCCATATTTTTATTTGCCGGTAAGTAGCCAATCGACTGTTACTTCCAATGCGTCGCAAATTCTCTTCGCAACCATAAGCGTCGGTGTCTTAAAATCTTTCTCGTAATACGAAATCGCCGCTTGGTCTACGCCTACCTTTTTCGCCAACTCTTCTTGCGAATAATTAAGCAACAAGCGTCGTTCTCTGATTCTTTCGCCTAACGACATAACGAAAACCTCCTTAAATGTGTTATAATAACTGTAATTTCTCCGTTTTCTCAAAGAAAAATTACTAAATTTGGCTTTTCCCGTTGACAAGTCTATATAATTGAGTTATAATTTTAATGCTACAAAAAACTCAACCCAACGCAACTTTCCCACCAACGGGGAGAGCCTTAATCAAAACTAAAACTAAACACACTCTTTGCTATGTACATTACTCTAAGAGATTATCTTTGGGCAGGCAGTTGCCGACGCGCTTTTGGGGGCGTGTTTGTGATTGCTCTCTCGTAAAGCGACTTATACAGCAAAGAGAAAACAACCCATTTAGTTTTTCAACATAGTGAATACCCTTGTTTTGCGTTTCGCTATGTTTCGGTTATATTATAACTGAACTAACTGAACTTGTCAAGGGTTTTAACTAAACTTTTTGAACTTTTTTATTTAATGTGAGGAATTTAATATGTTCAAAGAAAACTTTATACGAATTTGCACCGAAAAAGGGTTGTCCCCTTCGAATGTTTGTATAGAGGCTGGTATATCTAAATCAAATTATTCAAACTGGAATGAAACTTCTGTTCCAAGAAAAACAACGTTAATTAAAATTGCTCAAATATTAAATGTCGATATATCCGAATTAGTAAGTGAAAACCATTTTAATACCCCCTATCCCACTACACCTGTAACTGAAACGACCCATTTTGTTGCTTACATAGATTTTTTAGGAATAAAGGATCTTATTGAAGAGAAAAAAGTTTCACTTGCGGAATTGTTTTCAACAATTTACTCTGAATTACAAGCAGAAACATCTGCATTTAATTCAATAGATAAAATAGGCTTTAAGATAAAGGTCTTTTCAGATAATCTTGTTATATCCGTTGAACGTAGCGACGAAAAAGATTTACTTTATAATCAAATATTTTATTTCTTCGCTTTTTTGTCTGCTTTCCAGTATAAGGTGCTGAAAAAATACAATATCTTAATGCGTGGCGGAGTAACTCTTGGCGACTTATATATGGATGAAACTTTCTTAATTGGAAAAGCCATTGATAACGCTTATTACTATGAGAGCAATATTGCTTGTTACCCAAGAATTGTGGTTAATAGTCTTATTGTTGAATTGCAAAAAGATATTCCTTTGATAAAAGATTTTCTTAAAAAAGATTTCGATGGTGAGTATTTTATAGATTATTTGAAACTACCAAACAAAACCGAAAATCAAGAAATATCAAATATCATAGACTCCTTGATTTCTAAAAGCGTAAACAACAATTCGATTAAAATCCGCGTTTCGCAAAAGTTAAATTGGTTAAAAGCATACAATAACACTTACTTACACAGTCTTACACAAAAAAAAGGCGAGGCAAAATCGCTTTTAGGCGACTTAACCCCGGAAGAAATCAAAAAGGTACAGGAATATATAGTTTTCTTAAAAAGCCAACGAAAAAAGTAAAATATGGAATGGACTGAAATACTGCAAATTATCGCAAACTTTGCAAGTTGTTTTGCTTTTATCTCTGTCGGCACAGGAATAATTCATTATTTGCTTAATTTGCCCGCCAAACGCAGATTTCCTTTGTCGGTTACGGTAAAAGAAAAACAATATATCAAAGGTAACAACTTCTACACGGTCGATGTGGATATAAAACTCATAAACAAAACAAACCGAAGAGATTATGTCTACGGTTGCGAAATCTTATTCGGAACAAAATCAATTCCCTTGTATCGGCTCTTAAACAATCAAAGGAATACACCTAATCTATTAGAGAACATACCGGTAGAACCTAATGCCCCGCTAATGCTGCACGGATTTTTCAGAGTAAACTACGACTTTGAAATGCCGAAAGATTATTCGGTAGTCATTAAGTTACAAAAGAAAACGTTTATATACGACTTTTCGTTAAATTAGATTTTCGGATTGATTATACACAATCCGGTAATCCCTAACGCTGTCAGTATAAGCCCTGCTATTACACCTATCTCGGCTAATAAGATCTTCAAATCACTCGGAACGTTGCCCGTAGCCATACTGTATAAAGCAAGACCCGCGCCATAACCATAGAAGATTGTACCTAAAACAACGCTTATAACCGAAAGGATTAAGAATATATCCATAAGATCTCCTTACTTACCTACTTAAAAGCGTAAAAATTACAATTCCGATAATAGATACGGCTTGAACCGCAAGAGAAAAGATAGAGGCAATAATAACGGCAGTGTTGCCTGCGTCGATTGCTTTTCTGCTTAAATCGTCAAACTCGGATAATTCCGAGCAAGTCATCTGATTAAACGGTTTAGCCTTTAACTCTTTAAGTCGTTTGCGTTCTTGTCTCGTCATAATCATATGTACCAACCGTAAAGCCATCTCGACCGCTAACCGAAACGTTTTGAAAAATGTTAGAATGAGAAATATTTTTGTTTTCGGTGATATAAATGTTAATTACAATCGTCTTATCTTTCGGTAAAGCCCTTAATATCTCGGATATTTTTTCGGCAGTCGAAAGATTGTGAACCTCGCTATCGGGCATATATCACTCCTTGAAATATTTCTTAATTACATTTTACAATCGGTATTCACCAAAAAGCAAGATGTTTGGGTGTCGAAAAACCGTCATAGATATATGGATAAAAAGTAAGAGGAACGCCGAAGCGTTCCCCCTACCGAAAATGGATTATGGTACTATGAGCGATTTGAAATTATTTCTTTCATAAAAAAAATCAAGAAATCGAGTTCGGCTTCGGTAAATTCGTCGTTGTCGATTTGATTGATAATGTCGCGTTGTTCTTTGGTTGGATTATTCATCTTTTCCTCCGTAAGGTTTTCACCTTTTTGTTTCAAGTGTACCACCTTACGGGAAAAAGTCAAGACTCAATATTGATACTTTCGCAGACATATATCGGTACTTTTCAGCACCAATCGTGGTTTTAGGACAAATTTCGACAAAATCCGTCGAATAAAAAATATAAGGGAGAAAATAAATGAAATGCTAAAAGAAGACCTGAACGAATTAAAAGATAAACGGCATATGACGTTACAAGACATTGCCGACAAATCAGGCGTTCCGCTGTCAACTGTAAAAAAGATATTTAACGGAAACACGCGCGACCCCGGATATCTTTCCTTAAAGCCGATTTTAGACGTTCTGCAAGACGATCAATCGGATACGCAAACGAAAGAAATGACCGACCTTTACGAAAGGATAATAAAACATAAAAATAAATGGATTAAATTTTTGACAATACTATCTGTTTCACTCGCCGCAATATTTATCGCATTACTTATCTACGATTTATGCGATTTAAGTGTCGGCTTTATCAGAAACCGAGCCGAAACCTACAACACCGATTACGTCTCAAAAATATTAAAATCTACGTTTAAGGAAAAATTATTGTGAAGAAAAAAGGATTTATAGCGGCGATAATTCTTATAATCGCCGTTATAGTAATTGTAAAAATCAACACAAAATCGAACGACTCGTCGAGTTCGTCATATTCTTCAAGTGATAAAAAACTCGATGCTTGGGTATGTATGCAAAACATTGTTTCTGCGAAATTAAAAAATCCCGCAGGGGCTAAATTCCCAAGTTATAAAAGTAGTTACGTAACGAGTTTAGGCTCAAACGATTATAAAATTGAAGCCTACGTTGACGCTACAAACGGTTTTGGGGCAACAATCAGGACATACTTCACCTGCACTTTAACTCTTACCGGCAGCGGATATACAAACGGACGAGTAACTTTCTACGAGTGATTATGAACGAGAAGTACTACATAAGCAGCACGAAAGCGAACATACAAGAACGGCAGACGAAATTAAACGGAAAAGTCTACGACATTCGTTTCAGGGTAATACTCCCTACCGGCGAAGAAACCTACAAAAAGTTATCGGGTTACAAGTCGAAAGCCCTCGCAAAGCAGGCGCATATAGACTTTATAACGAAAAACTGCGAGTTTCTTAAAAATGCTCCGATTAAAAAGAAAAAAGCCATAGACAGCGGTAAAATGGAACTTACCGTTGCCAACTTTATTCCTATATATATTGCAGGCATATCAAATCAAAATAAAGAAAGTACAATATACGACAAGGCAAACATGCTCAATACACTCATTTTGCCTTATTTCGGCGATACTAAACTACAATCTCTGACCCCGCAAGTACTGTATGAATGGCAGGATAAATTATGGAATACCCCTAACCCGCGTACAGGCGAATTTTATTCTTACAGCCATTTATCGAATATCCGAACCGTATTTTCCGCTTTTTTATCTTGGGCGGAAGATCGCTACCAAATTACAAACAATCTGCGCAAAGTAAAAAAACCGAAACGGCGCATACAAAAAACACCTATGCAGTTCTGGACGCGCGAAGAGTTCGCTCAATTTATCGCCGTGGTAGATAACCCCGTCCACTATGCCCTTTTTAATACTCTCTATTTTACAGGAAGAAGAAAAGGCGAAGTTATAGCACTACAAGATACCGACGTGTTTCACGACTACATAATCTTTGATAAAACCTATACTCGCAAAACACTCGACGATTCTCTCTATAAAATCACCACAACGAAAAACGAACGCCGCGCTAAAACAATTATTTGCGACCCTCTTAAAAAAGTTCTCGCAAATTACACCCCGCAGAAACCGTTTTATTTCGGCGGCGACCGCCCTCTACACGAAAATACGCTCTCTCACGCTTTCGACCGCTATATAGCAAAAGCAGGCGTTAAACGAATAAGGATGCACGACCTACGCCATTCTTTCGTTTCTATGTGTATTCACCTCGGCGCAAGTGTTTACGTCGTCGCAGACCTTATAGGCGATACCGTCGAGCAGGTTCTCAAAACTTACGGTCATTTATACGAAGAAGACAAACGCAATATCATAGCCCGTATACAATGATTTTTGGGTTCATTTTTTGGGTTCAAAACAAAAAATAAATCAGATAAGCAAGTAACAATACAAATAAAAAATTAAATAAAATATATAAAATATAACAAAAACCGCCTAATTAAGGCGGTTTTTTATTGTTGGTGGAGGTGAGGAGAG
>ERZ1034920.100-NODE-100-length-64539-cov-79.064993_pt1 | contig 64539 bp, 62 predicted proteins | sample MGYA00520688_ERZ1034920 | MGnify/ENA primary metagenome ERZ1034920 (study PRJEB33766, sample SAMN09781785) | gut metagenome | biome: gut microbiome | host: Homo sapiens | place: Madagascar | study: EMG produced TPA metagenomics assembly of the PRJNA485056 data... | reverse complement strand
CTAACAAGTTATTGTTCATTTCGCTATCGTGGGATTATTTTCTTCTTCTTGAAACTACTTGAAAAACATCAAAAAATTTGTTAAAATAGAGATGTTGACAGAGAACAGAGAGGAATTTTTATGAAAAAGAGATTTTTTAGTTGCATCGGGGGGGGGGCTTAGCCTCTCATATCAAGGAATTTAACCTAATTAGATTGTTTGATAATCTCTCCCCAAGTGGCGAGGGGAAAGAAGGAAGTGTTGGTAAAATGAAAGGAAATAATTTTACTGATAAGGTCAACTCACTATTCACCACTCACTATTCACTAAAACGACCTGCCTTTACATTGGCAGAGGTACTCATCACTCTTGGAATAATCGGAGTAGTTGCTGCTATGACAATGCCATCGTTGATTGCAAATTATCAGAAGCAACAAATCGTTGCGCAATTAAAACGTGAATATAATGTTGTATCAAATGCTTTGCGTGCTGCTCAAGCAGATAATGGTGATACAGAAAATTGGGAGTTAGGTAATGTTGGAACTATTCAATCTGCTTCTGATTTTGCCGATAATTATTTATTACCTTATCTAACTGTATTGAAAAAATGTGGAACAGATATATCTGGGGGATGCGCTTATGAATATAGTTATTTGAATGGGGCTTCTACTTCAAGTTTGACAAATTATACTAGATTTATATTGAATGATGGTGCAATGGTGTTTGTGGCAACAGAAAGTAATCCTGTTTTTCCTAAACTTATATATATAAATATTGATATTAATGGAAATAAAAAGCCAAATAAAGCCGGAAAAGATTATTTTGTTTTTGCGGTTGCATTGGAAACTACAGAAGACAGGTACAAGCCAACAGGTAGATTAAACGCAAGTGGACAATCACAAACAAGAGAAAATATATTGAGTGATATAAATGGGTGTTCAAAAAATGCTAGAGGAATATATTGCGCTGCTTTGATAATAAAAGATGGATGGACAATATCAAAAGATTACCCTTGGTAGTATTACAAAAAAGGCTTTCGATTTACGAAAGCCTTTCACATTTTTTATTTAATTTAAGTTTTTCTGAAAACTCTTTCCTTATAAGCCCAAAGCGTATTTGTTGCTTACGGAAATCATATCCATTGCATTAAAAATATTCTGTTGTGTTGATTGTATTGACTCTGCTCTTCCGGAAATACTTGCCAATTGCGTCTGAAATCCTTGTGCTGTTGCCATTTTTGATTTGTCGCCGGAATTCAACATTACTTGAATTTCCTTTGAAATATTATCAATAATGGTATCTAGCGAATCATTAGATGATACTGTTACGCCTACTTGTGATGCAAGATTTTTGGCTTCCGATAAAAGCTCTTGCTCAGATGAATTACCTCCTTGTTGTTGCTGTCCCGCATTGTTTTGATGTTTCGCAGCCTCCGCCTGCGCAATTAGTGTCTGTGCCTGAGCTTCGGATGTCACCGTTGAAGGATCAATTCCCAAAGCTTCTAATTTTAATTTTGTTGAAGAACTCAACTCTGTTTCTGTTTTATAACTTGAAATCGCAGCAGTTTGCATATTGCTCACTGAACTGATTGATGTCATACTCATATCCTCTTATTTCTTTTCTTCTTTCTACTCCTTTTTAATTATATTTTTCCTGATGTCAACATTTTGCTGACCTTTTTTATATCGGATTTTTAATAAGAAAACTTTAATATTTTAACTCGTTTATGAAGAAAGTGTTACAATAGATGAAAAAGCAACTAAAACGGGAAATTTCACTTTTTCTTATGTTTGTGTTACAATTGACATACGGAGTTACATTATGAAAAAGTTTTTAATACTGTGTATTACATTGTGTTTGATGGCATCAAGTGCCTTTGCGGCGGCTTATGTGAAAATTGAACCGGATTTCCTTCAACCTTCTCAAAGTAAAAGTTACGAGCAGGTTAATGAAACTTTAGCAATTATATTTAGCAAGATTAAACCGCAAATTAAAACAGACAAATATCCAAAATATTACCACGATTTTACGTTGGTAAAAGATGATGATACACAAAACAAATCATATCATTACGTAAAAAATGGCAATGCAGAATTAATCTATAATATTGATTCAAATGAATTGAAATTTGTATCTTTTAGACGACCAGAATTGATGAAAAGTCGTATTATTTATGATTATCCATCAGGGAAACTACATGCTGTTCAAATTTTTGTATCAGGTGCAGAATCTTTTGTTTTTAGTCCTGACGGAAAATACGTTGATTATGCTCCTTATGTAAAAGAAGTAAAAGAACAAGTTGTTAAAAATTGGAAAGTTCCGCCACGCAAGCAGATTGATATTTTGGCAAAAGGTCAAAAAGATTTGTTGGTTCAAATGGCTTTAACTCTTGACCGTAGTGGAAATGTTAAAAAATGCAGGATTTTAAAATCATCAAAAATTAAAATGTTGGACGATAACGCTGGCGCTGCAATCAGAGCTGCTGCTCCATTTAAACCATTCCCAAATAACTTTTTTAACGAAGAATTGGTTATAATTTTGAATTTCAATTTTAGTTTGTAATCGTACGTATTTTTTTAGGTTATAATGCCGTAGCATTTAATGGAGCTGAAAGTTCCAATTCTATAGTTGTTCCATCAGGGATTTGAACTTCTTCACCACGTTGCATTGTTCCTCGCAATCCGCCACCTGCAGCACCTAAGCTACCAAAGATTAACATATTTCTGCCCCAATCGTCTGTTCCGCCTCCGAGAGCTGTAAAAGCTGCGCCGACAAGCATACTGCCTAATGCTCCTATTACGACATCTCTTGTCATTTTTTTAGCTCGTTCGCTTTTTGATTTCAAATAAACTTTTTCAGTAGAAATCGAAATTTGTCCGCCTTCTGGGGTAATTATTTCATTAAATGCAATTTCTATTAAGCCACTACCATAAGCTAAACCTGCATTTTTTGCATCTGTAGCTATCCCATAAACCAAACTTCCGGCAGGTGCGATTAGTTTTCCGTTATATCTAAAATCATCTGTAAGTCGAACCGTCAAGCGATCATTTTTTTCTAAGCTTCCTGAATATATTCCAGAATCAAAAGTTACATTAAACTTTGTTCCTGCAGGAATATTTACAATATAGCCGTTCAATGATGGAGTTTTGATTTGTGTATAAGTATTATTTTGAACTTCATCTTTTAGAGTTGGAACATTTACTTCTGTTAAAGGAGTGTGTGTTTTTATCTCTGTTTGTCTGCGTTTTTTTGTATAATCTTGTTGAGAATTGTTATTGATATATTGGTACTTATTTCTGTCAAATTCAGCCTGTGCTTCGTCAGAAAAATCGTATTCTGCAAGTACAGGTAATGCGAGGATTTGAAAACATATTAATAGTGACAAAATCTTTTTCATCGTATTTACATTATAATATATTCTTGAATTATTACAATATTCTTGTTATAATTTGTAAATAAGGAGAGATTATGGAAAAAATATTGGAACTTTTAGCAGTTGTAATAAGTGCGTATATTATCGGATCAATTCCGACGGGTTATATTATTGTAAAAGCTTTTACCGGAGAGGATATTAGGACAATTGGGTCTGGTTCAACCGGTGCTACAAATGTAAAAAGAGTTATGGGTAAAAAATGGTTTTTTATAACTCTCTTATTGGATGCTTTCAAAGGAGCATTGCCGGTAGTTTTGGCAGCGTTGTTTGCTAAATCATTTACAGGAATTGGGTTGTTACCTGTTTTGGCAGCGATTGCCGTAATTTTAGGTCATAGTAAATCAATATTCCTTAAATTTACCGGTGGAAAATCTGTTGCATCTGGAGTTGGAACAATTTTGGCTTTGAATTGGCAAGTTGGCTTGATTATTGCTGCAATCTGGGCAGTAATTACATTTTTCTCAAGATATGTTTCATTGGGATCAATTATTGCGCTTGCTTTATCTCCATTTATTATGTGGGCATTTCATGCGCCGATTGCTTATATCGGATATTGCGCATTGGGAGCTTTGTACATAATTTGGTTGCACAGAACAAATATTCAAAGACTTATTAAAGGCGAAGAAAACAAGGTGAGATAATGGATTTTACAGTTCTTTTAATTGCTTTAGGAATAATTATCGTATTATTTATTGTCGGAAAAATCTTTGCAATTTTGACGAAGGTCTTTTTTATAATTCTTCTTGTTGCCGCAATTGCAGTCGGATTTTTCTTTTGGCAAAACAATAACAAAGAAAACACTAATAAAACAAGTTATTGCGTAGAGCAAATGATGTTATAGGTTTAAGGTAATTAGGCTAGTAGACCCAACTTACAGTTCGGTTTCAATTATTGCCTAACCAACTTTTTCGTTCTTTTGAGCAACTTCGTAAGTTTTGATTGAGCGTTTGCCGGTCAAGCGTTTCATAAAGTCATAATATTTTCTTGTAAAGCCGGTTGCTTTTTCTTGTTTTTCTTCTAATGCAAGAAGTTGTTTTCTTGAGTGAGTTCCAACAGGTACTCCTACAGATTTTCTTGTTAACCATTCACCAATTGTGGTGTTTGTCAATGTAATCCAGCTCATTCCGAATAATGATTTGTGGTATTGTTTGCTGAATGTGCTATTGAACAAGTCGATCAATAATGTTTGGTAGAATAATCTTGAACCTTCTTGAACAAATCTTTCTTTGAATTTAGTTTTTGCGCCGTCAACATCGTTACCGTTTGATTTCAACATAACCATGTTGTAGTTATCTGTCATCAAGAACCAAATTGTTGCGGCTAGTGCTGCGGTTTTTGCAAGGTTTGAAAGTTCACTGTTAGATACGTTTGACATTGTGTCGACGTTGAATGCTTTCAAGATATTGTCTGTAACGTAATCGTGGAATTGTTTTTTATCAATTTTGCCTGCAGAATATTTATCTGCCATATTTCCGATATTGTCAACACTTTTAGCAAGTGCAGAAATTTCAGAAGTTGATTTCGTAACTGGTTTAGCTCCTCTTTTTGTAATTGTTTGGATTGCATCATCAACCATTTTGTATGGTAGTGAACCATATTTCCAAATAAATTTGAATGGAGCTAGGACAAAGTTTACAAGCGGTTTAATTTTTTTATCTTTTTTGCCAAGACTGATTGAACCGTCTTCGTTTGTGGCAGTTTTTGCAATATTTTTGTATTTTTCTGCCAGTGTTTCAAATCCGTTTTCTTTTAATACATTTGTAATTTGGTCAAATTGGGTTTTAGAAATTTTGTAATCTTCAATTTGAGTTAATTGATTATAATGATTTTTGAAGAAACCAGAGAAAGATCTCCAAGCGTTGTCTACTGCATTGATTTTTCTTGCTCCTTTTATAGCAAAACCGCCGGCAATAATAGTTCCTACTGCTTTCATAATTGTGTTGAATGAAAGTAAAGGTTTTTGTTCTTTTGATTTGTCAGCTTTTTTGTTCTCAGAAGCTTTGAAAGACATATCAGGTTTGATTTGAGCTTCTGGTGCGTTGTTTTTAGTATTTTCTTTTCTTGCTTGTTCTGGAGTTAATCTTGTGATATGTTTGCCGTTGATTACACGAGAGAATGCTTCTGTTGTAAGTGTTGTCAACGCAGTCATCATCATAATTCCCATTTTAGAATTGTTGATGTATTTGTTTAACGCACCGAGTGTAACTAGTGTGATGTATGCGTTAAAACCAATTCTTGCCATTTCCTGTTTAAATCTTACTTTTTGTTCGTGAGTTGCAGAATTTTTGTCATCATCCATCATTCTTGACAAGTTGTAAGCATCGTTAGCCAAGAAAATTGCAGGTGGTAAGCCTGAAACAAGTCTGTTTAAAGAACGTTCATGTTTTGTATCATAGTTTCCGGTTTTAGGGTCAAACATTTTTACTGAACGTTCAAACATTTTAGCTGATTTTTCTTCTGCGGTTTTGTCTTTTAGACTATCCATTGTTTCAAACAAGCCTCTTAAAGAGTTTGTTTGTGCATCAACTTTTGATCGTTGTCTTATATTTTTAAAGAAATCTTTTTGTAATGTGTTTTGCGCCCAACCTTTGAATGGTTTGATTTTACCAATTAATTCAACAGAGCCGTTTAGAATATCTGCCGGTAAAACTTTAAACGGATAAATCAATCCATCCCAGATTAATTGAGGAATTGTCTTTTTTTTGAAAGAGATATTATCGCCGTCTATTTTAACCATTTCGTTGGTCAAATTTGAATCTTTTACGTGGTTCAACAATTCTTCACCGATAGAAGATTTAATCGGTTTTCCTAATTTGTCTTGCGTAATTCCCATGTGTTCTCGTGAAAATTGCAAAAACTCGTTAATGCTATATTTGCCTGCTTCTTTGTAGCGAGGAGCAAATCTTAGAGCTAATCCTGTTGCTAAAAGTGCGCCTACTGTATAAAGTAGCGGTTTGATTTTATCATCTTTTTTAGCGGTTTTTGCCGGTTGTTTAGTCGGTTGATTTGCTCCACTAAAAGAAAGACCTTTAAAAGATAAATCATTTAGATTACTTTTTAAAGGTCTCTCGTTTATTAAATTTTTTGACATGAACTCGGAAGATAGAGGAACACGAGTTGGAGATAACTCTCCTAGTGCTTTATGTCGTTGTTTAACAGTGTCATACGTTAATCTTCCTACTATCATATTTTTAGTCCTTCCCGACATGTATTTTTTACTGAACATAAAATTTTGACAAGTCCATGATTACAAAAAATTTACAATATTTCATAATTAAATATTCTTAATTACTTCAAGAACTAGTGACTTAAAGTTTACTTTAGCTTTGTTGGCTGCGTCAATTACTTCTTCGTGAGAAAGTTTTCCACTTGTTTCTGAACTTGCGGCGTTTGTAATGCAACTTATGCCCAAAACATTTAAACCGCAATAATTTGCGACAATTGCTTCCGGAACAGTTGACATTCCTACTGCATCCCCACCTAATTTTCTAATCATTTTGATTTCGGCAGGAGTTTCATAACTAGGGCCTGAATTTGCCCAATATACACCCTCTTGTAGGGTTATTCCTAATTTAACGGCACATTTTTCAGCCAATTCAATCAAATTTTTCTTGTAAACTTCTGTCATATCAGGAAATCTTTCGCCCAAATTGTTGTCATTTGGGCCAATAAGAGGGTTTGAACCCATGTGGTTAATATGGTCTGTAATCAACATTAAATCTGCCGGTTTGTAGCTTTCGTTTACTGCTCCGGCTGCATTAGTCAAGATTAGAGTTTTAATTCCTAATGCCTTCATAATCTTTACGGGATAAGTTATTTCCTGCATAGAATGACCTTCATAATAATGATTTCTTCCTTGCATCATAACAACATTTTTGTTGTTGATTTTTGCAAAAACCAATCTTCCTTTATGTCCTTGAACAGTGGATTTTATAAAATTTGGAATATCATTATAGGATACTGCAATATCACAATATTCATCAGCTAATTCTCCCAAACCGGAACCTAAAATAATTCCGATTTCTGGTTTGAAGTTATTTGTTTTTCCATTAATAAATGCGACACTGTTCTCCATAATTAACCCCTTTTTTCTAGTGATTTTTCAAATAATAATATGATTTTTTACATAAAATGGCACAAGTATTCACTTGTGCCACAAAAAATTTATCTTAACCTACTAATCTATCTTCATCAGCTTCTGCTGCTTTTACCATAATGGCATGTTCAACAGGATTTTCTTTTTTGTAAGTAGTGTCAAAATTTTCTTCAAAATTGAAATCGTCGTGAGCTTTTTTAGCTTGGTTTTCGTCTACTAGTTTTTTAGCTAATTCAGCAATTTCATACACCAATTTATATCTGTTATCAGTGTTATCGTTTAAGTCCCACGCAATTTTAATTATTTGATCCATCATAAGTTAATAAACCTCACTTTTACATTATATATTTATAGTATAATACAAAAAATATTTTGGCAAGTAGCAAAAAATCATGAGTTGTTGTATAATCGTGATATGAAAATTTTCAGCGGAATACATAAATATGTTTTGATAGAATTTGCAATATGGTTCTTTATTTTGTGTATTGCGGTTACAGGAATTAGGATACATAATTATAACAAGGAAAAATCACTAGTAACTTATCAAATATTTATGCCTGATGTTGATGGTTTGGTTGTTGGCTCGCCTGTAAAATTTATGGGGGTTCAAGTCGGATATATCGAAAAAATTCGTGTTGTTCGAGAAGATGTTTATGTAAAAATTGTTATAACGGATAAAGGTGTAACTTTACCGAAAGGTTCTGTTGCTACAGTAGAATTTAATGGTATGGGCGGTTCAAAATCGTTGGAAGTTTATCCTCCATCACAAGAGAGTTTAGCTATTAATAAATTAATTGTCGTGCAACCTCCTACAAGACTTAATGACGCAATGGGGTTGTTAAGTGAAATGTTTGATAAAATAGGTTCAATTACTACGAGAATGTCTGTTTTTGCTAAAGAAACAGGTGTGGATGAAGGCGACACCGGAATTAATTTGGATGAAATTCAATCAAATATGAACATTTTTGATACAATGATGAAAGAAGTTTCTGATATTAAGAATAAAGGAGTTGAAAATGAACAAAGAAAAAGTGAGAATAATCAATAATCCTGTTGTACTTTTAAATTTGTGTACTATGCGTGACAAAGATACTGACAGTCAAGGGGTTAGAATTGCGACAAGAAAAATTACAAGGTGTCTTTTATATGAAGCTGCAAAAAATTTGCCACTTGTAGATAAAGAAGTTACAACTCCTCTAACAACATTTACTGCAAAAACTGTTGATCCAAATATAAACTTAATTATTTCTCCAATTTTGCGAGCAGGCTTAATTTTTACGGATGAAGCAATTGATATTTTACCGCAAGCTTGTATTAGGCATATTGGAATGTACAGGGATGAAAAGACATTAAAGCCGGTTTGGTATTACAATAAAGTTCCTATGGATGCTCCAAATCCTGAAAACTTCTATATATATATTACAGATCCAATGCTTGCAACAGGAAATTCCTTAATCGAGGCGATAAAATTGTATGCTGACAAAGGTATTCCAATTGATAATATTAAGGTTATTTGTATAATTGCAGCACCTCAAGGTATTGAAAATATTCAAAAACATTATCCAGATATCGAAATTATTACTGCGGCAGTTGATGATCATTTGAATGAAAAAGGATATATTGTTCCTGGCATGGGCGATGCTGGAGATAGAATTTTTAATACGTAAGGAGATATATACGTAGTTGTTTAGGAGCAAAGACTGTATTAAAAGCAGCTAAGCAGCTAAGTGAAATAAAGTCCTCCCTTGTGAGGAGAGGATTTAGGTGGGTGCTATCCCGTAGGGGAATGTTACAAGCTTTCACCCATCTGCCTTTCTTTATAAGGCAATAAGGCGATAGGGCTATAGGGTGGAAAGAGAGAAGTGAAACGTGAAAAGTCCGTATCGTTGAAGATATTTTGGTTCATATCGCCAACACATTCTTCTTTCCCCTCGCCCCTTGTGGGAGAGGGTAGGGTGAGGGGTGTAATTTTTGGCAACTACTTGAAAAACTTTAAAAAATTTGTTAAAATAGAGATGTTGACAGAGAACAGAGAGGAATTTTTTATGGAAAAGAATTTATTTAAGCTCATCGGGGGGGGGGCAATAGTCTAAAACCCTCTCATAATCATGGTCTGCACCTGTTTTTAAGACGCTTAGCCGCCTTCACCCTTGCAGAGGTCTTGGTAACTCTCGGTATCATTGGAGTTGTTGCAGCAATGACTATGCCGACGTTGATTAATAATATCAATAACAAAGCAAATATTAATAAATTAAAAAGGGAGTATTCTCTTTTTCAGCAGGCATTTCAACAGATTGCAGCAGATAATGATTTGGAATTTAAAAATGCTGTAGCAGATTGCCCAGATAGTACAAAGCACGCTTGTTTAAAAGATATTTTTAAATCGAAATTAAAAACAGTTGCAGATTGTGATAGTAACGATGGTGACAATTTAGGTAAATGTTTTGTGCAAGATAAGGATGCCAAAAAGTTAAATGGAGAGGCAGTTCCATTGAGTGCTGGTTATTTTAACCAAAACACAACTTCCGGTTTGGTTTTGGACGATGGAGCATCTGCTGCAATATGGTTGGATGCAATGGATTGTACAAACGCTCTTAGCAGTGTAAAACAACGTTGTGGTTGGTTTGTTATTGATGTAAATGGTCCTCAAAAAAGACCTAATACATGGGGAAAGGATTTGTTTTTGTTTTTTCTTTACGCAGATCAAATAATGCCAGCTGATGAAAATACAACGGATTATGCCAATTACAGGGATGATTGTGAAACCGGTACAAACTATGGTTTGACTTGCGCAAGTAAGTATTTATTTAAGTAATTAAGAGAAAATCGTATTTGTAAAAAATGTTTATAAAATTAAACCAAAATCTTAACTTCACCAACTTTTTGGTTGTGCAAAGTTTTAATGTCCAAATCCATTGGAATATCTGCCCAATGCAAATTTTTTAATGTTTGACAAACAACTAATTCTCTTGCTTTCATATCGCAATCAGAAATTTTTACGACAAAAGCTTCTTCGGATTTTGTATTAACAACGATGCACAAGCCACCTGCGCCAACTTTTGCAACAATGTTTTGAGAATTTTCGATAATTTTTGTATCAGTTCTGTCTTCGCCTCCGATAATGTATGGGTGGTTTAAGAACGCATTTTTGATTTTTTCATATTTGGGATTGCAAAACAAGTTCAAATACCCATGCAACATATTAGTTAATGGCATTGAAACAATCGGAACTCCGCAACCATCAGTCGTTATGGGATATTCTTTAGGAACTTTACACAATTCGTAAATTTTTGATTTGATAGCTTTTTGTAAAGGATGTTCAGGACTGTCATATGTTGCCAAATCCCATTCTTTCATCTTACACAAACCCAACATCATAACGTGTTTGCCTGAACAATTGTTTTGCAAAGGATGTTCAGATAAACCGTTTAATATCATTTTTGTTTGTTCGGTTTTTGATAAAGGTTTGTGTAATCCGCATTTTAAGTAGCTTTCATCTAATCCTATTTTTTTTAGAAGATGTTCGGCTGTTTTAACATGGATTTCTTCGCCAGCGTGGGATGCGCAACAAATTGCGATTTCTTCTTCAGTCATTTCATAGAATTTATCCATCCCATAATCTATTAAAAGGCTTGCTTGTAACGGTTTTGCGCAGGAACGGAGGTAAAATGGATAGTTTTTTGCATCTCCTGTAAAATCAAATGCTTTATTTTTGTTTGCAAGTACAATAAAGCCATAATGTTCTTGATCTACAAGTCCATCTCGTTCATATTCTATTAATAATTCCGGTTCTGTGTTATTGTTGACCATTTCTCTTTACCAATTCTAATAATTGAAGCATTTTGCGTTTAAGTTTAAGATTTTCGTCTTTAAGTTTTGCAATTTCCTCTTCATATTTTTGGTTTTCGTTAGAGAAAGTTGTTTCCGGTTTTGGAACAGTATTATAGTCAAGAATAAAACGTTTTTTTGCTTCTTCTTTCAATTGAAGAACTGCTTTCAAATCTCCTTCTGAAACATAACCTAATTGAACAAGAATTTCTCCAAATTTTTTCGGGTCATCTGAACTTTCTTCATCTCTGTGGGCAAGAATTGCTTTTTGTAATTGGTCTACGGTTAAAGTCCCTTTTTGTTTGAAATATTCGCCAACTCTAAATTTTCCTGCAATATAACCAGCCATTGCATGGATTTCTTTAGAGTCAGGAACTTTAATAAAGTTTTGTTCAAGACAAAGTTCATAATATTTTGCAACTTCTTCCATTGACAAGAAAGTATTGACAGAAATTTCAATCATGCTATATTCATTTGCGCAACCTTGAAGGAAATTGTAAATATTGTTGTCTAGTCCGCATTTATGTTCCATCAGTTCTGTTTTACCCTTGAATGTAAGAGTTGGAACAAATGCTGAAAAGATATCTTGTTTGTGATTTCTCAAAAAATCTTCGCAATTATAATCTTGCATTTCTTTTGCGAGTTTCAAATAAATAACTTGTTTAATCCAAAGTGGAATGTTTAAAACTTTTTCCAAAAATAATTCAAAAATGTTCTTTCTCAAATCAACCTCTCAATAAATCCTATGTGTTTTTAATTATAACATACTTATCATTTTTATTCAAGTTCTAAATACTTCTATTTTATCCCCCAAAAGACGGATTAAAAACTTCTGCTTTGTGGTATTGATTTATATTTGTAAAAATTGTATTATAAAAATACGAAATAGGAGAACTTTATATATGGAAACTGAAATGAAGAAAAAGATTTCAATTGCAGCAATTGCAGGTGTGGGCATACTTACAACAATAAAACTTGCCATTATATATTATAATGCAAACTTTAACCCTTATGCACTTTCAAGCTTTTGTTCTGTGAACGAATTTATTGATTGTGATGGGATTGCCAAAACTCCGGAAGCACAGTTTTTAGGAATTCCTCTTGCATATTGGGGAATGTTCTATTATGCTTTTGTTTTCTTGATGTTATTTGCGCCAAAACTGAAAAATATAAAATTATTAAAATTTTTGGAAGTATTCAAAAATCCGATGGACTATATTGCATCATTAGGTTTGTTTGCTTTTATAGTTTCAATGGTCTTATTGTCATTGAGTTTGTTTGATATCAAAAAACTTTGCGTTCTCTGTGCATTTACATATATTTTAAATCTGGCAATCGGTTGTATTGCAACAGATTTTAAAAATGGAGGATTTATTCATTCCATTAAACAAAGTGTACAAGATTTTCTTGATGCAATTAAAATTAAAAAATATTTAATCGCTTTTATTGCCGTTATGGCTGTGGCTGTCGGATTTTTAACTTATACAAGAGTTAGTTTTAAGTTTGCTCCACAAGTAAAAAGGCAGATGGAATTTAAGGAATTTAGACATAAGAAAAATCAATTTGCGGTAAAAGGTAATTTGTTAGGCGATGAAAATGCAAAAGTTACTGTTTATGTATATTCTGATTATCAATGTCCGATTTGTCCCGTTCACAACGTTATGATGCACAAGTTGGCTAAAGAAATGAAGAATATCAAGATTATTCACAAAAATCTGCCACTTGATACAGATTGTAATGCTTATTTACAAGCTCCTTTTCATCAAGGTTCTTGTATAGATGCGCAATATTCTGTTGCAGCGGAAAAACAGGGTAAGTTATGGGAAATGAATGAAATTTTATTTGAGAAAAAACCTCAAACCGAAGAAGAAATTCTTAAACTTGTTGCAAACAAAGGTTTTGATACTGATAAGTTGCAAGAAGATGCAAATAGCTTAGAAACATTGTCAGAAATTAAAAATGATATTGATTATGCCTATAAACACGGTATTAACGGTACTCCGTCAACAATGATTAATGGAAATGTTTATGTTGGCGTAAAAACTTATAATGAGTTTAAAGATTGGGTAAAAGAGTATGGAGCAGAAGAAAGATAAAATAGTTCTACATGCTTGTTGCGCAATTTGTTCAGGATATCCTGTGTCTTTTTTACAAGATGCAGGATATCAGGTTATAGTATATTTTTATAATCCAAATATTTATCCCGATAATGAATATCAAAAAAGATTAGAGGCAGAAAGAACTTTGTGCAAACATTTCGGGTGTGAATTAGTTGAGGCAGATTATTGCCCAAATGAATTTTATGAGGTGGCAATAGGATTAGAAAACGAGCCGGAACGTGGCAAAAGATGTGATAAGTGTTTTGAACTTCGTTTGAAAAAGACAGCAGAGTTTGCCAAATCAAGAGGAATTGAAGAATTTACAACTTCAATTGTTATAAGCCCGCACAAAAATTTTCAAAAACTTTCTGAAATCGGAGAAAAAATTGCACAAGATGAAGGTTTAAATTTTCTTGCAATTGATTTTAAAAAGAAAGATGGTTTTTTGAAAACAAATAAAATTTCCCGTGAACTCGAGTTATATAGGCAAAATTACTGCGGTTGTAAATTTAGTTTAAGATAAATCATATATTTACACTATGATTTATCTCAAAAATGTTATATAATGAGATAAAAAGCTTGATTTGTGGAATAAAATAATTAAAGAGAGAGAAAAAAGGATAAAAGTATGAATAACAAGTTTATTTGGACATTAGCATTATTACTTGCAGCAAGCTCAATGAGTGCGTTTGCAGTTGGAGTTGATAAGTTACAACCTCTTGATGACGCATCAAGAAGTTCTAGCTATCAAAACGCAGTTAAATCCGATATTCAAAAAGCAAAAGCCAAACAAGATGCAGTTGAAACTTCTCAGTCTGGAGGAAGTGTCGATTTTAATAGTATTAATACTAAAACAGTTTATTACCCGAATGCTACAACTAAAAGTATTGCAGCTAAATACAAAATGGGTAATTATTCAGGTTGTATGCAAGAATGCTATTCTTTGTTAAAAAAACAGCCAAATAATGCAATTGCACATTATTATTTAGCAATGGTTTTTACTCATCTTAATATGAAAGATAAAGCGGTTGAAGAATATAATAAAGTTATAAGTATTCATCCAAACCAATATTTGGTTGATTATGCCACAAAAGGGCGAGATTGCTTGACAGATGGACCGGCATGTCATCCGCAAGAACAAAAAGAAGTTGAACAACTTGATGATTTAGATAAATTTATTAGAGCGCCTTATGGCAACGGTTTGTCTCCGGAATTGAATAACGAGGTTCGTCAAAAACAACTTAATAATATTCAAGAAACAATTAACAAAAAAGACAACCTTGAAAATAGGGACATCCAAAGAATTAAAAAATTTGATAGTAACAAAACAGAAGCAGAAGAAACAATTAAAATTGCACAAGTGTCTGATGATGAAGTTTTGAAAGCTATTAATACATTGAAGGAAGCCGGTGTAAATGTTTCTGTGCAAACTTCAGCTACAGAAAATCCTTATGCAGCGATGGCTCAATATCAGGATCCAAGAGTTGCAGAAATGAGTATGTTGTTAGGTAATAATAATAACAATAACAACAATAGTATGATGAATATGATACCTATGTTGATGAGCCAAGCTCAAAAAGGTGAAAATATTGATCCTCGAATTATGCAAACTATGATGATGGATTCTATGATGTCAGGTTTTAATAACTTGAATAATAACAACAATAATAATTACTAATATATGGATTTAGATTACAAAAAAGCTAGAGAAAAATTGTTGACAGGTTTTGTAAAAGACTGTCAGCAATTTTTCATTAAAAATGGATGCGTGTTGGAAGATGCTTATCTTCATTTTCTTCAAGGCGATTTGGAATATGCGAAAAAACAGTTTTCTTTAATAGAAGATGTTAATATCAGAGCGCATTGGGCTTTGTTTGAAATTTCTTTAATAGAAGGCGAAATCCAAGAATATCCGTCATATTTTGAGTTGAGAAATTTCTTAGAAATTGACTTGAATATTTTAATAACTTACTGTATGGGAACTTTTGTTGAAAAAATAATCAGATATTCTGATTTTATGTACACAATTAATCCGGAAGTCCATAAATTTATTGGCAGAGTGTTATATAACAACAATTTGAAAGAACAAGGGATGTTCTTTTTAAACCGTGCAAAAAGTTATTTTTATCATGATCCAGAACTGCATTATCTGTTAGCTTATATTTATTACCAAGACAAAGATTACACAAAAGCTAAAAAATCTGTAGAGGATTGTTTGCATATTTTACCGGACTATTTCCCTGCGAGAAATATGAAGCAAAAATTAAATGAGAATAATTTGTAGATTTTAATTGTTCGTGATACACTTATTTTACAAAATACTTTAAGTAGGAGAAAATTTTATATGATTATAATTATGGAGCGTAATGCGACCAAAGTTCAAATACAGCGTGTCATTGATTTTTTGAAGGATAACGGATTTGATATAAGATTTAATCAAGGTCAAGTTCATACCGTAATTGATGCTATTGGCGATAAAACAACTGTTACACCAGGTAGGGTTGCGGCTTTTGACGGGGTAAAAGAAATTAAAGTTATCAGAGAACCTTTTAGATTGGCATCTCGTGATAGAAAACCTGATGATACGGTTATTGAGTTTTCTAATGGAGTAAAAATCGGAGGAAACAATAAACCGGTAATGATGGTTGGACCTTGTTCAGTTGAAGAAGATTATGATGGTTTGTTGCAAACTGCACTTGCGGCGAAAGAAATGGGTTGTGAATTTTTGCGTGGCGGTGCATTCAAACCGAGAACTTCTCCTTATGATTTTCAAGGTTACGGTGAAAAGGCTTTAAAATATTTGAAAAGAGCTAGTGAAGAAACAGGCTTGTTGACAGTTTCAGAAGTTATGGATGCTTCGGATTTGGATATGATGTGCGAATACGTTGATGTTTTGCAAATCGGAGCAAGAAATGTTCAAAACTTCAAACTTTTGCATGCAGTAGGTAGATGTAGAAAACCTGTTATTTTGAAACGTGGTCTGGCAAGCACGATAAGAGAATTTTTGTTGGCAGCAGAACATATTTTGTATAATGGTAACCCTAACGTAATTCTTTGTGAAAGGGGAATTAGAAGTTTTGACAGTGCGTTTACTCGTAACGTTATGGATATTGCATCAATTCCGGTTATCAAAAAATATTCGCATTTACCTATAATTGTTGACCCTAGTCACGGGACAGGACAAAGATATTTGATTGAGCCTATGGCAAAAGCAGGGTTGGTTGTAGGTGCTGATGGTGTGATGATGGAAATTCACCACGATCCGGAAAATGCTTTGTCTGATGGAAAACAAAGTTTGCCATTGCCTATGTTTAAAGAGGTTATGGGTAGAATTAACAAGTTTAATGAAAGTTTGCACTACGAAAAAACTTGCCTGTCAGCTAACGTCGAAGCTTAGATGCAAAGTCTGTATCAGAAAAAGCAATAAGGTGATAGGGCTTAGGATGTTTAGTGAAAAGTGAAAAGTGAAAAGCCCGTATCGTTAAAGTTATTACCCTCTCTCTTTGTGAGATAAAGTGAACCATAGTAAGTAGTGTAGAATGGTTATTCCTCCAATGTTTTATACGTTTCTTTGGAAAAATCCTGCTATTTCTTTATGTGGGAAGAATTTTACAACTGGGCGACCGTGTGGGCAAGTGTATGGCTTTGTATACCCACAGAATTGTAAAGGTGGGAACCGCTATCGCTTAACCCACCTCTACGTTCTGATGTGGTTGAGTTAGGAAAGTAAATATTTATAAGAAAGTTTATTCTAATAAAAAAAATTAAGATTTCTTAATATTAAATTCTTTATTATTAAAGTTATTTAACTTTTTTGCCGTTAGCTCATTTAGTATGGAGGTACATATGGGTGAATTTTCGATAAACAGTTTATCAGGCGATAATAGTTACCCAAATGTTTCATTGAAGAAAGAAACCACTTGTTCTTCCTTGAATAGCGTATTTAGTAGTAAGAGACATTGCAATGACAATAGTAATAGTGCAATAAAAAATCCATTTGGTTATGAGACAAATATAAAAATGCGAGATTTAGTTTTGCATAAAACTCATTTTTTAGATGTTGCACAACAATATCTTGGAATTATGGAAGTTACTCCAGAAGAATATTCAAAATTGTCGCAACAACAAAAAACTAGAACGCAAGCCTTTATTATTGGTGATAAAGGGGCTATTACTGATGCTTGGTGTGCGCATACCATAAGTTTTTTGTCTAAAAAGGCAGGGATAGATGTAGGACCTTATAAAAAATCTGTTAAATCATACATAGATTGGGCAAAATCTAAACATACTTGGAGAGCAATTAAAACGAATAAAATGAATGTTTCAAATATGACTGCAGAACGAAAATCTCGCGCTCAAGAAATAAAAACACAAATAAAAAATATGAAAGAGGGAGATTTTATTGTTTGGAAATCAGATTATTCCGTCAAAACTGATAAAGGTGTAAAAGATGTAAGTTCAAGTCATATTGGAATTATTGAAAGTATAGATGTTAATAATGGTGAAGTCACAGTAATTGAGGGCAATGCAAATTATTCAAAAACATCTCCAAACATTGAAAGATTTATTGTTGAAAATAAAGCAGATTCAATAAATGGAAATCAAGAATTTGGAGAATTTAAAGAAGTTAACAGAGCAGACGGTTTAATTAGAAAAACATACACAGTAAGCGAATTAGCTAAATTTGGCTATAGTGGTTATATTGATAATTCAAAGATTATAAAATAACGTGTCATCGCGCATGAAAAGCAAAATTAAACATTAATTATAAAATTTGAATTTTGAGTTGAACAACCTTACGCATTTCTTTGGAAAAATCCTGCGATTTCTTTGTGTGGGAAAAATTTTACAACCGGACGGCCGTGTGGGCAAGTGTAAGGCATTTTTGTTGTGCGCCATTTTTTTACAATTTCTTGCATTTGCCAAGTAGAAAGTTTTTGTCCAGCTTTTACAGAAGCTTTGCAGGCTGTTGTAATTAAAATATGTTCTTCAAGTCTGTCGATATTTCCTTCTATATTTTCTAAAATATCGGCAAGGATTTCTTTTGGATTAACTTTCGCTATCATTTGCGGAACTTTTCTAAAAATAAGTTCGTTTTCTTTCAAAAATTCTATTCCAAATCCGAATTTTTCAAACTTGTCGATATTTTCTTTTATTAATTCGGCTTCCGTGCTAGAAACCGGCACTACATCAGATACAAACAACATTTGAGATACTATATTTTTTTCTGCCATAAGTTTTTCATAAATATATCTTTCTTCTGCAATGTGCTGGTCGATAATTTCAAGCCCATCTTCTTTTTCAACCAAAATATATGTGTTTTTGTACTGTCCGATAATATTTTCTTCCGGTTCCGGCTCTTTTTCTACAGGTACAAAAAACTGACGTTGTTCTGTTTTTTCTTCTTTTTGTTGAGAAAATTTTTCTTCTTCCTCTTGCATAAGTTTGTCGGAAACATAAATTGTGTCATCTTTTTTGTCAAAATATATTTCGCCAGAACTTTCCAATTTCGGCTGAACAAAATCAACTACGTTACTTTGTTGAACCGGTTGCGGAGTAAAACTTTGAGGGTCAAAACTTCTTGCTGACTGGCGTTCTATATAATTTGTTAAACCTGCCTGAATTGATGCGAAAATAAAGTTGAAAACTTGGTTTGTATTTTTGTAGCGGACTTCTTTTTTTGTCGGGTGAACATTTACATCCACATCAGCTGGAGGAAGTTCTAAGTTTAGCACTACAAAAGGGTATTTCCCATTTGCGATTAAACTTTTGTATGCAGTGTCAATCGCTTTTTGGAATACCGGACATTTTACTGTTCTTCCGTTGATATAGATGTGATATCCTTTTTTGCTTGAACGAGTGTAGTTTGGTGTACTTACGTATCCGCTAATTTTCATTCCTGCGAGTTGGTCTGTTTTTAAAACTTCTTTTAGATTTGAAATTATGTCTGTAGAATATACTTCCTTAATTGTTTGTAAAAGATTGTTCTGTCCTGACGTTTTTAAAACAATTTTTCCATTCTTCTTCAATTCAAAAGAACATTCAGGGTGAGCCAATGCGATTGATTGAACAAGTTCTTGTATGTATGAAAATTCCGTATTTGAGCTTTTTAAAAACTTCAAACGAGCAGGGATATTGTAAAACAAATCTCTGATATCCATAATTGTTCCGATTGCGCAACCGGTTTCAACTTGTTTAACTTCGGAGTTTTCGCATTTTACTTTTGTACCTGTGTCAAAATCTGCAGTTCTTGTCGTACAAGTTAGTTTTGAAATTGAAATTATACTAGATAAAGCTTCTCCCCTAAATCCAAGAGTGTGAATATTGAACAAATCTTCATCTGTTGCGATTTTGCTTGTTGCATGTTTGGAAAAAGCAAGCATTATATCATCAGGATAAATTCCGCAACCGTTGTCTGCAACCCTGATATCTCTGCAATCATTGTTGATTTCGATACTGATTTTTGTTGCACCTGCATCAACAGAGTTTTCGGTTAATTCCTTTACTACAGATGAAGGACGTTCTATTACTTCACCTGCTGCAATTTGGTTAATTAAGTGTTTTGAAAGTTGTTTTATCCTCGCCATAATAATAAATCCCTCAATCCTTTTATCAATCTACATCAAACACAAATTCATCTAAATGTTTGATTACAAATTTGAAACATTTCTGTAAGATGATAGGGCAATAGGATGATAAGCCGTTAAGGCATTTTATAGATAGGGAGATTAAGGACTTGGCAAGAGTTAGAACAAATACAAAATTAAAACCGTCGAAGAAAGCTGATTTGCAGGTAGTTAAACCTGTCAAAACAACCAGATACAGTGATATTGATTTGAACAACTGGAAAGCTTATGATCACGTTAAAACTGATACTTTGTGGGAATTTCCTACAAGATTGAAAGAAGGCGGTCATTCTAACGAATATCACGGGAACTATATTCCTCAAATCGCCCAACAATTGTACGAAAGATTTACAAAGAAAAATGATGTGGTGCTAGATTTGTTCTTTGGTTCTGGTACATCAGGAATTGAAGCTATTAATATGGGTAGACGTTGTATTGGTGTTGAATTGAAAGATGAATTAGCTGAAAGTGTTTCTCAAAAATTCACTCCAAAACAATTGGTTACAGATGTTCGTATTATCTGTGCAGATTCTGCTTCAGAAGAAATGAGAGAAAAAGTTCAAGCAAGTTTAGATATTATGCGTGAAGAAAAAGCTCAATTCTTAATCCTTCATCCTCCTTATGATGATATTATCAAGTTTTCTGATAAAAAAGAAGATTTGTCTAACTGTGCATCTACAGAAGATTTTTACGATTTGTTTGCTAAGGTTGCTAAAAATGGCTATGATATGCTAGAAAAAGGCCGTTTTGCAGCTCTAATCATTGGCGATAGTTATAAAAATTCAGAAGTTCAGCCTCTTGGTTTTGAATGTATGGCTCGTATGATGGCTTTAGGGTTCAAATTGAAAGGTATTATCGTAAAAGATATTCAAGGTAACGAACGAGCTAAAGGGAAAACCGCAAACTTGTGGAGATACAGAGCTTTAGCCGGCGGGTTCTTTATCTTTAAACACGAATACGTTATGATTTTTGAAAAGAAATAGATACTACGTATGTAGCCCTTTGCGACAGTGTTGGTTCATACTTCATATGTTGGTGTAATGTCCTACTACGTATGTAGCCCTCTGTGACAGTATTGGTTCATACTTCATATGTTTGTGTAATGCCCTACTACGTATGTAGCCCTCTGCGACAGTGTTGGTTCATACTTCAGGTGTTGGTGTAATATGGGTTCAAGTTTGTCGTTCGGCTCTACTAATCCGACAATGTAATTATTTATTTATTACCTTTGTAACATATCGTAAATAATTATTGCTTATTTATTGGTTTAATTTATAATTAGACCGATGAACACTATCTCTGTAAATAATTCATATGCCCCTCAATCTTTTGGAACTGTTCCGGTAAAGACAGTTTCAAAACATCGTGTTAGGAATTACAATCGTGATATTTCTAAGGCCGATAAAACCAAAGCATTGATTGGCTCTACTGTTGGAACTGTTTTGCCAATTTTATTTATGATGAAAAAACAAGAAGTAAAAAATCCTTTGAAACTTAAATATGGGATGTGGGATATGATAGGAGTTTCTGCTTGCTCTATTATTGGTGGTGTTGGGGCAGGTTTGATTGCTGAAGATAAAAATGTTCAAAAAAATAGATTGAAAGAAGGTTTGTTTCAGTTTATGAATGCATCTATTCCAACTTGGATTGTTGGAGGTGTGGTAAGCCTTTGTGAAAATAGTGAAAAATATAATAATAAAAGAAATAAGATTTTGTCAGTAGTTGGCGGGCTTTTGGTTGGGATGTACGGTGCTGCCGCATTGTCAAATGTAGTTACAGATCCAAAAGACAAGTATCCGGATAGAAAACTGACGTTTAAAGATGCCTTAGCAAATATTGATGACGGAATTGGAGCTTTAGCATTAGCAAAAATTCCTATAGTTGAAAAATTAAATATAGGAAGATTTTTGCCAATAATTTATGCAGCTTGTGGCTATAGAGCAGGTCAAAGTAATTAGTAGTACTATTGGTAAAATATTTATCCTGCCAATGTAAAATTTGTACTATGTTGTAACAACACAACTATTCATTTTTAGGATTCCAGTTTACTTCAAAACCTCCCATGTGTTCTCTGTCGAATGAAAGTTTATGACTTGATGTGCTTAGCTCTTGTGATAATAGATTTATAGTGTTATTTTTTATAAAGTTAATTGCACTTTGTTTTCTGTTTGTTTTATCTACTTCAAATCCACTATTTGCTGCAAGATTTCTTAATTTATTCATTTCGCCATTTGTAATTGGCTTTTCCGGTTTAGCTAAAACTTCTTCTAATGTTGGAGCCGTTTGTTGTTTTGATGTTTCTTGTTTTTCGTTTAACTGTTGAATTGCATCTAAAGTATTTGTCGGTTTGTTTTCTGTTGAAAGTGTTAACTTTTTGCCTATTGGAATTAAATCAACATTTTTGATATTGTTCAGTTTTGCAAGTTCTGCAACAGTTGTGCCATTTTGCATTGCAATTTTGCTTAAAGTATCTCCTCGTTTGATTGTGTAATCCATAAAATATCTCCTTTGTTTATACTCTCATTATTAATAAAAATTTTGTGATTTTTAAATTGCTTGCTTATTCTAAATTTTTAACAAATCTTTATAATTAATTAGCCATATTAATATTTAATTAGTTTATTAAATTATTTGGCGAAATATTATAACCTTTTATATATGGGTTATCAAAAATTAATAAACAGGAATATTAGAGAGTTGCGTTTAAAGAACAATTTGACGCAAGAAGAATTTGCCGAAAAAATCGGAATAAGTATTCAAGGTGTTTCTAATATTGAACGAAACAGATACCAACCGACTGCAGATACAATTGACAAAATTTGCTCTGCATTTGAGATTACACCGGCTCAATTGTTGGTTGTTACTCCAAAAAATAATGAAGATATTATAAAAAATATCGTGACTTTGCTTTCAAACTGCAAACCTAAAAAATTGAAACAAATTTATGATATTATTTCTATTTTGTTGAAATAGTCTCCGCAATTCTTTTCATTAATTCATTCCAGTTTTCTTTTTCGCCTAATCTGAAAAGTCTTACGCTATCATACCAATCGCAATGCGACAAATCCATGTGCCATCTCCAATTGTAATTGTAAGGTAAAAGTATTATACAGGGTTTACCCATTGCACCGGCAAGATGTGCCAAAGATGAATCGCTTGAAATCACAAGGTCGACGTTTTCTAACGCCCCTGCCGTGTATGAAAAATCCTTAAAATCTTTGCTCAAATCTGTTATATCGTACTTATTTGCAAGTTTGGTAAATTCTTCTGCTCCCTCAAAAGTTTGGGCAGAATAGATTTTGGTATTAGGTAATTCAAATAGTGGTGCAAAAGCCTCTACGTTTATAACTCTGTCGGTTTCGTAATAAGTGTTTCCTTGCCATTTTATTGCGATTTTAAATTTATTATTATTAAAATATTTTTCTTTAAAATATTGGATTTTATCAGGAGTTGCGCTCAAATATTTGTTGTGTTGCATAAAAATTTCGTCATTTTTTAAGCCCAAAACATACGGAATGCTTAAAAAAGGAATATGTACATCAAAATCGGTTTTGTTTTCTTCATAAAATAAATCCATAACTTCAACGTCAGGGAAATTATCTCTAAATAGCTGTGACAACTCTTTTTGCGGTTTGATTAAAAGTTTTTTGCATCTTTTTTGGAGGGTTGGAATATATCTTGCAAACATAATCATATCGCCAAATCCGGCTTCATAGTATGTGTAAAGCGTTTTGTTAGATATATCTTCACCTTGCCAAAGTGGAGCTTTCTGCATTAAGTGTGGATAAGTAACTTCTTGCGAAGTTATTGCAGTTCCTCTGCAAAGCCTGTTTTCAAAGTATTTTGTACCTGTTTCATAGTTTTTGGTTCTGAAATAGCCGAGTGAAAGAAAATATAAAACCTCTTTGTCATTTGGGTTGATTTCTAGGCATTTTTTGAAATATTCAATAGCTTTTTCCGGTGAGTTTAAAAACAAATAAAGGCTTGCTAAATTAAAACAGGCTTTTTCTGATTTCGGATTAAGCTCAAGTGCCTTTAGGTACGCTTTTTCAGATTTTTTATACTCTATATTATTTTTATATGCCAATGCAAGAATAAAATATATTTCAAATCCGCAATGAACTTCCTTACAAGCTTTTTCAAGAACTTTTATTTCTGTTTCATAGTCTTGTTTATATTCATAAACTCTTGCTAAGTTTTCATAAAAATAAGCATCTTTTTTTATTGACAAAGCTTTTAGGATAAATTTTTCAGCAACATCTAATTCTTTTTTGGTTAATTTGATTAGTCCCAAAAGATTGTAAACTTGTGCATTTTCAGGTTCTTTATTTAAAATCTCTCTATAAATTTTTTCCGCCTCATCAAGTTTGCCTTGAGAGTGTAATTTAAACGCAGTATTGAGCATAGTTGGATTTTAGTGGAAAATTAGAAGGATTGCAAGATTTAAGTGAAAAGACCGTTACAGGTGCTATCGCACCAAAATTAACTAACGAGCGAAGCGAGCGAAATGGACTTTTCACTTCTCACGTTTCACCTTTCACTTTTATAAAAATCTCCTTCAAATAAAGGATAACATTTTAATAAAAATAGTATATTTTAATAATGTACATCAAGGGCATGCCCAAAATAAAATAAGCATGCCGTAAAAGTGACAATATTACAAAATATTAACCAAACTTGAAGAAATGTAAAATCACCGCAAACCATGTCATCATCATGGTTTTCAGGATAAAAAATAGTAGGAGGAAGGTTTGAAAATAAAAAAGTTGTCTACTATTGATGTATAGGGTACAATTAATACTATATTCAACTTCTTGTAAGGGTAGGATGATTATTTATGCAAGACATGGTTAGAGAGAATCTTTTACAAATACAGGAAGATATCGCACCTTATAAACCGAATATTATCGCAGTTACAAAGTATTTTGACGAAAAAGCTATGATTGAAGCTTATAACGCAGGACTTAGAGATTTTGCCGAATCAAGAGCGGTTGAGGCGGTTGAAAAAATCGAAAACCTGCCGGCGGAAGTCAGAAATAACTCAAAGTTCCATTTTATCGGGCATCTTCAAACTAATAAGGTAAAAAAAGTAGTTCCGATATTTGATTATATTCATTCCGTTGATTCGTTAAAACTTGCAAAGGCAATTGCAGATGAAGCGAAACTTTTTGGGAAAGTTCAAAATATTCTTCTTCAAGTTAATAATGCGAACGAAGAGCAAAAATTTGGATTTTCTAAAAAAGAAATCTTTGAAGTTTTTCCTTCAATCAAAGAACTATCTTCTGTAAGCATTGCAGGTATTATGAATATGGCTCCTCTCGGTGCGTCAGAAGAAGAATTGAACAGACTTTTTGAGGATGTATTTAATATTAAAAAAGAGCTTGAACAAAGATTTGATTGCGAGTTGAGAGAATTATCCATGGGGATGAGTCAGGATTACAAAATAGCGGTAAAACACGGCGCAACGATGTTAAGAATTGGTAGAAAATTATTTATAAAGTAAGATAAACGGAGGAAAAACGGTGGCAGTAGTTACAGACAAAATTAAATCAGTAGTAGATTTTTTAGTAAAAGGTTTTGAACCAAGAGAAACAATTTTTGATGAAATGGCTCAAGAAGCAGACGAAGATTATCAAGTACAAGACAATTTGGCAATTGATCCTGCTTATTCATATCAACCGGTTGTAGAAAAACCAAGCGAATTGAAAGTTGTTAATCACCCAAGCTTTAACAAAGGTTATGAAGTTAAAGTTATGGAACCTAGATCTTTTGAAGATGCTGCAACTATTGTTCAACATCTTAGAAATAGAAAAACTATCGTTTTAAACCTTCATCTTTTAGATAAAGAACAATCTCAAAGAACAATCGACTTCGTATGTGGCGCAGCTCACGCTCTTGATGGCAAACCACAAAAAGTTGGCGATTTAGTATTTGTATTTACTCCAAGCAACGTTACTTTGTCTGTTGACGTTACTGCGAACCAAAATAAATTTAATGACTCATTGTGGAGAGCTCCTTTACAATAACTTTCATCCACAAAAGAGTTACTAATATGAGAAAGAGAGAGATAGTTGAATTGAGGCACACCCCCCGTGCCTCTTTTTTTGTGCTACGCACGTAGCCCTCTGTAACAGTGTTGGTTCATACTTCATATGTTGGTGTAATGTTCTGCTACGCACGTAACCCTAAATATTTTCCCTCGCCCCAACGGGGAGAGGGAGTAGCTCTATGCGAATGAATATGAGCATTAGAGATGCGGGTGAATATGAGCATTAGAGATGCGGGTGAGGGGTTTAAATTCACATTGATAGCACCTGAAAAACTTTTTAGATAATCATTACAAATACTACCAACATTGCCACAAGTGACTACACACGTAGCCCTATGTTCCGATGTTGGTTCCCATTATCAATATTGACAAAGCAGTTCCTTCCCTTTCTAGGGAAGGTATGGATGGGTGTTAACCCCGAAAGGGGGCAAAGCAGAACAATCAGCCTTCGTTTCAATATTATAAAAAACTTATAAATTAGCTATTTGTTAAGAAATGTAAAAAACGAGTTTAAAATAGGCTTAAACTCTGTCATAATGCCTCTATGCTATGTTGTGCTGTGTGGCGCACTATGGCATGTTTTTCAGGGTTTGTGTTTTCATGAATATGTGTGTATTCAATGAAAGAAGGATTTTATTTATGTCAGTAGATGGTGTTAACAACTCAAATAATGTTGGATTATATGCAGCTTCTGGAGCTGTTTTAGGAGCAGGAGCTGGTGCTACGGCAGGTTATTTGTCAAAACCGTTTTTAAAAGATGGTTTGCCTACAGATACATTTATAAAGAAAATGAGTGAAAATATTAGGGCAACAATGCCAGCTGAACAAAAAGAATTAGCGGTTGCTATGGAAAACATACAAAAGGCAAAACAAGAGCGATTATCTGCTGCCAAAAGTGTAGATGAATTTAAGAAAATTTACATAGAAACTTCTTGCCCTCTAGATATGGCTAAAAATTTTGAAGAATTTAAGCAATTTACGCTATTAGTTAATGAGGGGTTACCGGAAGCAGATAAAGAAGCTGTTAAGATGGCTTATTCAGCACTTAATGCAGAAGAATTTCGAACATTGCTTGAGGAAGATTTTGATGCAAGATATTCAGGAAAATCTTTAGATGTAATAAAAAATACTATAAAAAATGAATCTGTTGATTATGGTAGAAAATTAGGAACAGCCCAGTTTAATCAATATTGGGATAGTAGTAAAAAAACTTTTGTAAATAGTGAAGATGCTGTTGGAAAAGCAATCAAATCAGCTGCAGAAGGCTTTCAACGTAAATATGCTATGATATATGGTGCAATTGGTGCAGCTATTTTAGGTGGAATTGGCTACTTGTGTGGCGGTATTGGCGCAAATAAAGAAGCTCCAGAAACTGCTCAAAAAACAGATATTCAAGCGTAAGCTAAAATTTTTGAAGAAAGAAAACTAGAAAGTAAGGTATAATATTTTATTCACCTTATTTTTTTTGTGTTGGAATGTGAAAGTACGACTTTGTCTGTAAAGCTTGCTCATAGTTTCGAATTATGTTATAAATTAGCTATGAAAAAGTTCGCAATTTGCTACAATCAGGAAATTTCTCATTCAGTTGAGGTTAAGGATAAATTGAACAAAATTCTTTCTGCAAAAGGAATTGATGCAGAGGTTTTGAATATTGATAACTTGAAAGATGGCTTTGATTTTGTTTTTGTAATTGGTGGTGATGGAACGATTTTAAAGTCAGCAAGGTTTTATGCAAAATACAAAACTCCGGTTTTTGGTATAAATTTAGGTCGCTTAGGTTTTTTATCTCAATCATCTAAGGAAGAAATTGAAGTGTCTGTTGAAAAAATATTGAACGGAGATTTTCTCATTCAAGATAGAATTATGCTCGAAAGTGGCGAATATACTGCTCTTAATGACTTTGTGATAAAAGGTTGTGATTTAGGCAGAACATCAAGGTTTTCGCTCAAAATCAACGGAAAATTTGTTTGTGATTATTTGGCAGATGGAATTATTATTTCAACGCCGACAGGTTCTACTGCTTATGGATTGTCAGCCGGTGGTCCTGTTTTATCTCCGATGTTGAAAGCGTTTGTAATAGTTCCGATTTGTCCGCATACATTGACGGCAAGACCAATCGTAGTTCCTGATTGCGAAGAAATCTCTGTTTGTACAGACAAAAAAATGCAATATGTTTTGTCAACAGATGGACAGGAACTTTATGAGTTTGATAGTGAAGTGAAAATAAAAAAATCTCAATATAGTGCGAAATTAGCATTGTTGGAAGGAACAGAATTTTATTCTATTTTGCAAAATAAGTTGCACTGGGCAATGCCACCGGCTTATGAAAAATATTAACTTTTGTTTATAATTTGCAAATATTTTCTTGTACTTTTTGCCTATTTAAAATAGTATGTTAGTATATTATAAAGATAGATAATTATACATTATATAAAAGAGGTAAAAATAGTGGAAAATTTCGTATCAGATATCTTTGCGAAAAAAGATGAATCAACAGGTAATGACCAAGTTCAAAGACCACCTGTAAACCCAACTAAGATTAAAGTTATCGGTGTTGGCGGTGGCGGCGGAAACGCTGTTAACCGAATGATTAAAGCAGGTCTTTCAGGTGTTGAATTTTGGCTAATGAATACAGATTTGCAAGTTTTGGAATATGGTCAAACCAAAAACAGAATCCAATTAGGCTCAAAATCTACATCTGGTTTAGGTGCTGGTGGTGATCCTTCAGTTGGTGAAAAAGCTGCTGAAGAAGCTCAACAAGAAATCACAGAAGCATTAGATGGTGCTGATATGGTATTTATTACTGCAGGTATGGGTGGCGGAACCGGTACCGGTGCAGCTCCTGTAGTCGCTAAAATTGCTAAAGAATTAGGAATTTTGACAATTGCAGTTGTTACAAAACCTTTCAGTTGGGAAGGTAAGAAAAGACAAAATCAAGCTAATCAAGGTTTGGAAAAACTTAGAGAAGCGGTTGATGCAGTGATTGTAGTTCCTAACGATAAATTGTTGCAAGTTGTTGATAGACAAGTATCTTTGACAGAAGCATTTATTATTGTTGACGAAGTTCTATTAAGAGGTGTTCAAGGTATTTCTGATATTATCACAGTTCCTGGACTTATTAACGTTGACTTCGCTGATGTTAAATGTGTTATGCAAGCATCAGGTTCAGCACTTATGGGTATTGGTCGTGGTCAAGGTGAAGGCAGAGCTGTTAAAGCTGCTGAAATTGCTATCAATTCTCAATTGCTTGAATCTTCAATCAACGGTGCAACTGGTGTAATTGTTAATATTACAGGTGGACCAGATATGACATTGCACGAAATCTCAGATGCTGCAAATATTATCCACGATGCAGTTAATGATGATGCAACTGTTATTATTGGAACAGCAGTTAACGAAAATATTCAAGGTGAAATTCAAATTACTGTAATCGCAACAGGATTTGAAATGAAAAATCAAAAACCGGAAGAAAAAACAGAGGTTAAACAATTGAGTGCATCTGATTTCTTTGCAAATACATTCAATAATTCGACAACTTCTAATACAACACTTTCTTCTCAGCCACAACCTGCTAGAAGAAGTTCAATGCCGGATGTTTCTCCGAGCTTTACAAATATTGAAATTCCGGACTTTTTGAAAAAATAGTTCACACAAATAAGGAAGTATGGAAAATTTAAAAGGAACGATTTATGGTCGTTCCTTTTTCATTGTTACAAATTGTAAAGTTCTAAAAACGCTTGCTGGGTGCGAGTTATTTGGGATTGAAATTTAAAAAATATATATTCTGTATCAATTTTATTATTCAAAATGTGTTTATAAAAGCATAGGGGATATTTAATCACTTATATTATTTATTCGAAAGTTCTACTGATATATTGATATCAGGTAGGCTAAATTTGTAATACGAAAACGAGATACGAGGAAAAGGGGATTAGAATTATGGCAATGAGAATTGATGGACAAAATGGGAAACGTAGTCAAACAACAAATTTGAAACAACATAAAAAAACTCACAAAAAATTAGAAGTTGGACAAACTTTGACACAACCAACAGGTGATCCAAAGTTGAGAGAAAAATTTGAAACACCGACTTTTTCTCAACCAACTGCAACAACTCCTGTTCAAACTTCAACATCTGATGCAATTGCTCAATTGAATAAAGAACAAGAAAACAAAGCTCAACAAGAAAAATTATTAAAGCAAGAAAGACAATTAAAAATTGACCAAGAAAAAATTCAAAAAAGAATTGTGAAAGAAGAAAAAGATCTTTTGGATAAAGAAGGGCAATTAGCTCGTTTAGATAGAGAAAAACATCCTAAAAGAGCCAAAAAATTAGAAGACCAAATTAATTCCCATAAAAAATATTTGGAACAACATAAGACAAAAGCAAATGAAATTGCTCAAAAATTGTCAGATGTAAATACAAAACAAGCAAGTTTGCCTTTGTCAACAAGACCTTTATCAAAAGAGGCTCAAGCCGCTCTTGATATGGCTCATAAGGCAGAAAAAGCTAGTGCAAGTGTTAAAACTTCACCGGAAATTATAGATAGAAATTTAGGTATTGCAAAAGAAGAATCTTCTGTTTCAAAATATTTTAGAGAATTAGAAGCAAGTTCTGCAAAAGCGGGTACTAATGCTAATGCAATTGAAATTCCTGAAATTGCAGAAACAGGTAAGAAACCATATGTTGGACCTCAAACAGTTACACGTGAAGCAACTGATTTTGAACGTCTAATACTTGAACCAGTTTCAACTGAATCTGCAACTGCAACTCAAAGTGCTACATCTGGAGCAACTCCGGGATTAAAATCAGAAGCAGAAACTGCAGCAAAAGAATCAAAAGGAATTTGGGGTTCTATTAAAAATGCAGTTAAAGGTAAAAAAGGCAAAGCTGCAATTGCAATTGGTGCGGCAGCTTTGGTTGGTGCAGGTCTATATGCCGTATTTGGAGGCAATGATGACAAAAAAGCTGAAGAAGTAAAACCGGAAGTTCAACAAGAAGAAAATCCTGTTACACCAGCACCTACAGATAGCACTGATGTAGAAATCGTTGAAGAAAGTGATGTTTCAGGTAATCCTGAAGAAAAAGCTGCTACAACAGATGAAAATAAGGTAACTCCAGTTCCAGTCGGTGTTCCAGAAAAAGCTGATACTACAAAGGTTGCAGAAAAAGATAGTGCAAAAACCGGTGAAGCAAATAACGTAGTCGCTATTCCTGCAGATGAAAAAGCAAAAGAAGCGCAAGAGGAAAAAGAAATCGCCGAAGCAGACAAAGCAGACGAAGCTCAAGCCGCAAGCAAAACAGAAAAATCTGATAAGGCAGACAAAACAGAACAAGTAACAGAACAAGAAATTAAAGAATATGTTGCTAAGAAAGCTGATAATTACTGGAAATATGCTAAGCGTGAATTAATCGCAGAGCATCAAGGTGATGCAAATTACAAACCAACAGACAAAGAAGTTTACGACAGAATGATTAAAATTATGGAAAGAAACGGTGTTGCTTTTGCGAAAGACGGTATTCATACAAACCCAATATTGAAAATTGGAGATAAAGTAAAAGTTGCATTTGATGACGTTGCTGCATAAGAAACAGTAAAAATAATAACAAACAAAAAGAACAGGCTCATCACCTGTTCTTTTTTATTATTTGTGTGAGAACAATACATCAATATATGATGTATGAACCAACAACACTAGTCATCAGCGTGGCCAGCAGTTCCAAGAACGTCACGCATTTTGTGCATAACCATTTCTTTAACAGCTGTTCTACCAGGTCCCATGTATTCACGTGGGTCGAATTTTTCAGGATGTTCAACGAAAAATTCTCTGATAGTTGAAGTCATAGCCAATCTCAAGTCTGTATCAATGTTGATTTTAGCTACACCGTGTTTAGAAGCGTAGTTAAGCATATCTTCTGGAACACCTTGAGCGTTAGGCAATTGACCACCAAATTTATTACATTTAGCAACAAATTCAGCAGGAACTGATGAAGAACCGTGCAATACTAATGGATAGTCAGGGAAACCAGCATCTTCTAAAGCTTTTTTGATTTCAGCAAGTCTTTCGAAGTCTAATTTAGCTTCGCCAGAGAATTTGTAAGCACCGTGAGAAGTTCCGATAGCAACTGCCAAAGAATCACAACCAGTTTCTTTTACAAATCTAACTGCTTCAGCTGGATCTGTGTAAGTTGAATCTTTAGCGTGAACTTTTACGTCATCTTCAACACCAGCTAATTTACCAAGTTCTGCTTCAACAGAAACGCCGTGTTTGTGAGCGTAGTCAACAACTTCTTTAGTTACTCTGATGTTTTCTTCTAATGGGAATCTAGAACCATCAATCATAACAGATGAGAAACCACCGTCGATACAAGCTTTACAAATTTCAAAATCAGCACCGTGATCTAAGTGTAAAGCGATAGGAACTGTAGTTGTAGCTAGAGCAGCTTCAACCAATTTGATTAAGTAAGTTTGGTTAGCGTATTTTCTAGCACCTGCTGATACTTGCAAGATGATTGGTGATCTAGTTTCTTCAGCAGCTTCTGCAATACCTTGCAAAATTTCCATGTTGTTAACGTTGTAAGCACCGATAGCATATTTGCCAGCTAATGCTTTTTTGAACATTTCGCCTGTTCCAACTAATTTTCTTTCACTCATTTGAGTTCTCCTTCTTTCTGTATGTATTTCTACAACGCTTGTAGTAATTAGTCTTAATATCACCATGTAGATTACAACAAACAAAAAAACGGCGCAAGTGTAAAGAAATATTAATATCGTATATATCATTTTACAAAACCCGAAATCTATTGTTATAATAACCTTTAGAGGGAATTAATGAATAATTAACCTAGCAAAAAATTTTTTGTATAGGTCTTAAAAATGAAATAAGTAAAAATAGTAGGGGTAAAAACCATGTCAATTAGACCAATTTCACCGGTATCATATACGAACGGTTACAATCAGGTAAATTTTGAAGGTAGGAAAAATAGACAAAATAATGAGAATGGGAATAGTTTTTCAAATCCTGTTCATCACAAGTTAGCAGTTCCTCTTGCAGCAACGATATTGGCGATTAATTCAGCATCTGTTTCAGCAAAACCATTGGATACTGTTGTATTCGAAGAACCAAATAAAATTGAAATGGTTGATGAAGTAGAGCAATCATCTCAAAAAGTTTTTGCATCAAAAACGTTTGCACCTAAGTATAGTGCAGGTTTAGGACACTATACTCCACAAGTTAAGTTGATTAATACTAAGGGTGGAACCGGATTTGATAAAATTGTTTACTCAATGATTTTGAATGATAGAAGCAATCTTGATAGTGAATTGGGTGAAGTAATTGGTATTAATAATTCAAGACTTACTATTATGGGAGATGACGGTTCAAAGGGTAGAACTTTTTCTTCTAAAACATTGAAATTGAAAAAAGATTTTTCTGATGAATTAGCGGTTAGTAAGGAAGAAATTAAATATATTGAAGATGCAATAAATTCTGCAGATAATCACGGTCAAGCTAAGATGTATAACTATAATAAAGGACTTCGTCTTACGTATAGAGAACTCCAAAACGTACCGAATGGTGATATTATGAAAGATGCACAACCAATGGTTTCATCATTTGGTCAACTTTGTGCTGACGGTGTATTAGATGGTGACAAAGAAAGATATATGTTGAGAATTTATTCTCCTGATGGCGCTGGGGAAACTGCTGATGATATGACACTTCAAAAAGATGGATATCCTGAATTGCAAGTTAGGGGGATTTATAGAGACGTTGTTACTATAAATCCTAAAATGGCTAACGAAAAGAATTTTGAATATGGAAAAGTGATGTTGGTTGGTAAAGATAAAAACGGTAAACGAAAAACTTTCTTTATTCAAGATGATGTTTTGACTTCAAAAATTGCTCGTTTCTTTGATCAAAATAAAGTAGATATTTTGAAAGAAGTAGTTGAAAAACAAGAAAGAGATACAAAATATTTAGTTGAAGACGGCATGATAATGCCTATAATTGAATAAATATTACGAATTGTAAATATTTGAAAACATGCTGAAATTGAACGTTTTAGCATGTTTTTACATGAGTAGTGGTAAAAAAGAGAGCTATAAAATGAACAGTTTTAATATAGATAATTCAAATATAAAAATATCTACAGGTGTTAATTCCGGCTTAAAAGCTGCCAATACTACATCTGGCTCTAAGACAGTATCTGTTCAAATGACAGATACTAATAAACTTGCTTTGTTAAAGAAGTTAAATATCACTTTAGATCAGTATAATGCAATTAAAGCGCAAAATCCTAATTTTGATACATTATCACCGGCTGAACAATATGAGATTATTGATAATTTTTCTGTAAAAACACCGACTTTAGTTGAAAGTAAAACAGAAAAACAAGATGCAAAAGTTGAAAAAACTTCTACTTCAACTCCTGAAATTAAAGATATTAAGGCTGAATATAACAAAAAAGATTTGGTCGGCAAGACAGAAATCTGTTATTCAGAAGTTGCAAGAAATATATATATTTATGGTGTAAAAGATAAAGATAAAGTTATTGCAAATGCTCATTCTAAAGAAGAATGGGATAAGCTTTCTGATGAAGAAAAGAAAGCTGAAGTTGAAAAAGTAAAGACTTTTATTAATAGTGACGAAAGATTAAAGAATGTAAAGAATAAATATGATGATAAAGTTCCTGAAAATGCAAAAGAAATTGTAATTGATGGCATCATGAGGGCTATTCAGGCTGCAAATGCAGAAGGTGTTTCTATTGTTGATTTCATGAAAAAAGATGAATATGAAAGAAAAGAATTAATTGAACAATATCTTTTTGAAGAAAAAGAATTTAACCCTTCTAATTTAAACAAAAACGATGAAGAATATTTGTCTCAATCAAAAATGTTGAACAGTGAAGTTACCAAAATTCTTGAACAAAAAACAGGCGAAAAGATTGGTGATATTCTTGATACAAAAAGTGTTGGGCTATATGTTAAATATTACAATTTATCAGAAGATGAATTGTTGCATTCTGCATTGAAAGAAAAAGTTAAAAACGGCGAAAAACTAACAGATGTTGAACAAAAACAATATGCAAGATACAACACAATGATGGCTGAACCAAGCAATCAACAAATTGTTAAGGAAGCAAAAGCCCAAAATATTTTGGAATTAGATAAAGAATTTAATACACTTTCTGCAAAAATTAAAAATGGGGAAACTTTATCTCCAGAAGAACAAAAAGCGTATAGTATTTTAAAAGAAACATTAAATTCTGAAGAAAATAAAGAGTTAAGAAATTTTGGAAAACTAATGCCGCAACCTCAAACTGATTACGAGAAGAAAGTTGCTGCAGATGTTGAAAATTATAAAGCTCAAACAAAAGAATATGTTCATGGCTCTGATTTAGAGGCTGGTACTGTTATTGCGTATATCGGAAATAAGACGGATGGTATGTCTAAAGCAGAAAAAACTGAATATATTGCACACTTTATCAGATATAACCGTTCATTATCATCTTCAAAGATTTTTGCAAGATATATGAAAGAATGCCCTGAATTAGCGGGTAGAGTTGAAACATTGCTTGCTGCATCTTCAAATTATACAGAAATGGATGCAACACAGAGAGCTGATTTTAGTAAAGCAAAAGTAAAAGCCGCAAATTCAAATAATCTGTATTTAAAAGCAACTGGTATAAATTCTGCAAATACTGTATCTTATGTATTAGCAAAACCAGAATATAGCAGTGCAAAATTTGATGAAATGAAGTTAGAAAACGCTGAATCTAACGCCCAAATCAATGATACAGAAGTTTTGAAAAATACAACTTCAGCCAACGCAACTATTCACGATGCGGAAACTGCGGTAAAAGCTCAAGCTTGTATTACTAATAGTGATTATTATAATGATGAAGTTGCTATAGATACAGCAAATAAGGCAAGAGATTTCGTAAAAGGTGCGCAAGCAAGAGTCTTGAATATGACTACTGATAAAAATGCTGCAGCTGCTAAATATGTTGCAGAAAACGATATTATCAGGACATTGCATGCTGATGCACAAGCTGAAGCCTTTGATGGAACATACAACAGTATAAATAAACATTTTAAAGGCGCAGAAGCTGATAAATATTCTCAGTCATTAACTTCTCAAATAAAAGGTCTTGATGCAAAAGCTCAAGTTGAAGCTCTAAGCACAGTTTACAAGTCAGGCAATGAAAAAGCTATTGCTGCTGCGGTTAATGAAGTTCTTCCGGCTATTAAATCTCCTGATGCGCAACAAATTGCGTTGAAACAAGCAGTTATGGAGCTTGCCGGTATTTCTGATAACTCAGATCTTCAAACAAAATTCGCAAACGGAACTTTAACAAAAGCCGAAATCGCCCAACTTTCTTCAACTGAACGTCGTGACTATTATGTAAGATTGTTTGATAATGCTACTCCAATGGAAAAGATTGAGTATTTGAAAAGCCTTCCATCAGGTAAAAGTAGACAAACTGTTTACAATTTAATTGGAACTTATTACAAAAATACATTCAAAACATTGGTTGAAAGCGATGTTACAACTGCAGAAGCAATGTACAATATGGGCTTGAAAACAGATCTTCAAAACATTGTTGAGGCAACAATTTTGTTTAAAGCTGAAACAAATCCAAGTTTCAAATTTTTGAGAGATAGGTTGCATTTGGGTGGAGAAAACGATTTAGCAAGCGCCGAAACAGAACCGGTTACTGCAAAAACAATTAACAATTTCTCAATCCCAAAAGATTTTGATACAAAAGAACTTTTCAAAAAAGATAAGAACGGTATTATTCTCGCATAAATCAGGTAAGAATTTGTAGGAAAAACAAGCCTCTGAATGTTTTTCAGGGGCTTGCATTTTGGGTGTTTTTATATTTTAATGGAATTACAGTGATATATTTGTTATTGCGAGTGTAGCATCGCAATCTTTTTATAACACGAGTTCAATTGAAAGAAGACAATTACAAATTGCCTGAAAAAAATATAAAATTAGCGAAATATGCAGGTTTTTGCTACGGTGTTAAAAGAGCCGTCGAAACCGTTAAAAAATTAAAAGCCGAAAACCCAAACAAAAATGTGTTTGTTCTTGGGGAACTTATTCATAATACACAGGTTATTCATGAACTTGAGAAATTAGGGATTAAAACTTTGACCGAAATTCCTGAGCATGGTGATGGGATTTGTGTTATCAGAAGTCATGGTGAAAGTCCTGAAGTTATTGAAAAAATTAAACAAGCAGGATTTGAACCTGTGGATTTGACGTGTCTTGATGTTAAAAAAGTTCAACAAAAAGCCATTGAATTAGCAAAAGAAGATTACTTTGTTGTAGTTGTTGGAAAGTCTGAACATCCTGAAGTTATTGCGATTAAGGCAAATGCAAAATTGTATAGTGATAATGTTGTTGTGGCTGCATCTGTTGAACAATTAAAAGAATATGAAGCTCAAATTAAAGCACACAAACGAGTTGGGGTTGTAGTTCAAACTACTCAAAGAATTTCGACTTTGACAAGCATTGTTGATTATTTGATTTCTGTCGCAAAAGAGGTCCATGTTGCAAATACGATTTGTAAAAGTACTTCAATGCGCCAATCTGAAGCTAAAGAATTAGCTAAAGAAAGCGATTTGGTAATTGTTGTTGGCTCTAAAAAGAGCGCAAATACAACTCACTTGGCAGAAATTTTAAAAGATATCACAAAAACAATTCATATTGAAAATGATGATGAGTTGGATTTGTATAAAGATTTGATTGAAAAATCAAAAAATATCTCAATAACTGCCGGAGCATCAACTCCGCAAAATGTTATTGAAAGAGTGGAAAAGCGGATTAGATGCAAAGAGGCGTAGTCCGTTACAAAAGGGATTACTATTAGTCGTCATGCTGAAGGCAATAGTAATTTGAATCCGAAGAATTCCTATTAATTTATTAAATAGGATCTTTCGCTAGGCGCTCAAGATGACGAAATTAGCGAATGGAAAAATTCAAAGTATGGTGGAGAATTGCTCCACCGATAAAATAAAATTTATCTTAAGAAAGGAAAATAAATAAAAATGACACAAACATTAGACAAAATGGATGAATTTGAAAGATTATTAGAAGAATCTTTCTCAAAATCTTATTCTGTAGCCGATATAGTTGAAGGTACAGTTTTGAAAAAAGAAAGCGATGGATACTTGGTTAGCGTAAAAGGTGCTAAAACAGAAGCATTCTTGCCTAACAAAGAAATATCTTCTTCTGATAATGCTGATGCTATGGACATTGGAGAAGAAAGAGAATTTTACGTATTGAAAGAAGAAAACGACGAAGACGGTATGGTTCTTTCTCTAAAAAGACTTGCTTATGCTCAAGCTTGGGCTCAACTTAACGATGCAAAAACACAAGGTGATACAATTCTTGCTAAAGTTGTTTCAATCGTTAAAGGCGGTGTTTTAGTTGACGTTGCTGATTTGAAAGGTTTCATTCCATCATCTCAATTGAGAACCGGTACTCCTTTTGACGGTTTGATTGATACAAAAATCGAAGTTAAAGTTTTAGAAGCAGATCCTAAGAAAAACAAACTTATCCTATCTCAAAGACAAGCTGTTGCAGAACAAAGAGATCAAGTTGTTGATAATATTTTGTCAGAACTAGAAGAAGGTCAAGTTGTTAAAGGTGAAGTTGTAAGAATTGCTGATTTTGGCGCTTTTGTTGACATCAACGGTATTGATGGTTTGTTACCTATTTCTGAAATTTCTTGGTCAAGAATTAAACACCCATCTGACGTAATTTCTTTGGGCGAAACTATTGAAGTTAAAATCATCAAAATTGATAATGAATTGAAAAGAATTTCTTTGTCTTTGAAAAGAATGGGTGAAGATCCTTGGCAACAAATTGAAGGTCAATTTGAAGAAGGTCAAGTAATCAAAGGAACTGTTAATAAAGTTACCGGATTTGGCGCATTCATCAATATTTTCCCTGGAGTAGAAGCATTATTACCTGTTTCTGAAATGAGCAACGAAAACGTAAATCCATTTAACCAATTCAAAGTTGGTGACAGTGTTGAAGTTCTTATTAAGAAATTCACTCCACAAGAACACAGAATTGCTTTGAGCATCAAGGATATTAACAAAGACGCTGAATAAGTAATTGTTTAAAATACTAAAAAGACCACTCTTTTAAACGGGTGGTCTTTTTTTGTTGTTAAAAATTTTTGCGATATTATTTGGTTATTCTCCAAAATAATTTTTTAAACCTACTGCAAGTTTTTTGTTTTTGCACAATTTTTTTAATTTAGAAATTGCACGGTTCTCGATTTGGCGAATACGCTCTCTTGAAACACCGTATTGTGAGCCGATTTCATCAAGAGTTTTCTTTGAGCCGTTGTTATCTAATCCATAGCGTAAAATCAAAACGTCACGTTCTTTGGGACTAAGTTGGTTTAGCATCTTTCTGATATCTTCAAATAAATTTTCTTGAGAAACTCTGTTATCAGGAGCGATAGAATCTTCATCAACTAAGAAATCGGCAATTTTAGAAGAATCTTCTGATGAACTTGCCGGAGTTTCCATGCTTATTGTTGATTGAGCTGATTTTACGATTGCAGATAGTTTATTAACCGGAACTCCCAATCTGTACGCAATTTCTTGTTTTGTAGGAGTGTGTCCGAGTTCTGTTGTCAAATCTATTGTTGCTCGGCGAATTTTTCCTAAAGATTCAATCATGTGGATAGGAAGTCTGATAATCCTTGCTTTGTCTGCGATTGCACGAGTTATAGATTGCTGAATCCACCATGTTGCATAAGTTGAAAATTTGTATCCTTTGGTGTAATCAAATCTACCGGCTGCTTTCATCAAGCCCATATTGCCTTCTTGGATTAAGTCAAGGAACGAAAGCCCACGACCTATATATTTTTTTGCAATACTTACAACAAGACGAAGATTTGCGTTAACAAGCAAATTTTTTGAAAACTCGTCGTGGTCTTCATAAATTTTCTTTGCTAAATCAAGTTCTTGTTCATGTGAAAGTAGTGGAATTTTTCCGATTTGTTGCAAATAAATTTTTACACTGTCATCAGAGTTTACTGTTGAGAGATTTTCCTGTACTTTCGGATCTTCAACGGTTTCCAAAACATCTTCATCATCTTCTTCCAAATCATGAAAATTTACATTTTCATCGGATATTTCATCTGTAAGTAAGCCGTATTTTTCAAGTTCTTTTTTCATTTCTCTCTCCTGATATGCAAATACAAATTGTTGTGTTTATTATAGTTAATTTTTTAGTTTTTGTCTAACTGTTTCGAAAATGATAGCGCTTAATGCGTTTGAAACGTTAAGAGAGTTAAAATCCTTAAACATCGGAATTTTTACTATAAAATCAGAAAGTTTAAGTAGTGATTTTGACACTCCGGCGTGTTCTGCTCCCATAATTATTGCGCAGTTCATGTCTTTGTAATTAACATCATAATAATTATCTTTCGCACTTGCGTCTGCCGCAACTACCCACCAGTCGGAATTTTTTAATTTTTGAACTGCATTTACCAAACTGTTAACTTTTATAATCGGAATATGATTGATTGCGCCTGCACTTGTTTTTTCAACTGTAGCGTTCACCTGCACATTTCTTCTTGAAGGAATAATAATTCCGGCAACACCTGCGCAAACACAAGTTCTGATAATTGAACCTAAATTATGCGAATCTTCTACTCCGTCAAGAATTACAAGAGCTGCGTTTTCATATTTTTCTTTATCTAAAAAATCATCTAAATCCATATATTTGATGGGGGAGATTTGAGCGATAATCCCTTGATGGTTATATTCTGCATAAGGTTGGAATTTTTCTTTTGCAACAAATTGAAAAACAATTCCACTTTCTCGAGCCAATTCTTTGATTTTGTTAAGTTTGTTATCGCTATGAATATTTTTTGAGATAAGTATTTTGTTAATTTCTCTATCGCCTGCGATTAGTGCTTCCATAACGGAATTTTTTCCAAAAATTATATCGTTTGCCATTATTTTGCTCCTATCGCTGAAACTTCAAGCATTCTGTCAATACATTTCAAAGCTTTTGATGCTATTTCTGTATCAACCGTAATTTCATGTTCTTCTCTATCAAGAGCATTATAAATATCTGTTAAAGTGTGCCATTTCATATTCGGGCAAATTACGTTATCTTTTATAAGATAAAATTCTTTTTCAGGATAATCTCTTTTTAATCTGTCAACAACCCCTTTTTCTGTCGCAATAATAAATTCTTTTTTGTCGCTTTGAGCTGCAAACTTCATAATACCGGTGGTTGAACCAACATAATCAGCCATTGCAACAACTGATTGGTGGCATTCTGGATGAGCAAGAACGAGTGCATTCGGGTATTTTTTTCTAGCCTCTGTAACGTCATTTGGTCTGATTTGAACGTGTGTTGGACAGAAACCAGTGTATGTATTAACTTTAACATTGCCGAGCTGAGATTCTACCCATTTACCCAAATATGTGTCTGGTAGGAATAAAATTTCATCAGCTTTCAAGCTATCAACGATTTTGACGGCATTTGAGCTTGTACAGCAAATATCACATTCTGATTTAACTTCTGCAGTTGAATTAATATAACATACAGTCGGCATTTTAGGATATTTGCTTTTAAATTCTCTTAATTGATCCAATGTAATCATGTCTGCCATGCGACAACCTGATTCCAAACGAGGTAATAAAACTTTTCTGCTAGGATTAAGAATTTTTGCAGTTTGTGCCATGAAATAAACTCCTGCAAAAATTATGATATCCGCATTTGTTTTTGCTGCCATTTGACTTAAATACAAAGAGTCGCCAACATAATCAGCAACTTCATCAATTTCGACATTTTGGTAGCAATGTGCCAATATAACGGCGTTTTTTTCTTTTTTTAATTTATTAATTTTTTCTATTAGCTCGTTCATTAATGTAAACTCTCCTACATTTAGTGTAAATTTATGTTAATATTGCAATCTTTATAAAATATATTGTATAATAAAAAAGTAAGTGAGTAAATAAGTAAGAAAAAGAAATTATGGATTTAAACAACATTTTATCACAATTAGGAATGGGACATAAGGAATCTGTGTACCTTTCAGTCACTCCAGGGGTAGGTTTGGAGCTTATCCAATTAGATATAGCAAGCCGTTCTGTAAAGAATTATGCTTTCCGCCCTTTGGAATATAATGAAGCTGTTCGTGAAATTGCGAATATGGAAGAATTTAAAAACGCTATATCGGAACTGTTTGCAGAATTAGGTGTTCCGGCTAAAAGTAGCGTAGTTTTGAACTTGCCGATGGTTTTGTTCGGAAGTACAACTTTGCCATTGTTATTAGGTGATGATGGTGTTACAGAGGCTTTGACTTCAGAAGTTGAACAGTCTTATATATTTAAAAGATATGAACCTGTTATCAGTTGGACAGATGCAACTGGAACTCAATCAGGTGATACAAGAAAATTGTTTTATTCTGCTATTCAGAAGAATGTTATTGAAGATGTCAAAAACGCATTGACAGAATTGGGCTATACTTTAGCCGGTGTAGAAATGTCATTGACTTCTATTTTGAAAGCATTGGCTTTTTCTGGTTTGGCAGAAGAACAAATGAAAGAAAATGTTTCTTGGAATTTGATGTTAATTTCTCAAAACGGCTATTCAATTTGTTCGTTAATTGGTAAAAATATTATTGATTATTACGAAGAACCTTTGGCTATCAAATCTTTTGAAGGAGATGAAATTTATAATGCAATTAGTGCATCAGCTCAAATTACTTTGATGAGCTATCCTGCAAATTATTTGTACATTGTATCTGAAACAGATATGGTAAGTGCAGAATTATTAGCAAATAGATTGCCGGTTGAAGGTAATGTAAGTTTCTTGGAAAATAATTCGTTTAAAAAACAGGATGTTTTGCCTGTAAGTTTAGAGGTTTTAGAAGAAACGGCGCATAAGATTTCTCTTGAAGCAATTGGTATTGCCGTTGGAAATGCTGTTTCAATGCCTATAAAATTCAGTTTTACTTCATCAAAAGTTGGAGATGTTTCATCTGACGACCCTGATGCTCCGGTGCATGTTGTGTTGGGTTCTACGGAATTTGATATTTCTCCAAATATGGCGACTCGAGTTGCAGCTTTGATTGCGGCAATTGTTTTAGTTCCGACGTTGGCAGCCTTTGTTGGTATCCCAATGATACAAAAGTCAAAACAAGCTCAATTGGATGATGTAAATAGCAGGTTGGAACAAACAAATGCTGAAATTAAGAAAATTCAAGAAGCTCAAAATAAAACAAATGATTTTGACGTAAACGCTGAAATTAAAAAGGTTTTGGGTAACAACAGATCGAAATTGATGGCTTATACAGCATTGGGAGAATCTGTTCCGAAAAATCTTTGGGTAACTTATTTCGTTGCAAAAGATGATGGTAAAATTGATATTAAAGGTGAAGCTAAGAATGTTGAAGATATTTATTTATTCTTTAGAAATATGAAGGATTCTTTAATTAATACTCAATTAAGACTTCACAAACTTCAAATGAAATCAGATAATGTTGACGATGCGGTTAGTGTTGATCCGACAAAACCTACTGATTATGAATTTGAAATTACTAATATGACAGCATCGGAATTAAATCCTCCGGCTGAAAATGATAATGCTAATCAAGAGCAGCAACAACCTCAAGAAGAAGAAACTAAGCAGAATAAAGGTGGGTTGTTGAATAACAAACCATTATTAAATTTCGGAAAACAAGGAAACTAGGAGAGTAAATCGTGGAAAAATATACTGTGTACTTGAAAAAATTTCAAATAGCCGTTGCAATACTAGCGGTTGCTCTTTTAGTATTCATCGGTGCGTTAGCTAAAACAATTCCGTTGGTCGGAAATATAGTTGAAATTCAAGATAACTATAAAACTCAAAATGCGTCTTTGGCTGATGCAGAAAGAAAATTACAAGAATTGAAAGATGATGCAGCTAAAAAAGAAGCTGAAGATGAAAGCGTTCTAAAAATGTTTTTCAAACCAATTAGTGATGGTTTAGATACAGAGGCTGCGATTTCGGATGAGTTTGGCGAAATTTTGCAAGTAATGAGAGATAACAAAATTAAAGCTCGTTCTGTAAAATATGATTATGACCCTCAAGACGATAACTTTGTAAAAAATGCAGGTGCAAAATACCATGTTTGCCGTGTTACTGCTGAAATGATTGCAAGTTATGGTAACTTTGCAGGTTTCTTGAGAGAACTTTATAAACATGAACACTTTTTGGATATTTCAAGTATTGAAATCTTGCCTTACCAAAAGAATAAAAGAATTTTGTTAGTAAATCTTCAATTTAAGCTATATGCTCAAAAGGATGCGGCAACCGCTGCTGCGGAAGCAGCTGCAGCTGCAGAAGAAGCTAAGGCAAACCAACAACAAGCAGACAGTCAGGCAACTCCACCTTCTCCACAACCGGCAGATGGCGGAACTTCTCCAGAAGCTGAATAGTGTTATGTAAGTAGAACAAAGTTCAGGGTGACAGTTAAGACGACGTAAATTTCGTTATTTTCAACAATTACACAAATAATTTATAATTAATTCCGAAAAGTTTTTCGGAATTTTTTATGCACGTGGAACAGAACGAAGTTTCAATTGTGTTGTGTCTTGCAAAATCCTTAAAATCAGAACCACATCTGCCTCTATGATCATTTGCCAAAAACGGGCAACTGTAAACTCCTTTTGCGGTTAAAATTCTTCCATATTTGCAGTCAAAATCTTGATATTTAATTTCTGAAGGGATTTCAAATGGTTGTTCTTTATCGTAATAGTCATTTATAGTGAAATTATTTTTGTTTGCCTCAAAGCCAATTTTTAAACAAAGTTTTTTAAACTCTTTTAGTAACTCAGATTTGTCCTCGTGATAATAATTTGTGATACATAATAGCGGATTAAAATCGTGTTTAACAAGACTTTTTATTGCAAAGATAGTCTGCCTGTACGCTCCTCGCCCTCTGATATCATCATTTTTTACCTCATCATAATGATCAATACTTAGTTTGAAAATTATTTCATTTGAGCTTTCTTCTTGTACTCGTTTTAAAAATCTAACTTTTTTCTCGTTTAAAAAAGTTCCGTTTGTAAAAATGCAGACATTGGAACGCTTTAGGCATAATCTTAAAATAGAATTGAAATCAGGGTGTGTCATTGGTTCTGCACCTGTTAAGTATATACATTGAATATTTTCTTTTTTAGTATCAGCAAGAGCCATTTTTACTGCATCTACAGAAATAAAATCTTTAACATTTTTGGTTAAAGGGAAATCTATATAGCAATGTTTGCAGCGTTGATTGCAGTTTTTTGCGGTTAATTCAATAAATAAATTATGTAATTCTATTAGCTGGCATACCGGTGTTTGAAAAATTGCATTTGTCATATAATTTTAACTCCTTTTTTATTTAACATCATTCTACTTTTTAAAAAAGTGAGTTAAATTCTCCGACAGGGTAATTATTTTTTGAAATCGTTGGCTTTTTTATTTTCAAGCCATTTACTCATAATGTAATGCTCATAGCTTAAAGCATAATTGTATAGTGCATTTACCAATACCCTGCCACTTTTAGACTTGCCAACTATAAAAAAATCATTTGATTTGTTTTTTGCAAGCATGATTTCTTTATGTACAATTTTGTCAACGTTATTTTTCGGATTTTTGTTTATAACAAGCTCAATCCAGTCGCATAGAATTTTTGTACCGGTTGCTTTGTTAGAGGTTATGTCATTGTTTCTTGATTGAATATATTTTGAAAATTCGCCTAGTATCATTTTAAATCCTTATTCAAATGGGGTTGTTGCTGCAAAACAGATTATGTTCGTAATTCCGTTTTTTTCAAATTCTTTTATCATTTCTTCAAAAGTAGAACCGGTTGTACAAATATCGTCAATTAATAATAACGTCTTGTTGTGGTAGTAGCTTTTATCAACCTTGAAAGCTCCTGATAAATTTTTCATTCTTTCTGTTCTTTTTAATTTATATTGCGGTTTTGTGTCCTTAATTCGTTTGATAATATTTGTGTTTAGAGGTTGAGAAGTTATTCTGGAAAGTTCAATTCCCACTAAGTTCATGTGATTGTATTTTCGTTTTTTCTCTCTTTTGGGATAAATCGGAACTGGAACTATTTCAAATTCAGAAATTCCCTCTATTTTATTTAGATATTCTGCCATAAATTTTGCTAGATAGTAGGCTAAATCTCTTTGGTTGTGATATTTTAAGCCTCTTATCAATTTTTGCAGATTTTTTGAATAAATTCCGGCACAATAAACTTTTTTCTTTTCCACAATTCTATCAACTCTGATTGGTAAAAAATCCATATCATCGTAGCATTTTGAACACATTTTGACGGCTTCATTAGAGTTTCTGCAAAAATAACATTTCTTTTTATAAATCCAATCGAGTAGTGATAAAAGTTTTTGTATCATAATAAAATTATATAATAAACACCATATTTGAAAAAATTATGAAATATGTCACGTTTCGTGAGAGGTACAACAAAATCTTTGATTTCGAGGAGGGGTTAGATATGAGTTGCGTTGTTGGGCTGAAAGCCCAACCTACTAGAGCGCTACGTGCGTAGCACCGCTAAGATGACTATTCCCTTCCCTAATGAGGGAAGGTTGGGATGGGTGCTATCCCGTAAGGGAAACATGAAAAATAAAATCAGCACCCACCTAAATCCTCCCTCGCAGGGAGGAATTGAAGTTTACCTGTTATGACGAGGAGCGAAGCGACGTAGTAATCGCATTTATATATAATTTATTTTTTAATCTTGAAAAATATTCAAATATATGTTAAAATAGAAACGTATATTTAAAAAGGAGTAATTGAGTTATGGGAAAGACATGCAGTATTATTAAAAAATCGGGGGGGGGGCAACTCTTAGACTAGCCTACACTTTAGCCGAAGTTGTAATTGTAATGTTAGTTATTGCGGTTGTTGCAGGCGTAAGTATAAAAATTACAAAGGCAAAATTAGATAATATTATCTCATATACTTATTACATGGGGTATTCAACCCTTAGAAATGTCACAGGTCAAATGTTAGGCGATTTCAAATCCACTGACGATGATTATATGCAAACTGTGTTTTATAAAAATTTCAACTTATTTAATAGGCTATATTCAACTCCTGTTTTTTCCAAAACGGTTTATAGATTACACCCACCTTATCAGAAAGAAATAAATATTGGGCGAGAATATGATAAAACTACAACTTATATATCTCTTGATGGTTATGGCGCTGGAACTTGGCGAGATTTTAGTAGTTTAGATGATTTGTTGGATTATTGCAAAGTAGAAAGTCCTGCTAAGGAATATAAAAAATGTTCTGGCGTATTTCATGAATATACACTTCCAGAAATAAATTTTGCTTATGGTACCAGTTTAGGTTATTATGATGATTTTTATAAAAATAAGTCATATAAAAATTTAGTAACTTTAAGAGAGTATTCAAGTACGTATGATGATGTTGAATGCAACAGACCTTGTACAAATAATAAAGAATATGAACCTAATCCTTCTTATAATTGCGGAAGTTATATTATGGGAAATCCTAATGAATATGGTGATAATTATTTCATGTTGTCGTATAGTTATGTAGATGCTTATGCAGATAATCCAAAAATTGATAGTGAAAGTTATTCTTTTAAATTAGAAAATTATACTTGTTCAGAAATAGAGCCGAAACTTATTTCAGGAACAAAAATTAAATTTGGAGATTCTTTTGATGGGAAAGATTACTCTTCGACATCTGGGACTTCAGTTCAACCATCTAACTATATATATGGAATATTTCTGTGTAAACCGAAACCAGGTAATATTTATCCACCTTATGAAATAATTGAAGAAGATGATACTCCAACAGAAAACGCATGTTCAAACCAACCGTCAGAGGCAACAATTCGCACAGAATACTGCCAAAATCAGCGAGAATGGCAAGGTTATCCAACTTGTGATTATAACCCCGTTCCTTGTAATCAAGAAGGCTCTCGATGGAGCAAAACTTCTTGTGCTTGTGTCCCGGAACCTGCTACTTTACCCCGAAAAGGTGCAAATTTCTGCGAGAAATTTTTAGATTATACAAACACTAAATCTACTGCCGAAGAATGCAATGGCGATGCAATCGCATCTAATTTAACAGATTTTACAGACAAAAAAGCAGATATCGTATTGAGAAACGGTCTTAAACTATATAATGTTCGTCAAAATCCGGCACCATTACCTTTGTTAGCCGGTAATAATCAAGGCGGTTCTTATGAATTGGCAGACGGAACAACTGTAAATGTAAATGAATTTGGATATACAGTATATTTAGATATTGATGGCGAAAAAGGATCATCCACATTATGGGAAGATGTATTCCCATTCTATATTACAATGGCAGGTAAAGTTATTCCATTGTATCATACAGAAGGAGAAAAAGAATACGGAGGAACAAGTCGCCAACATTTGATGACCAGTGTCCAAAAAGAAGTAATCACAACAACCGGTCACCGTCAAGTTTTATGGATAAAGAAAAGTGTTCCATTTAAAGAAAGTGCTTGTACATCCGGCTACATAAATTCAACTACACCATATTGTTCAGGCGTATCATTAGAGCCAACCTGTAATGAAGGTGCTAATGTATGTATCTTGAAATATGTAAGTCCTGTAAAATTTTTCTAGTTAATATGTTGGCGGGGTTGATACCCCGCCTTACTGTTTTTGGTGAAAAGTGAGTAGACCTTATCAAAAAAGTTAACCTTAAGGAAGGTTATGACTATCATCCCCCTTGCAAAGGGGGAATAAAAGGGGGATTGGTTTTTGTTTTACTTTGAATAATATTTTATCAGCACCCACCTCATTCCTCCCTCAAAAGGGAGGATGTTTTACCTTGTCATTGCGTACTTGTTGCGCAATCTCTTATAAATATTGATAATCTCTGAATTAAAACTTTCTTAGCCGCTTTGAGCTTAGCAGACTTCGTATCTTTGCCTTTTTGTATCTAGTCCGCTTGCCTACAACGGTAATTTAATGCAAAATTCTGTTCTGACATTTTCGACACTATTTACGGTAATTTCTCCTCCATGAGATTTTATAATTTGTTGTGATAAATATAATCCTAATCCTGTCCCGATTTTACGGAATTTTTTCGCAGCAGAATAATATTTATTAAATATTAATTTAACTTCTTTAGGTGGAATTCCCTGTCCGTAATCAATTACTGAAATAGTTATATATCCTGGAATTTCACCTGTTTTTATGTCAATTCTGTCTTTTGTATTGCTATGCGAAATTGCATTGGATATCAGATTTTTTATAACTCTTTCCAATTGCATTGGGTCTGCAGTTACCTTGATATCTCTTGATGGTGTGAAATGAATAGTTATTTTTGAACTGTTCGCAATTGGTTGAGTGCTTACTACAATGTTTGTAATAAAATTGTTAAGCATAATATTTTCTTTTAATAATTTTATGCCGGTTTCTTTAATTTTGTAAGTTTCAAGGATGATTTGTACAAGCTCAACAAGTTCTTGGTTAGATTTTTTCATATTAAGAAGCGCAACTTCTTGTTTGTCGCTAATTTCTCCAAAAGTGCCGTTTAGTAAAAAGTTGATTATATTTGATTCTGCAACGATTGGGACTTTCAAGTCATGGGTTAATGTTGCAACAAAATCCTCTTTTAAAGTTTCGATTTCTCTTTCTGTCGTAACGTCTTTTATCAGGATTACGTAACGCTTTTTGTCATCATCTAGCGAAAGTTTTATTGAGTGCATAATAAAATTATTTGTTGGAGTGTGTTTGATGAAAACATCTTTATTTTTGACGCGTTCAATAGGTGTGTCATCAATTATTTGAATATATTCAAATATATTAGTGCCAATAATATCTTGTCCTTTTGAGCCAAACCATTCAATAATTTGTGGTGTTGCTCGTAAAATATTATGTTTGTCATTGATTATTAAAATCCCGTCAGACAAAGAGTTAATAACAGATTCAAGTAATTTGTTCTGGCGCATTAATTCGTTTTGGTATTCTACAATCATTTTTTCTCTATCGTTAAGAGTTTCTACCATTCGGTTGATACTATCTGTTACGTTTTGATATGTCGGATGATTAATTTCTTCAATTTTTGTTGACAAATTTCCGTAACGAACCGAGTTCACAGTGTTTGTGACCATGCCCAAATAGTCGTTGATTTTTGACCAGCGTTTGTTTGTTTGTCTTGTGATTAAAAACAATATGATAAAAACCAAAATGATGCTTAAATTTAATAAATACCAGAGCATGTGTTTTTCCCCTTCTCTTTTATGGTACAATTATAACAGATAAGGGGCGTTTTGTATATGCTTAAATTACCAAAAACAATAAAAATGGTTATAACAGATTTTGACGGGATTGTTACTGATAATTGCGTTTATATTGCAGATGATGGAAAAATTTCTCGTAAATTGAATTTTAAAGATGTTATGGGATTTTCAATTTTGAGAAAAAATAACTATATGATGGGAATAGTTTCGGGTGAAGGTAACGCTGCAATTGAAATTTTGGCAAAAAAATTTCAAATAGAAGAAGTTCACCAAAATATTCGTATAAAAATTGATGTTTTGAAAAATATTGTTGAAAAATATAATCTAACAAAAGATGAATTTGTTTATATTGGTGATGATACAAATGATTTGGAATGTTTAAATTTTGCGAAATATAAAATTACTGTTCCGCATGCCGTTGACAAAATTAAGGCTGTGGATGGTATTCAAATAACTGAAAATGTTGCAGGAAGTGGTGCTTTTAGAGAGGTGGCAGATTGTTTGGTTGGTTAGAAAAAGTTATTGAAAAGATTAAAAGTTTGAACTGCTCGATTGATAATTACAGGAAAGAAACTGTTATCCAGTCATTGCCGACTTATACGTTTGTTAACCGAGCAAAAATTTTAATTGAAAAAGGAAGTTTTGATGAAGCGGAAAAGATTTTGTTACAGGCTTTGGAACTTCCTCAAAAAGATGCGCTTGTATATAAATATCTTGGTGCTGTCTATGAAAAACAATTGAAATTGGATAAGTGCGTTGAGGCATATCAACTTTCGGCAGAACTAAATCCGCAAGATAAAGTGATTTGGCAACGATTGGGGTTTGCTTTGGTTTCAATCGGAAAATTTGAAAATGCGGTGAAGGCTTTTGAAAATTCCAATAAAGTTCAAGCCAATAATACCGACACTTTTACAGGTTGGGGCATGGCTTTGATGAAACAAGGAAAATTTGCTGAAGCGCAAGCAAAATTTATTGAGGCTATTAAATATAATAAGTATAATTTTTCGGCGGTTTTCCTTTGTGCAGTAATGGATATCAAGCTTGGAATGTACGACAAAGCAGATATGAAATTATCTTTTTTGGCAAATGTTTGCCCGAATGCTAATAATACATTTGAATATGCTAGATTAAAGGCTTTGAGAGATGATTTGGATAGTGCAATTCATTATGCGAAAAAATCTATTGGTTATAATGAAAAGATGATGCCAGCTTATGTTCTTTTAGGACAGCTTTATACTGAAAAATTTGATTTTGAAAATATGTATAATTCTTTTGCTGATGCAGAAAAATTAGGCTTAGGAAACCCTGCTTTGTATTTTGAGTGGGGAAAAAGTTTTGAAAAGTTTAATAAACTTGATGATGCAAAATCTAAGTTGTTAAAAGCTTTTGAAATGGATAGAGAAAGCGTTGAAATTCAATCGTTTTTGGCTCTTTGTTGTGCTGAGAAAAAGGAAGTTGACGAAGCTCAAAATTTGATTGACAAAGTATTAGAAAAAGCACCGAAAGATAGGCTTGCTCCAAAAGTTTCTGCAATTGTTGCTTATGAGCGGGGTGAATATCAGTTTGCTTTAGATTATTTTAGGTCAGAAGATGAAAACTTTTTGGGTTCTTATTACATGGCAAAATGCTATGAAGCTCAAAATAATGATACAAAAGTTAAAGATTGTTACGAAAGTGCAATTCGCCTAAATCCTCATTATATAAAAGCTTTTGAGGATTATGCCAGATATTTAATTCAAAGAAATGAATTTGCGGAAGCGCAGCGAAAATTGCGAAAAGCTTTGAAAACAGAGCCAGAAAATGTAGTAATGTTAAATTTAATGTTTTATGTAAGCTATATACTTGTCAAAGATAACGTTTGCGAATATAATGTAAAAGAAACAATTTCGTTTGCAAATTCGATTGAAAAAATTGCACCCGAAAAGTTTGAGTACCCTGAACAAAAGCTTGAGTTAGAAAGGCTTTTGGCGGATTCTTCAGAAAGCGAATAAACCTTGAGAAAAATTATTGTCCAAAAATTTGGTGGCACATCTGTTGCTGATACCGAAAAAATAAAGAACGTAGCGAAAATTGTAATTAAAGAAAAACAAAATGGAAATGATGTCGTAGTTGTAGTTTCAGCTATGGGGCATACAACAGACTATCTTGTTAAGATGGCAAAGGAGCTTTGTGCAACTCCGTCAGGCAGGGAAATGGATATGTTACTTTCTACCGGAGAAGGTGTTTCCATTGCGCTTTTAGCTATGGCTATTCAGGCTCAAGGTTATGATGCGGTAAGTTTCAATGCTATGCAAGTTGGGATTATGACTGAAAATGTTCATTCAAAAGCTCGGATAGTAGATATTAAAACTGAAAAATTAAAAGAAAATTTAAAAGAAGGTAAAATTATTGTTGTTGCGGGCTTTCAGGGTGTTACTGAAGATGGCGAAATCACCACTTTAGGTAGAGGAGGTTCTGATACTTCTGCAGTTGCACTTGCAGCCGCATTGAATGCTGAAAGATGTGATATTTACACCGATGTTGAAGGTGTTTATACTACTGATCCGAGAGTTGTTCCAAATGCTTCAAGATTAGATGAAATTTCTTATGAGGAAATGTTGGAATTGGCTCATGCTGGTGCAAATGTTTTGCATCCGAGAAGTGTAGAAACTGCGAAACAGTTTAATGTGCCGATGCGTGTTAGAAGTAGTTTTAAATTAGACAATTTAGGAACTTTAATTTTAGGAGTGGAAAAAATGGAAATATACAAACCTGTTACTGGTGTTGCTGCGGATTTATCTCAAACAAGGATTGTAGTTTGTGATGTTCCTGACAAACCAGGTGTTGCAGCGAAAATTTTTAGTAGACTTGCAAAAGAAAATATTTCTGTAGATATGATTATCCAATCTTATGCAAGAAAAGTTTCTAACACAAACGATATTGCTTTTACAATTGATTCTGTTGACTTGAACAAAACTGTCGAGGCATTAGAGGCTTTGAAGTCTGAAATTGGTGCTACAGGCGATATTCAGGTTGATGAAAATATTGCAAAAGTTTCAATTGTTGGAGCAGGTATGATTGACAGACCTGGTGTTGCATCTGCAATGTTTGAAACTCTGGCTGAGCAAAATATTAATATTAGGATGATTTCTACAAGTGAAATCAAAATTAGTTGTCTTGTGGATAAGTGTGATGCACAACAAGCCGTAAAAGCTTTGCATAAAGTTTTTGAACTTGAAAGTAATGAAATTGCAGAAGTAAAAGGTGATTTACCTAATGTTTAAGGAATGTTAGGTACAATTATGTTCTCAAATTTCTTTCTTCTGCTTGTTTAATAGCTTTTTTGCCAAAGTTTTCAATGTATGAATTTACTCGATCTTCAACGATTTTGTCATGCTCTTTGGTAGAATTGTAAGTTTTTCCTGAAGCAGAACCGTATGGTGTTATTACTGCATGGTCAAATGTGTATTCGTATGGCTTTCTCCGATTAAATAGAACCCTGTCAATTGTTTTGTCGTTTTCTACTTCCATTAGAATGTATTTTTCTGTTTGGCTCTGATATACGGGCTTTATAGTGACAAAATTCCCCTTTTTGTCTGCAACAAGGTATTGAGGAGAGTCTAAAAGATTTCCGCTTTTCTTTATTTTAGCCCAGTCGTTTTCAATTATTTCACTGAGGTTTTTCATTATTTCAATAGCTTTTTTAGTTATTCCATTTTCTATAATTGGATTTTCTTGCCCTCTTTTCGGTGCTTTTAGTGCTTTTAATTTGAATCGTTCAGTGTATGTGTTTGCGGAAATTGGACTTACTTTCATTGTTATGCCTCCTAAATATTTAAAATACCTAAAAAAATATTTTGCTAGTAAGTTTGGTTATATTATATGACAAAGATTGTTTTAATGCTGTGCCAATATATTAGGTAGGAAGCAATATCGCTACAAATGGCTACGTGCGTAAAACATAACACCAATGTATGAAGTATGAACCAATATTGTCGCAGAGGGTGAAAAGACTACACCAATATATGAAGTATGGAAAGGTATTGTCACAAAGGGCGGGTTAAGCGGCACGCTTAAAAAAAGAGCCTGTGAAAAACAGGCTCATTGGAATTAAGAATAGCTGGAAGTATGAAAAAGATTTAATAATTATATTAAACGGAATAAGTGTTATTTTTACAATTGCCCAAGTAGGGAATATACAAAAACCAATAGGATAATATAAAATTATACAATAATGAGCATGCAAAATAGTTTATTTAAAGATAAAAAATATAAACCTACTGAATAAGTGTAAGTTTGCCACTTTATAGGAAAACTATTGAGAATACTGCTTTTCAGTCGCACTTAACAAAACTTTATCATAGGGGTTGACAAATAAAACGATATGGTTTATAGTAAAAGTGTTAGATGAAGTGTTAAATAAACACTTAATAACAAAAACCTCGAAAGGAGGAACAAAATGATTACAATTAATCCAGTAAAATTGAACACAGTAAAACCTATCTCTTTTGGAGAAGGCAATCTTAATAATATAACCCCGAATGTAGCGATTTTATCACTACAAAATCCAAATGCGAAAATAAACTTTGAAAACGATCTAAATCGTACTCAAAAAGCTGATATGGTTCAAAATCCGAACATGTTAAAAGCTTTTGGAGCAAAGCTTCGCAAGACTTATAATATACTATTTTCACCTGACTACGACAGAGCAAGCAAAAGCCCGAAACATATTGCTTTCATGGGATAGTTTCGGAAACCTTGCTTTCTAATGTCGACATTACCCCACCCCAAAACTTACAATATAAATAATAAACATGTTGATAAGTCTTTACTATAACGAGAAACAGCCTTTCTGATTATTTCGGAAAGGTTGTTTCTTTAAAAATATTGAAAACTATTCTTAGACGTTAGCTCCGCCATCTTGCATTTTTTCAAGAACCTTTTTTGAGCCTTCTTTTTGTTTAGCTAAATCTAGTGCGAAAGTTGTTGCTTCTTGATCTCTGGCAATAGCTTCTTTCAAGCCAGTCATTTCATCAAGTGTAAGGTTAGAAAGTATTGCGCCATCAGAGTTTAAATAGATTTTAAAAATCTTTTGTGACATAAAATCAAAGCCCGGAAGTTTCATTTGAAGGGCATACCATTTGTAGAATTGATGTGCCATATAATATGGATCAATTTGTCCGTTGCGCATTACAAACATTGGTTTTGATTTGAGTGAGAAGCCAGAGTGAGTTACAGTATTTATGTAGAGTGCCTCAATTCCTTCCAGTGGAGTGATTAGTCCTTCTTCTTCTTTGATTACTGAAAGAATTTTGTCTGCATTTTCAAGTCTGATAACTTTAGTACCCTTGCTTTCTATAAAGGCTAAAAGTTTTGATATATCTGAGTTACAACCTTTTATAATGTCAGAAACATTTTTTAGAACTAAGTCTTTGTTTCTTTCGGTTTCTGCGTTCAAGGTCATAGTAACGCCTTTTGATACAACTGTTTTTGATGTCGAATTTGAACTTGATGTTCTTAAATGTCTGCTTAGTCTTTTTGTTAAAGCTTTCTCTTGTTTTTCTAAAAAGTAATATACAATTTTTTGTAAAATATTCATAATGATAGTATATATTATATTTGCATTAATTGTCAAAAATTTTTTCTTGTATTATAATTATTTTATCGAAAAGGAGAGAGGAAATGGAAACATTAACGAAACAAGAGGGATTAATTACAAAAATTATCGGTCCGGTTATTGACGTTGAATTTCAACAAGGTGAGTTGCCGGAAATTTATACAGCCCTTCATATCAGCAAAGATGATGGTTCTTGCGTTGTTGCTGAAGTTCAACAAATGCTTGGCGGAAATAAGGTTAGAACTGTTGCAATGTCATCTACTGATGGTTTGAAAAGGGGCATGAAAGTATTCAATACAAATGAACCTATCAAAATTCCGGTTGGAAAACCTATTTTAGGTAGAATTTTGAATGTAACAGGTGAACCTGTTGATAAAATGGGACCAATCGAAACAGATACATATTTACCAATTCACAGAGAATCTCCAAAATTGGTAGACCAAAATACAAATATTGAGATTTTAGAAACCGGTATTAAGGCTATTGACTTACTTCAACCTTACCAAAAAGGTGGTAAAATTGGGTTGTTCGGTGGTGCCGGTGTAGGTAAAACCGTTTTGATTATGGAACTTATTCATAACATTGCGATGGAACACTCTGGTGTATCAGTATTCGGTGGTGTTGGAGAAAGAACTCGTGAAGGTAATGACCTTTGGAACGAGATGAAAGAATCTGGCGTAATTGACAAAGTAGCCCTGATTTACGGTCAGATGAACGAACCACCTGGAGCCAGAATGAGAGTTGGTCTTTCTGCTTTGACTGCTGCTGAATATTTCAGAGATTTTTCAAAACAAGATGTACTGCTTTTCGTAGATAATATTTTTAGGTTTACTCAAGCAGGTTCAGAAGTATCAGCTTTGTTAGGTCGTATGCCGTCAGCTGTAGGTTATCAACCGACATTGGCTAATGAAATGGGAGAATTACAAGAAAGAATTACATCTACAAAAGATGGTTCTATTACATCAGTTCAAGCAATTTATGTACCGGCTGATGACTTGACAGACCCTGCTCCGGCTACTACATTCTCTCACCTTGATGCGTCAACTGTATTGTCAAGACAGATTGCATCTTTGGGTATTTATCCGGCAGTAGATCCTTTGGAATCTTCTTCAAGAGTTCTTGATCCGAATATTATTGGAGAAGAACATTACAATACTACAAGACGTGTTCTTGAAATTCTTCAAAAATACAAAGAATTGCAAGATATTATTGCGATTTTGGGTATGGATGAATTGTCAGAAGAAGATAAAGAAACAGTTAACAGAGCAAGAAAAATCCAAAAATTCTTGTCACAACCGTTCTTTGTTGCAGAACAGTTCTCTGGTATTCAAGGTAAATACGTAAAACTTGAGGATACAATCAGAGGCTTTAAAGAAATTATTGAAGGTAAACATGACGATTTGCCGGAACAAGCTTTCTATATGGTTGGTACTATTGAAGAAGCTATCGAAAAGGCAAAAACGTTGAAATAGGTGAATAGTGAGTAGTGAAAGGTGAATAGTTAAAATTAACTGTTTACTTTTCACCTCAGCTATATGAAGGAAATGCTATGCACTTAAAAATAATTACACACGAACGAGTTGTATTTGATGAAGATATAGATGAATTGTACACAAAAACTACTGATGGTGAAATCGGTATTTTGAAAAACCACGTACCCGTTATGGCGGCTTTGGACATTGGTGTAACTAAGGCTATCAAAGCAAATGAGCCTATATATTTTACGACAATGGGTGGAGTCTTGCAGTTTAAAGACGATGAAGCACTAATTCTTACAACGACGGCTGAACGTGGAGATGAGATTGATGTCGCCAGAGCAAAAGAGGCTTTAAGTCGTGCTAAAGCAAGGCTGGAAGACAGTGAAGCTGAAATTGATGCAAAACGAGCGGAAGCTGCAGTTGCAAGAGCTATGGCAAGACTAAAAGCAACATTAAATTCATAATAGTAAATTTTATAAGTCGGCTTGAAAAGCCGACTTTTTTGAATTATTTATATTGGTTTTTGTTTATTTTGTTTAGTATATAATAGTTTTATGGAAAAGACACTTTATCAAATATTCAAGACGTTTTTTAAAGTTGGAACTTTGTTGCTCGGCGGAGGGTATGTTATTTTACCGCTTTTGCAATCTGAACTTGTCGAGAAAAAACATTGGATTGATGATGATGAGTTGTGTGAATATTATGCGCTTAGTCAAAGTGTTCCTGGAATTATAGCGGCTAACACTGCGATTTTCACGGGTTATAGGTTGAGAGGGACATTAGGCGCAATTACTGCCACCATCGGAATTGTTCTTCCGGCTTTTGTTTCAATTATTATTATTGCAAGAATATTGGAACAAGTTGTAAAAATGCAATTTATTCAAAGTATCTTTTGGGGAGTTGGAGTTGCCGTTTTAATTCTGATTTTTCTTGCCGTTAAAGAAATGTGGAGAAAAAGTGTTGTTGACAAATTTACTTGTTGGATTTTCTTTTTAACATTCATGCTTTCAGGGTGTTTTAAAGCTCCTCCGGCAGCTTTGATTATATTGGCAATTTTTATCGGGTTATGGTTGCCTATACAGAAGAAAATAGAGTTTGGAGATAAGGAAAAATGATTACGTATATAAAATTATTTTTAGAGTTTTTCCATATCGGTTTGTTCTCGTTTGGTGGCGGGTATGCAACTTTGCCGTTTTTGTATCATATTGCTGATGTTCAAAAATGGTACACAACAAAACAATTGGCGGATATGATTGCAGTATCTTCAATTACTCCAGGTCCTGTTGGGGTGAATGTTGCGACATTTGCAGGTTTTATGACAGGTGGTGTTTCAGGAGCTTTGGTAGCGACAACTTCTGTAATTTTGCCATCATTGATTTTAATTATCATAATTTCAAAATTGTTAGAACAATTCAGGCATAATAAATATGTTCAATCCGTTATTTATACTCTAAAACCTGCAGGATGTGGACTTTTGGCAGCCGTTGGTGTAGATATGTTTATAAATAATATTAACGCTTGCGGAATGGTTTTGCTTGTCGGGTTGTTTATCGCAAGTATTACTGAAAAAAGAGATCCATTGTTTTATATTGCAGTATCTGCATTTGTTGGGTTAGTTGCAGGATTTTTTAATTTGACTGGCAATTAAACATTCTGTATTGTAAAGCTTGCATAAGATGCGTTTGTTGAATGTTTTCAGAGCAATCTAAATCCGCAATAGTTCTAGCAAGTTTTAGAACTCGGTCATATCGTCTGCCTGAAAGTTGGTATTTTACGACTGCCATTTTTAGTAATTCTGCTGAGGGTTTGTCTATTTGGCAATATTTTTTGATAAGTTTTGATGTTAATTCTGAATTTGTTAAAATTCCGTCGTTTTTGTAGCGTTCTGCCTGAATTTTTCTGGCTTTAACCACTCTTTTTCGGATATCTTCAGAGGTTTCGGTTGCCGGTTGAGTGTTCAACAATTCTTCTGAAGTTAATCTTGGAACTTCTACTTGCAAATCAATTCTATCTAGTAATGGACCGGAAAGTCTTGATTGATAACGGTTTATTTGAAAATCAGAACAAGTGCATTGCTTTTGTTTGTCGCCTAAATAGCCGCAAGGGCAAGGGTTCATAGCTCCGAGTAACATAAATTTTGCAGGATATTTTATTGAATGTTTGGCTCTTGAAATTACGATTTCACCATCTTCTAGCGGTTGTCGTAAAACTTCAAGAACATTTCTCGGAAATTCAACCATTTCATCAAGAAATAAAACACCTCGATGCGCAAGAGTGATTTCTCCGGGTTTTGGAATTGTTCCTCCTCCGATAATCCCGTTTGCTGATGCAGTATGGTGAACCGCTCTGAAAGGTCGTTTGGTCATTAGAGGCTCTTTTGATGATAAAAGACCTGAAATACTGTAGATTTTGGTTAGCTCCAAAGCTTCTGATAATTCCAGAGGCGGTAAAATTGATGCAAAACATTTTGCCATAAGGGTTTTCCCAGAACCGGGAGAACCAATCATAAGCATATTATGACCGCCTGCTGCCGCAATTTCAAGCGCACGTTTGGCTTTTTGTTGACCTTTTACATCTTTAAAATCATATACAAAATCTTGTTTTGAACCTTCTGATAAATAGTTGTTAATGTCAATTATCGTTGGTTTAATAGGGTTGTCAGAAAAATGGTTTACGACTTCAGCTAAACAGTTAGCGCCAAATATGTTTACGTCGCCAGCAAGAGCCGCTTCTTGAGCATTTATAGCCGGAACAAAAATATTTTTTATTCCAAAATTCTTTAAACCTAAAATTAGAGGTAGAACACCTGTGACTTCTCTCAAACCTCCATCAAGAGATAATTCCCCAATAAATGCAAAACCATTTAATTTTTCTTCATTAAGAACTTCTTCCTCAATGAGTAAACCTATTGCTATTGGTAGGTCAAAATTTGAACCTTCTTTTTTTAGATCCGCCGGAGCAAGGTTGATTACAACTTTTTTTGCCGGAAAGGTAAATCCGGAATTTCTTATTGCCGAGCGAACCCTATCTCTAGCCTCGTTAATTGCAGCATCAGGCAATCCGACAATAGAAAAAGCGGGCAAACCTCCTAATACATCGGTTTCTACAGTGACGTTGTATGCGTCAAGCCCGATTACGGTTGCAGTTGTAACTTTATTTACCATAACCGCATTATAGCATGAAATATCTTTTTGTTATATAATTATTCTATGAATATATTAGCAATAAACTTTGGTGGAATAGGTGATGAAATATTTTTCTTGCCAACACTTATATCTTTAAAAAAAGAATTTCCAAATTCAAAAATTACTTTGGCGCTTGAACCAAGAAGTAAGAGCGTAAAGGATTTGACAGATGTTATTGATGACTTGTTTTTGATTGATGTAAAAGGGAAAAACAAATATTTTGAGTTATTAAAACTTGTTTTTCTTGCACAAAAAGGTCATTTTGATATGGTTGTTTCGTCAGGTGGAAATAAGCTTATTAGTATTTTATTGGCTATGACCGGAATAAAAAAAAGGTATGGTTATGACACAGGAAAATTAAGCCAAATTTTGTTGACAAAGGCAGTTCCTTTGAATAAAAAACAGTATGCTTGTGCAATGTACCATGATTTAATTTCGCCAATTACGGAACATAAAACAGAGTTGCCGGAAATTAATGTTACATCTCAGGAAAAATTTTCAAATACAGTCCTTATTCATCCTGGAGTTAGTAAAATGAGTGTTAATAAGGGGATGATAAAAACTGTCGGAGCTGATGTTTGGGCGGATGCGGTGAGCTTGTTATTAGAGCAGGGAAAACATGTTATGTTAGCCGGAGGTCCTGATGATAAAGAGGTTATTGAAGGAATATTGGCAAAAGTTGATGTAAATTCTCCTAATTTTACAAATTATTACGGTAAAACTAAGAGTTTGAAAGATTTAGCGGTTTTGATTGGACAAGCTGAAAAGTTTGTATGTTCTGATTCTGCACCTTTGCATGTTGGAGTTGCAATGAAAACAAGAACTTATGTAATTTTTGGACCAACTGATGATAAGATGCTAATTCCACAATCAAATTTGGTTATTCCAATAAAAGCGAACGACAATTGCCCGATAAAACCTTGCTTGTGGGCGCATAGACAAACAACTTGTGAAAAATTGGATTGTTTGAAAATCACAGCACAAGATATTGTGAATGTGGTATTGAAATAATTTATTAAAATCTATAAGGATAATCTTTTGGAACAGTCCAGTTATTCATTTGGAGTAATCTGGTGCATAGAGGATGACCGTTTGAGGTGTTTTCTTTATAGCAACCGCCCCAAGAGTTGTATTTTAGTTGGTTAATGTCTTTCCAACTAGTTTGTCCATAGACTTCGAATGCGCTTGCGTTACTTTGGTTAAAGCCGAATAAAAATTTGTCTTTCCCTTCTGTTGCGGTGTCATTATAGAATGTTTTAGGATTTGTGTATAGCCTGATGTGCATATAACCACCAGAAAAACTGGCAAAAGTTGCAATACTCCCATCTCCCATTTTTACTGCTATTCCAGCATCTTTAATTTCGTCATCTTTAATAACTTTTTTATCAATAATTTCTGTAGAATTAAGGTATGGTTTGAAATATTTGTTGAACCAATTTAGAACAATTGCGTTATTTGATTCTCCTCCATTTTCAACAAAATCCCAATTTTGAACTTCTCCGTAATCATTAATAGCCATTAATTGTGCTTGCGACATTGAAGAATAGAATTTTTTAAGTTTTTGCATAGTTACATTTGCCCTATGATTAGATATCAAAGTAGGTAAAGTTAAAGCTGCTACAACTCCAATTATTCCAAGAGTTATTAATACTTCTGCAAGTGTGAATGCTCTTTTCATCTTAGCTCCTAATAATAATTTATTACTTACTAGTAGAAAGCTACTAGTCAAGAATAGTTTACTCGCTTAAATTATTTTTGTCAACCATTTATAATCCTTGTATGAAAGATGAACGAAATAAAATACTTGCAAGAAATTTAAAAGCTGAGAGGTATAGGAAAGGTATCACTCAGGCAGAATTGGCAGAATTTGTAAATGTTAGTGAAAGCACAATTAGCTTGCTAGAAAGAGGGTTGCAAACTCCTTCTATTTTTCTTGTCTATGATATTTCGAAAGTTCTTAACGTTGATATAAATGATTTATTGAAAAATATCAGTTAGTGTTTTTATTAATGTTGGGCTGGAAAGCCCAACCTACTCTGCTTCAACTTTAGCTTAAATAAGGTTCCAAATTCTTGTAACGGACTTTGCGTCTACGCCTCTATACCTCTAGTCATCTAAATTCCCACACTTAATCCTGCGCAGAGGTTGATGGATTGTCCTGTTATTCCTTTTGCATCTTCTGAAATTAAATATTTGCACAGTTTTGCAACTTCTTCCGGTTTTACAAAACGTCTTTGTGGAATAGTTTCAACGATTTCTTCTCGAGAAAATTCGCTATCATCAATTGATGCCATGCCAAGTTCTGTTTCTACCCAACCCGGATTTATGGTGTTTACAGTGATGTTGTGTTCGGCTAATTCCAAAGCTAATGCTTTAGTCAATCCTATTAATCCGGCTTTTGATGATGAATAAATGCTTGCGTAAGCTTCTCCCATTACCCCAGAAATTGAACCTATATTTATAATTCTTCCCCATTTTTTGTTTTTCATATTTGGAATAACTTTTGAGGCAAGAAATGCAGGTGCAATTAAATTTGTTTGATAAAGTCTTTGGATATCTTTAATATTCATTTTATCCAAATCTGAATAAATATATTCTCCTGCATTATTAATCAAAACATCAATATTGTTTTTTTCTATAAAATCTGTAAGAGTAGTAATATCTTTTGACAAATCGCAAACACAAAAACCTTTGGCATTACATTCGATTAATGCCTTTTCATTTCTGCCTGTTACAAAAACTTCTCCAATATTTTGAAGCTCATGTGCGATAGCGTTTCCAATACCTTTAGATGCACCTGTTACAAGTATGTTCATTTGATTATTCCATATATATATAAATAAATGATGGCAGAATGGAAATTCCATCCGATATTTTATATTCTCCTCAAGTTGAGGAGATGAAATTTGTTTTTATTTAATTATCCCAAAACCTAGTAGGAATGTGCAAACTAAAAATATTGCAGCAACAATACCAGTAAGTTTGTTCAATCCTTTTTCAGCACTCTTTTGAGATGCGAAAACATGTGAAGCTCCGCCAATACCGGCAATTCCATCGCCTTTTGGGGAATGTAATAGGATTAATACAATAAGCAATAGTGCTGAAATTATTTGAATAGCCCATACTAAAGTTAATAACATCTATTTTTTCTCCTTTTTTTTAGAAATAAAATGAGCTCTTTTTGAATTTAATTTAATATCTTTAAAAGTATATAATCTTGCAGGTCGTTTAGAAGATGATTTTGTAAATTCATCAAGTTCAATCAAACCTTGAGTTGCAAGAGCTTTTTTTCTAAAATTACGTTTATCAAGTTTTTTGCCCATAATCAGTTCATAGGCTTTTTGCATTTCTGTTAGTGTAAATTTTTCATTTAATAATTGATATGCAACAGGACAAAGTTCCAATCTTTCACGAGTACGTTTCAAAGAATATTCAATAATATCTTTGTGGTCGAACGCTAAAGGTGGTAAATCAGATATCTTATGCCAACCTAATTCCGGAGTAGTTACAATATTGAAGTCTTCCGCTCTTACCAATGCGAAATAAGCGCATGTAATAACCCTTGCATTAGGGTGACGAAGCGGATCTCCAAAAGTGTAAAGTTGCTCAAGATAGACGTTGTCGATATTTGTACGTTCTTTCAGTATTCTAAGTGCCGCTTGATCAAGGTTTTCAGATAATCTTACATATCCTCCCGGAATAGCCCACTTATCTTTGAATGGTTCTGTTGTACGTTTTACAAGTAATACGTGCAAAGCATCATATTTCATTGTCATAATAACAACGTCAACTGTAATTTCGTGTGTTTTGGTTTCATTAAAAATCATAAATTCTCTGTCCCTATAATAAATAATATAATAAAA